>Ga0315287_10001158_pt1 | contig 24042 bp, 6 predicted proteins | sample YL17G11_0_MG_FD_205037 | JGI IMG/M metagenome (GOLD analysis project Ga0315287, IMG submission 205037) | Sediment microbial communities from Yellowstone Lake, YNP, Wyoming, USA - YL17G11_0 | ecosystem: Environmental > Aquatic > Freshwater > Lake > Sediment | place: USA: Wyoming | collected... | reverse complement strand
GCAGTATCTCGTTTTTTATTTATCCACCCTTTTTGATACTTGGTTCGTATCTGCCTATCTACAATAATATCAACAAGCTTTCTTTCCTCTAAAGGCTGAATTGTAATTGTATCCGGTGTGTCTATAACAACACCCTTTCTAGAACCCATATCTTTCATCTTATCTATTATACCTGTTATACCCATTTCAAAATCCTCTTTAGTTTATAGAATAATCAAAGCCTCCCTTTGACAGAGAGGCTTTCAAATTTTTGTTATACAGGTGTTGTTGGCGGTACTACTACTTTATATTTGTTATAAAGAACTTTTGCCACAACAGCCCCCACGAGAACTATTGCACACCCGAGGATAATCCAGACAATATTCTGAATAGCAAAAACTACCAGAATAATAGTAAGAATTGCAAGGAAAACCAGCATTCCCAAAAAAACCCATTTGGAAATATTACCAAAAAAATCTTGTATTTGTTTTAACATAATACAGTTCCTCCATAATAAATTTTAAGCAACAATAGGTGCTTTTTTATCCAGTTTTATCTCACCAAGCATAGCCAGTGAGTCCAATTGTCGATTATCACATCGTGCAATAAGTTTATGAAAAATCCCAGCCTCTTTAGCTTGTTTAACACCAAACCGAGCAAGAGAAATAAGATTATTAGCTTCAGCGCCATCGGTAGAATTTTTAAGACCTTGAAGATTAGTAAGAAACATGAAAAACATCGATTCAAGCTCTCCCGCATTCTTGCTCCAAATGGACTCATCATCCATTCCTTCCGCTCTCATTTTTTCGAGAAGCTCTTCTTCCAGAACTTGCCATCCCATTACCTCAGACATGCGATAGTTCATTGCAATTTGAATCTGCTTTAATTCGTAATTTTTAAACTGAGCATTGATCTCAGCTTTCTTTCTGTTAATAATATCTCGTTTAGAATCTGATTTACTCAGTTCTTCAATATCACACATCAATTCTTCTATATCAAGTTTCTTGAGTTCGAAATCCTTCGCTAAGTAAAAGGCCTGGTCACACTGTACCTTCTGCTCACACATAGCCTGATGAAACTTGCTATGAAGCGTAGGATGATAATCATCTGAAATAATAGAACGTTTCTGGGAATTAGTTCTCCACATATGAACATTCGCAAATACCTTTGCAAGATGCTCCTTATGCTCAACCAAAAACATAACCTCTTCCGGCTTGAATACCTGAATACCTTTCATCGTATCCAGTATACCATTCAAGCTTTCCTTTACCACAACATCATACAAACCGGCTTTTTGTTCATCTTCGTTCATATCTACCTCTTAATATAATTTATATAAAATTTGTTTTTTACGCTGTATAATCTATTACATAATCAACTGTAAATTTTTCTGTCCCTGGAAGAAATATATTATAATCAACAGAACTTCCTGATATAAATTTTTCTGTTGTTGCCCAATATCCAAGATCACTAAATCCTCCAAAACCTAATGCAGAACTTTGCATTCCTGCTCCCGCTAAACTATATCGTGCTATATTCAAATTCCACAAAGCATTAGAAGACCATAAAATCCCATTAAATTTTTCTACTGTTGCTAAAATAGCAGATCCTGAGTTTCCTCCAAATGCTAATGCAACACCTTGAATACCACATCCTGCTAAATCATTCCTTACTGTATTTAAATTTCCTGTAACAGTCCATACGTTTCCATTAAATTTTTCCACTACCTCTGGTGATGCGTATCCAACATTACCACCAAAACTCAATGCTGCATTTTGTACTCCACATCCCGCTGCATAAGATTTTATTGTAGTTAAATTTCCAGAAGTAGACCAAGCTACTCCATTAAATTTTTCTGTTGTCGATAAGAGGTCTACAGAATCCTCTCCTCCAAAACTCAATGCTGCATTTTGAATACCACATCCCGCCAGGTAACTTCTTGCTGTCATTAACGGTGTTGCTGTTATATTTGTCCACGTTGATCCATTAAACTTCTCCGTTACTTGTGAATTAGATCCAGTAGTTCCTCCAAAACTTAATGCTGCATTCTGTACTCCACATCCCGCTAATGCATATCGAGCGGTGTTTAAATCTCCTGTAACAAACCATTCCAATCCATTAAATATCTCTGTTACTTCTGTTGGATCTCCAGAAATAATATATCCTCCAAAGCATAATGCTGCATTTTGTGTTCCACATCCAGCTATCCGAAGTTTTGCTGTATTCAAGTCTCCTGAAATAAACCAGGTATCAACTTGCTTAACATCAAATGTTGTTGTTGAAGAATTAAATTTTTCAGTAGCACCTAAAGCAGTAGATGCTCCACCAAAACTTAATGCTGCAGCTTGTGTTCCTGCTCCCGCTAATGAAGTTCTATCTGTGTTTAAATTCCAGGAAGCACTTGTTATCCAATAAGATCCATTAAATGATTCTGTGGTAACACCTGAAAGTAATACATCATCACCACCAAAACTCAATGCAGCATTTTGTATACCAGACCCCGCTGCCGTATTTCGAGGTATGTTTAAACTTCCCAGCATTGCCCACGTAGATCCATTAAATAATTCTGTTACTATCGAATAAATAACATCCTCACTCACTCCAGTATATCCTCCAAAACTCACGGCTGCATTTTGCAGTCCTATTCCTGCTAAATCGGTGCAACCGGTATTTAAACCTCCCGTAGCAGCCCAACTTGTTCCATCAAATTTTTCTGTTGTTGTTAAATATCCAGAACCCCCAAAACTTAATGCTGCAGATTGTATTCCACATCCAGCCAATCTACGCCGCGCTGTCATTAATGGAGCTGTTGTTATATTTGTCCACGTTAAGCCATTAAACTTCTCCGTTACTTGTGAATTAGATCCATCATATCCACCAAAGCACAATGCTGCATTCTGTACTCCACATCCTGCTAATTGTGTTCGTGCTGGAGTAATATTCCAGGAACCTGAAGACCAGGTACTTCCATTAAATTTTTCTGTTGTTGCTGAATAAGTACTACCATCACGACCACCAAAACTTAATGCCGCTGATTGAATTCCCGCCCCTGCCAATCCATAAACTCCCACATTTAAACCACTCGAAACAGACCATGCCTCGCTATTTATAAAAGTAGTATATTCCGTAACAGCATTAAATTTTTCTGTAACTCCAGACGTTGCTACAGCATATCCTCCAAAAAGCAACGCAGAACCCGGTGTTCCACAACTTGCTGCTCCATAACGAGCTACAGATATACTCCAAACAGGACTCATGCTCCATATATACCCATTAAACTTTTCCGTATCTGCCGAATTTATTCCAGAGCCAATATCTCCTCCAAAACATATAGCTGTATTTTGCAAACCACACCCTGCTATTTTATCCCGGGATCTATTCAAATTTCCAGAAGCAGACCAATCCACTCCATTAAACTTTTCTGTTACTGCTGATAAGGATCCTGTATTTCCTCCAAAACTAAGTGCAGCCCCATGAACACCACATCCCGCTAAATCCTGTCGAGGTGTAAGAGCATCTCCAGAAACGACATACCAAACACTCCCATTAAAAGATTCTGTTTCGGTTACATACCCTGTACTGGTATTGCCTCCAAAACTCATTGCAGTACTTTGTATTCCACATCCTGCTGCACTCTCTCTAAAGATATTCAAATTCCAACCAGGACTGGTAGTCCATGTATCCACATTAAATTTTTCGGTTACCCCACTATAATTAAGACCTGAAGATGTCCACCCACAAAAACTTAATGCCGCTAATTGCGTTCCGCATCCAGATAAGGAATGCCGCTCTGTAATTATATCTCCCGTAGTTGACCAAGCCAATCCATTAAATGATTCAGTCGTGTCTATATATGTATAACCATCTTCAACATCCCAACCACCAAAACATAATGCCGCACTTTGAACTCCCGCTCCTGCCATATCCTGTCGAGGTATGCTTAAATCAGAAGAAGTATATAAAACACCAGAATAGGTAGTGTTATTTATTTTATTAAATTTTTCTGTTATGGTCACCAGAGCCCCATTACTATAGCCTCCAAAACTAAGTGCTGCAGATTGTGTTCCACAACCACCCATTCCATATCGAGCTGTGTTTAAATCTCCTGAAGTCAACCACGTCCACCCATTAAATATTTCTGTTATTCCTGAACAAATACTACCAGCAATAGCCGTCTCTCCTCCAAAATTTAATGCTGAATTTTGTGTTCCACATCCTGCTAGTGCCAATCGTGCTACATTTAGACTTTCTGCAACAGCCCATGTTGACCCATTGAAATTTTCTATAGAATCTAGAATTACACTTGATCCATCAAATCCACCAAGACTTTTAGCTGCATTTTGTATTCCACATCCTGACGAGTAACATCGAGCAGTATTTAAATTTCCAGTTGTAGACCAGGAACTTCCATCAAAAGATTCTGTTATGTTGGTAATACCAGTACTGCTCCCACCAAAATTTAAGGCTGCATTTTGAATACCACATCCCGATAATGTATTTCTTCCTATAATTAAATTCCAATCAGCATCTGTAGACCATGAAGACCCATCAAATTTTTCTGTTACAAGCGCAGTCGCTCCAGTACCCCCTCCAAAACCTAATGCCGCTGATTGTATTCCACACCCAGCCAGCCACGTTCGAGGTGTTCCTAAATTCCAGTAAATACCTGTAGTCCAGGAAATTCCATCAAATTTTTCCGTTGTTACTCCGGTAGCACTTTCTCCAAAACTCAATGCTGCAGCTTGTGTTCCACATCCAATAGCATAACTTGCTGTATTTAAATTCCAGGAAAAATCTGTAGACCATACTAAACCAGTAGCAAGATTATCTCTTCCCAGAATTTTCAGTTCTGTATATTCATTCTGAGTTTGCCATACCTGAGGTACTGTTCCAATTTCAAAAGTTGCTGGAGGATATGTTAATATAGTATAAGCAGTATCTTTACATATTAAATTGTCATTCAATACATATGCCGCTCCTGTACTTGATTGTACATATAAAGAAATTTGCTGTTGTATTACACCTATAAATTTTTCCGTTACTGCTGATTCCAAGGGTCCTGAAGTAGCTCCACCAACACTTAAAGCAGCTTCTGAAGATCCACAACCACTATGACTATACCGAGGTACATTACAATTGGATCCAAAAATTCTCCATACAAACCCATCAAATTTTTCTGTAAGGCTATATGCATCTGAAACAAACCCATCAAATGCTAAAGCTGAATTTTGAATCCCACAACCACCTAATCGTGCCCTAGCCACATTAGGAGTTCCTGTTATTAACCAACCTACCCCATTTATATATTTCTCTGTTATTTTTGTAAGACCCGTACTAGATCCACCAAAACATAACGCAGCATGCTGAGTTCCACACCCTGCTAGTTCATATCGTCCTGCTATAAGATAAGAGTCTAAAGCCCAAGCTGCCCCATCAAAACGCTCAACCGTATCAACAGCAGTAGGACCTCCCGAATCACCACCTATAGCCATAGCTGCATTTTGAATACCCGATCCGGTTAATAGATACCTAGCATCTTCACTAAGACTCCCAGAAACCTTCCAAGAATTTCCATTAAACATATGATTTGTCTTACTTACTGCTGCTATGAATCCACCAAAACATAATGCAGCATTCTGGATTCCACAACCCCCAACACCCTGCTTCTGATCAAGCATATTCCAACCAGGAGTAGTTGTCCACGAATACCCAGTAAACTTTTCAGTTGTCGCATAATTACCAATAGAATCTACTCCTGTATAAAAAAGCGCAGCATTTATAGTTCCCGCTCCTCCAGAAGCCGCACTATACCGAGCTATATTTACATTCCATGTTGAATTTGTAGTCCACGTATACTGTACTATCTGGGAATGTAAATTATTAACACATAAAGTAGCCGGAATAGTTCCCGGTATGCTCACTATGAATGAATCCTCATTATAAATATTGTTTTCTTTTATAGAGTATTCAAGAACCCGATCATCAATCCATGTTTTTGTTGCTTTTTGTGTTGAAATAAGTACATCACTATTAGCAAAAAACGTACCATCAGTTGAATACTCTGCCCCATCTAATTTATCAACATTTATCAAATGTACCGTACTTTCATTACTTGAAAGCAATCCTGTTATATACAAATCATGAGTTTTAAGATTGGTTGATCTGAAATCTTCTGTATTAAAATTAGAATTATCTTTATTATAATAGGTATCCAACTTTCCTATTATAAATTTTCTAAAGTCAAAATTTGTTACTGAAGATATTTTTACTTTGTGATATCCTAATAAAAAACCCTTCTCAAGTAAAAATACCTGTGGTGCATATCCAATAAAATCTATTTTAGGAAGAGTTACATATACGGTCTTATCATATAATCCTGTACTGGTAGCATAATCTACTTTAACAACCGTAGACCCTGTAGACGTAGCAAAATATTCTATATATAATTCATCATCATCTTGTGTATGAATTATTGTTTGTAATGTCCCTGTACTTGTTAATGTAAATACATTGCTGTAGCCATTCTTAGTTGTAACATTCCAGGTAGTTCCTTTTTGAACCAACAAACCTGAAATAGTATTAACAACCGCCAACTTGTATAACGCATAATAATGAAGAGGATGAAAATTTCCAAGACTATCGTAAGATGTAAGATCTGTAGATTGTATCTCAGTTACTTCTCGTATAGGTACTCGATATTGTCGTATATCTACTATATCAGATGCTACTATGTAACTATTAGTATAGAGAGTATATTTTTCTGTCGCTGTGTGTGGGCTATCCCCTCCAAAACATAATGCTGCACCCTGCATTCCACACCCAGCCAAATCAAATCGAGGGACATTTAGATCCGTTGAAGCTGACCAAACACTTCCATTAAATTCTTGTGTTATTTCTATAACAACTCCATCTTGATTAAAACCCCCCATAGCTACGGCTGCTGCTTGTATTCCACATCCAGCTAACTGCTCTTGAGCTGTATTTAAATTCCATGAAGAATTTGTAGACCACACAGATCCATTAAATTTTTCTGTTGTAGATACTGCAGATGCATCGTCATTACCACCTAAACTCAATGCGGCACTTTGTATACCACATCCTGCTAGATTATATCGAGGAGCATTTAAGTCCCAGGAACCATCGGTAGTCCATACTGCTCCATTATATTTTTCTGTAATTCCAGAAGGACTTGTATTATATCCCCCAAACATTAACGCTGCACTTACTATTCCAGATCCTGCTAAATACCTAGTTGCTGCATGTAAATTCATACTAGATGCTGTTACCCATAATGTTCCATTAAATGATTCAGTTACTGCAGAAATACCGCTGGCACCCCTTCCACCAAAACTTAATGCTGCATTTTGAATACCACATCCCGCCAGGTAACTTTTTGCTGTATTTAAATTTCCAGAAACAGTCCAAGTATCTATATTAAATTTTTCTGTTGTTGCTGAATAAGCAGGATCAATTCCTCCAAAACTTAATGCTGTATTTTGAATTCCACATCCCGCTAACCACCCTCTTTCTGTCTGTAAATTCCAAGCAGCATCAGTAGTCCATACTGAAAAACTTTCATAACTATCCTGCGAACTTAAATGTTTTAATTTTATATCATATATTGGGAATGTATTTTTTTCTGTAATTAAATAGGATTCTTGTTTTGAAGTAATAATAAATTTTTCTGTTGTTGAAGAAAATAATCCAGTATCCCCTCCAAAACTCAATGCTAAAGATTGTGTTCCACAACCAGCTAAACTATTTCTACCCGTATTTAAATTCCAATTAGAATTAGTTCTCCACGTTAAGCTATTAAACATCTCAGTAACGGCACTTACAGACTCACCTCCAAAACTTAATGCAATATAACCCGTTCCAGCTCCTGCTAATGCTCTACTTATTACTGATAATACTGCAGCAGAATTTACCCAGGAACTACCATTAAATGTTTCTGTACTATCTACAGAAACTGAACCATCAAAACCACCAAAACATATAGCCGCATTTACAGAACCACAGCCTCCTGGTAAATATCTAATTATATTTAGATCTCCTTCAGTTTTCCAAAAAAACCCATTAAAAGATTCTGTTGTTGCTACAAAAGATCCAATATTTCCACCAAAACTCAATGCTGCATTTTTTATACCACATCCCCCTAATCCACCCCTCGCTGTTATTAAGGGTACTTCTGTCTTATTTTTCCATGTTGATCCATCAAAAGATTCAGTCACTTGTGAAACGGAACCAGTATCACCACCAAAACTCAAAGCTGCATTTTGTATTCCACAACCCGCTATTAAATATCGAGCTGTATTCAAACTCCAACCAGCACTGGCAGTCCAATCCAATCCATCAAACTTTTCTGTTACTGAAGAAAAACTAGTACTACCATTTCCACCAAAACTCAATGCTGCATTTTGAATACCAGCTCCGGCTAATCCATATCGAGCTGTATTTAAATTCCATCCAGCATTAGTAGTCCATGCAGCACTGCCTACTAACGATCCTGTATACCCAGTCACTCCAGAAGATGTTACAACTACTGTATACATCACATCACGATAATCTGTATTAACGGGTAAGACGATTCCTGTACTTGTAAGTATTTCTTTTACAGCATTCCCTAATAAAGCAAATCCGCTTTGCACAGAAACTGCTGTTCCAGAACTTGTTATTACAATATCAAACTCATTTAAGTAGTCTGGAAATATACCCTGTTTAAATAAACTATCTATCTCAGGAGTGGATTCTTTTACATTTATTAAAGTATCATCCCAATTTGTTGTTTCCTTGATATCTCGAATCATTGTTCTTATATAATTAAGATCATCTTTAACATCTACCCCAGTAGAACTTCCATAATAATGATCATCAATATCCCCAGTGCTGGTATTATATATCATATCCTGAGGTATCTGTACGGAAGGATTTATCTTATTAATAGATATACTATTATCAGCAATACCTATTGTTATGTAATCAACAGCAGATCGATCTACAGATAATAATGGTTGACCAACCCCTTGTGCTATTGTCGATCCAAGAAAAACAAGCTCATCTTTCTGATCCTGTGTCAAAGCAGCATACTCAGAATTCGTATATACAACTATAGAAGACTTATCTATATTTCTATCATAAACAACAGTATTGTTACTCTCATCAATAACCCGAGCCTGCTCTACAATTAGTTCTGTAAGCCTGTTGTAAGATGCTAGTGCTTTATAACACCTGCAATAAATATTATTAACCATTCCAAGAGTATAACTGGATAATGCTACAGCATCTATATTTGATGTACTCTCTACAATAAGCCTCGTTGCAGATACAACTGTACCCACCAACCCTTCATGATTGATAAGAATTTTTGTTCTATCTGAACTGCTTACTTCTGCAACAAAACCATAAGCAACACTTGATTGTGTACCTACAGATATAAGCATCTTGATAAGATTTTTCATTTCTGTCGTTAGAGAATCTTGAAGATACTGATAATCTACAGAATAAAGATTGGTTATTGTACCTTCAAAATATAGCTGATTCATAAAAATATTTCCTTTTACGTTCTTTTATCGACAATAAATCGAGTGCCTGCTGGAAGAACAGAACTAACCTTATAATTATACTTTTCAGTTGTACCTATTGATGATGATACATCGACTCCACCAAAACCTAATGCTGAACCCTGTACTCCACATCCTGCCAAGCTCTCTCTTGCTGTTATTAATGGTGTTGCTGTTATATTTGTCCAAAATACTCCATTAAAAGATTCTGTTATATTTACTATACCAGTACTCGTTCCTCCAAAACTTAATGCCGCTGATTGAATTCCTGCACCTGCTAATCCAGTTCGTGCAGTATTTAAATTTGATGAAACTGTCCAAGTCACTCCATCAAATTTCTCTGTTACTGCAGATCTTGATCCTGTAGATCCTCCAAAACTTAATGCTGCATTCTGTAATCCACATCCCGCTAATGACCCTCGAGATGTATTTAAACTTCCCACTACTGTCCATAAAGATCCAAGGAATATTTCAGTTACACCACATATAGAAATTGAAGAATTACCTCCAAAACTCAGTGCCGCTCCTTGAATTCCACACCCAGCCAAAGAAGATCGTCCAGTATTTAAATTTCCAGAAACAGTCCAAGTATTTATATTAAATTTTTCTGTTATTGCAGACCTTGCTACTGCTGCATTTACACCACCAAAACTTAAGGCTGCATTCTGTAATCCACATCCCGCTAAACTATTTCTACCCGTATTTAAATTTCCAGAAACAGTCCAAGTACTTATATTAAATTTCTCGGTTATAAAAGAAAAATTACTAGAAAGATTACTTCCTCCAAAACTTAATGCTGCATTTTGTATTCCTGCTCCTGCTAAGTAAACTTGAGGTGTATTTAAATCCCAAGAACCGGAAGACCATATCCCTTCCATAAAAGTATCCAGATTTAATTCTTTTAACCACTCTTTTTCTAGTTGATCTCCCCACAATACAGGAACCAACCACGCATCAAAAATAGCAGGAGTATTTACAATAATTGATGCAGAAGAATCTGTTACATAATTTGTTATATTAGTAGAAGGACTTACGCCAGGATCTGAAACAGCCTGTACAACGTAATTAAATCGAATAGTACCTATAAATTTTTCTGATGATGCTAAATAACTACTATTATACCCACCAAAACTTAATGCTGCGTTTTGTACTCCACAACCAGACAAATTTTCTCTTGCCGTTATTAAATTTCCCGTAACAAACCAAGTACTTCCATTGAATTTTTCTGTTGCTGTTGAATATGTAACATTAACCGTCCCTCCAAAACTCAACGCTGCGTTTTGTACACCACTTCCTGATATACGTGTTCTTGCTATATTTAGATATCCCGTATCAGACCAAACACTCCCATTAAATTTTTCTGTTACAGGTGAATAACTATTAGTATACCCTCCAAAACTTACCGTAGCATTTTGAATTCCACAACCTGCTAATCTAATTCGATCCTGATTTAAATGCCAATCAGAATGCGTTGACCAAGTGCTTCCATCAAATTTTTCTGTTAAAACTTTTGTATCATTACTAGTTGAATTTCCACCAAAACTTAATGCTGCATTTTGAATACCACAACCACCTAAAGCCATTCTCGCAGTTCCTACAGCAGCCGCTACATTTGCCCAGGTATTTCCATTAAATGTATCCGTAGTATTAAGATAACCTGGTGTATAACCAAACGCCACCAATGCTGCATTTTGAATACCACATCCCATAAGACCATAACGACTCGAACTTAAAGCGGTACTTGCTGACCATGTAGTGTTGTTAAATTTTTCCGTTGTAGCTATTACTGTAGGATTCTGACCTCCAAAAGATAAACCCGCATTTTGGATTCCTGCACCCGCTGCAGATGCTTTAATAGCACTCAAAGAACCCGTAACAGACCAACAATCTTGAGTAATTTCCAAATTAGGATTAGTAATCGTAAGCACAACAAAACGGGTTCCTGGAACCGCTGCAGCACCTGTAACAGGAAACGTAATATAATCAGTAGAATACGCCGTTCTCGCATATGTAATGTGTGTTAAAATATAATTGGTTGCCCATGTGTTAGTTGCTTTTTCAGAAGGTATTAGATAATCACTATTAGTAGAGAAAGTATCATCTATGGATAAATGAGCATTATCCAGTAAATTTGCATTTACCAGCGCTAAATTACCTGTACTTGTTGTAAGCGTTGTATTTACATGAATATCTACAGTCTGTATATTTATACTCTGTGTTTTATCAGTATAATAAGATTGTGTATCATAATATAAATCTAACTTCCCTATAATCAATTTTCTAAAATCAAAATCTGACGCAGGACAGGATATCCTTACTTTACAATAACCTCTTTCAAATCCTTTATGTAACAAATTCAATACAGGTTTATAATCTAAATTAGAACTCGCAGGTATCGTTACATATTCCGTATAAAAAACCGCTCCTGTACTTGTATATTCTACCTTTAAAATTGAATCCGTACTATTATCTGTAAAAGTTTCAATCCACAGTTCATCATCTTCTTGTGCATTAATTATTAATTGTATTATTCCTGCACTGGTCAGAGTAAACACATTATCATATGTTCCTTTCGTAGTAATAGCCCAAACAATCCCAGAAGAAGTTACAAGACCTGTAGAAGACTGTATCACAGCAAGTTTATGTACTGTATAATAAGGAAATTCCCTAAATACTCCAGAATCATCAAAATTAGCTAAATCGGTTGAAAGTATTTCCCGTATCTCTCTTAACTCGGATCTATATAATGATGCAGGAACTGTTGTTATTTTAGGCAAGCTAGGAAGACCCGGCTTGGTTATCTCAGCCAGTATTAAAACACCTGTACTTGTAACAGTCCTCGGCTCTGGTCGTATTGATGCTAATCCCGATGAGATTCCTATATCATATGCATTTAATTGTACTGTTTCTATTTTAGGAATTTTGTATTTATAAAAGCATTTAACAGAAACATTTTGTAAAGCACCTGTGTGAAGTGTTGTTATTAATCCTGTATCTTCATCATAATAATAATCATCACCATTTTCAGGATTAGCAGGATCAGTAGCCCGTGTATAATCATTAGTCATTATAGCAGCATCTACTATATACAAATCTGATAAAATAAAATTTCGCTTTGGAGGAGTACTTTTACCATCAAAATTCAAATAAAAAGAACTGGGAATATCTCCTATATTCGTATGTATTTCTCCAGTACTGGTTGCATAATTTCCAACAACATATTCAATATTATCATCTAATATTATATTTGTAACATGCTCTATAGGTTTTACATTATCATATACTAAAGCGGATCCCTGATTAATAACAACAAGACCAGTACTTGAGATAACACCCTCATACGGGGTTGAAAAATTTATAATAATGGTAATAACAGTTGTAATAGATCCCGAAGGATTTGTTGCCGTTATTGTATAACTTCCAGACGCACTACTAACATAATTTGGAAAAACACCCTGTTTCCATAGTGTATTTATCTCAGGAATTGAACCCCTCAATATAAAATCAGAATCATCCCAATGCTCACTTACTTTAATATCTCGAATCATTGTTCTTATTTCATTAAGATTATCCTGTATATTAACTGCTGCTGGTATATTATAATAATAATCATCTATCAATCCCGTACTCGTTGGCTCTACCATTCTTTGAGGAAATACAATAGCAGGATCAAATTTCTCAAAAGTTATACTATAATTATTAATACGAGCTGTTATATAGGAAACTTGTGTTATATCAATAGATACTAAAGGCTGACCAGCTCCCTGGGCTATCGTCGATCCTAAAAATACTAACTCGTCTTTCTCGCTCTGAGTAAGTGCTGCATACTCAGCATTCGTATATACAACTATAGAAAATTTATCAATCTGCCTGTTATATACTAATGTGTGATCTGATAAATCTACCGTCCTGCGAGCTTCTATAATAGCTCCTACTTTCATATCATAAGACGCATATGCTTGATAACATCTGCAATAAACATTATTTACTATGCCCGTACTTGAACTGGAAAGTTCTATAAGATCTATTCCTGTTGAAGATTGTATAATCAAACCAGATTTAGCTAATATAACTCCAAGGCCATTTCCCTGACTTACAAATAATTTTGTATCATCAGTAGTACTTACCTCAAGAGTAAAATTAGAAACAATATATGATCCAACACCACCCTCTATCATCATATTAATTGTTTTTAAATATTCGTTGTGTAGGTTTTCTTGAAGGTATTCATAATCTTCTACATAGAGATCAATATAATTTCCTTCAAAATATACTTGGTTCATAAAAAATCCTATTTTCGATATACTATATCAAATTTTGCATCTATAAATTTTTCTGTAACAGAAGAACTGGATGAAATATACCCCCCAAAACTTAATGCAGATTGTTGCTTTCCACACCCAGCAAGATTTTTTCTTGGAACTCCCAAATCATAACTAAGACTCCAGAAACCCCCGTTGAATTTTTCCGTAATTGCTAAAAGACCAGTACTGCTTAATCCTCCATAACTCAAAGCAGCATTTTGAATTCCACATCCCGCCAAAGAACCCCTTGCAATAATTAGATCACCACCACAAGACCAGGTACTTCCATCAAAGGTTTCTGTTATTGATACATAACCCGTACTCGTTCCACCAAAAGCTACAGCCGCATTTTGCAACCCACACCCAGCTAAATATTTTTTTGGTGCATTTAAACTGCCTGTGGCAGTCCACAAACTTCCATTAAACTTCTCTGTTGTTGCTAATAATCCAGTACTTGTTCCTCCAAAACTCAATGCTGCCAGTTGTATTCCACATCCAGATAACCCAGATCGTGCTGTATTCAAATTTTCTTCAGCAACCCAAACACTTCCATTAAATGATTCTGTTATCGCTGATCGTGTCCCTGTAGTTCCTCCAAAAGATAATGCAGCACCCTGTATTCCACATCCCGCCAATTCACTCCTTGCTGTCATTGAAGATGTCACAACAGTTGTCCAATAATATCCATTAAAAGATTCTGTCACATTTGTTATACCAGTACTTGTTCCTCCAAAACTCAATCCAGCACTTTGTATTCCTGCTCCTGCTAAATAACTTCTTGCTATATTCAAATCATTGGAAATAGTCCACGTTCCTGTTATAGGAGATAAATAATCCTTTGTGGTAATACCAGAAAACTTTTCTGTAACTGCTGATTTAGAATTATTACTATCACCACCAAAACTTAGTGCTGAATTTTGCACTCCACATCCAGCTAATGCTTGTCGTCCTGTATTTAAATATCCCAAAATCTTCCATAAAAATCCATTAAATGCTTCTATTGTTGATAAACTTGTACCAGCATATCCCCCAAAACTTAACGCTACATTCTGTATTCCTGCTCCTGCTAAATCTCTTCTTGCTACATTTAAATCTCCTGAATAAGACCAAACACTTCCATTAAACTTCTCCGTTACTTGTGAATTAGATCCAGTAGTTCCTCCAAAACTTAATGCTGCATTCTGTATTCCACATCCCGCTAATCCATATCGAGCTAGATTTAACGGTATATCTTCTACCCACAGTAATCCATTAAATTTTTCTGTTTTTGCTGAATAGGTATTACTATATCCTCCAAAACTTAATGCTGCATTTTGAATACCACATCCCGCTAACTGACTTTTTGCTGTATTTAAAGGTGCTGCTGTTGCTTGTACCCAGGAAACTCCATTATATAATTCTGTTACATTAACACTTGTTACACCAGTGCTACTTCCTCCAAAACTCAACGCTGCGTTTTGTATACCACATCCTGCTAAGTAACTTCTTGCTATTGTTAAATCATTTTTAGCAGACCAGGTGCTCCCATCAAAAAATTCTGTTTCATGGCAAGAGGGACTTGCTGATTTTTCTCCTCCAAAACTTAATGCTGCATTTTGTACTCCACATCCAGCTAATTTCTCTCTTGCTGTATTTAAGGAGGCCACAGTAGTAGATACAAATCCTGATACAGGACTTGTATAAGCAGTTATATAATTATTAATATATTTTTCTGTTATTGCTGATGCCGCTGCTACATATCCACCAAAACTCAATGCAGCATTTTGTGTTCCAGCTCCTGCCAAATACCTTCTTGATGTAATTAAATTACTTGAAACCGACCAAATACTTCCATTAAAAGATTCCGTTATTGATAAAATACCAAAGTCATCAGTAAATCCTCCAAAACTTAATGCTGCATTTTGAACTCCTGATCCTGATAACCCGTATCGAGCTAGATTTAAATCTCCCGAAGCAGACCAAGTACTTCCATTAAACTTTTCTGTTATATGTGTATGATTAAATCCACCAGTTCCAGTAAAACCCCCAAAATTTAATGCTGCATTCTGTATTCCACACCCCGCTGGCGACCTCCGAGATATGATAATATCCCCTTCTGAAGACCACGTATCTATATTAAATTTTTCTGTTGTTGCTGAATAAGTACTACTATCAAGACCACCAAAACTTAATGCCGCATTCTGCACACCACATCCTGCTAAATAAGATCTTGCTGTAATTAAATCTCCTGAAGCAGACCACACACTCCCATCAAATTTTTCTGTTACTTTTAAATAATCCGCTCCATTTTCAGATCCTCCAAAACTTAATGCTGAATTTTGAATTCCTGCTCCTGCTAATCCTAATCGTCCTCTCATTAAGGGTGTTGCTGTTATATTTGTCCAAGTTAAGCCATTAAAGGATTCTGTTTCATAGCAATAATAGGGACTTGCTATTTTTTCTCCTCCAAAACTCAATGCAGCACTCTGTATTCCTGCTCCTGCTAAATAAACTCTCGCCGTATTTAAACTTCCTGTAGCTGTCCACACACCTCTTGTAAGAAAACTATAATTAGCTGTTACAGGACTAATGAATTTTTCTGTTAAATATGATAAATCAAAAGCACCAAAACATAAAGAAGCAGACTGTGTACCCGCTCCTGCTAGTCCATACCTAGCAATATTTAAATCAGTTGTTCCCAACCACACAAAACCATTAAATTTCTGAGTAATACTCGAAAATCTTGTTATTCCATAGTCTGTAGCACCACCAAAACTCAATGCTGCAGACTGACTTCCAGATCCCGATAAATAACCCCGAGCAATAATTAAACTTCCTAAAATTGACCAGGTACTTCCATTAAATTTTTCTGTAATCTCGGATATTATATTACTACTCTTAATTCCTCCAAAACTCAATCCTGCATTTTGAGATCCGCACCCTGCTAAATATCTTCTCGCTACATTTAAATCTCCTGAAGCAGACCAGGTACTTCCATCAAATTTTTCTGTTGCTGCTGAAATCGCTGCAATCCAACCTCCAAATGCTGTTGCCGCATTTTGTATACCACACCCCGCCAATTCCTTTCTTACAGAACCTAAAGCTCCCCCAGAAGACCAAATAGTTCCATTAAATAATTCTACTGCGTTTGTTGTAGATCCTGTATTTCCACCAATACTCAAAGCAGCATTTGCTATACCACATCCTGCTAATTCTCTTCGTGGTGTCATTGTTAATGTTGCTATATTTGCCCAAGTATATCCATCAAACAATTCTGTTATTCGTGAACTAGATACTGTATACCCACCAAAACTTAACGCTGAATTTTGAGTTCCGCATCCTGCTAAATAATATCGTGACGTGTTTAAAGGTACTATCGTTACCCATATATCATTGCTGTATAATACCCGCTTTCCTAATGTAGAAAGCTGATCATATTCTTCTTGAGTCTGCCATGTTTTATAAACAGCATTTAATTGCACAGTCACAGGAGGATATACAATAAACTCGCAGGAACTATTATTATACAATCCTTCAATATTTGTTGTAGAAAGAGATCCTGTACTTGATTGAATTATTACATAAGATGCAACAGGAACTATTCCTATAAATTTTTCTGTAACTGCTGATATAGTTCCATCAGTTCCTCCAAAAGCCAATGCCGCTGATTGAGATCCACTCCCTGATAAACTGTTCCTTGCTAAAGTTAATGTTTGATTAGGATCCGTTGACCAACACAAACTATTATACTTTTCAGTACTGGAAGCCGATCCCCCTACTACAACTCCTCCAAAAGCTAAACACGAGTTTGATACACCGGAACTTGCATGACTATGCCTCCCAATACCAAGATAGCCACCTGCAGACAAAGCCGAACAAACACTTCCATTGTAACTATCTACAGTTGTAAGAGAATCAAAGCCTCCAATAATAAGAGAAGCATTTTGAATTCCTACAGCACTTATTTTATATCTTACATCACTTAACGTCCCCGCACTTGTAGAAGACCACGTTAATCCATTAAATTTTTCTATAACAGCAGTAGAACTTCCAGTAGTCCCTCCCAATGCTACAGCAGCACCTTGTATTCCACATCCCCCTAAGTATCTTCGAGCGGTTCCTCCTGGAGTTCCTACATTTATCCAGGAATTTCCATTAAATTTTTCTGTGTATGCTCTAACACTAACATCATAACCAAATCCAGCCAAGGCTGCATTTTGAATACCACATCCCATTAAACCATATCTTGCTACAACAAGACTTCCAGAATTCGACCACGCTATTCCATTAAATATCTCTGTAGTAGCTGAATATGATAAAGCATATCCTCCAAAAGATATTGTCGATGTAATTGTTCCACATCCTGAAAGATGATACCGAGCCGTATTTAAAAACCATGTAAAATTAGTAGTCCAAAAATTTTGATTAATCTCACCTTGTAAATTGTTAATAATAATTTTCACAACAGGCTTGTGTGCGTCTAATGGTATTGTAAATGTATTAACATCATCCGATAATAAAAGAGGTTCATCTAGATAATCGAGATAATTTATAACATATGTTTTAATTGCCTTTTCTGTCGAAATTAAATAATCACTGTTATCTCCCAAAGTAATATCCGGAGAAGCGTGTGATCCATGAAATAGATCCGCATTAACAAGTGCTAGTATACTCTCATTACTTGTTACCGTTCCATCTACATATACTATATCCGATTGAATATTATTACTTTGAAAATCCTCAGTATATAATAAAGATCTATCATAATCTGTATCCAGTTTTCCTATAACCAATTTGTTAAATTGAAAATTAGAAGTTATAAATTTTTCAGTAACCGCTGAATTCACACTACCAGAAGGTTTACCACCAGAAGCTAAAGCAGAAGATTGAATTCCACACCCAGACAACCCAAATCGAGGTGTATTACTATTCCAAGTACTATTGGTAGACCATGCATTTCCATTAAACTTTTCGGTTGTGGGGAAATACTCAGCTCCAGAAAGGGTTCCTCCAAAACTTAATGCCAAATTTTGAGAACCACATCCTGCTAACAAAGTTCGTGCTACATTCAAATTTACTGAAGCAGACCAATTTACTCCATCAAATTTCTCTGTTGTTGCTACATATCCTGTACTCGTTCCTCCAAAACTTAATGCTGCATTTTTTAATCCACAACCAGCTAAAAAATATCGTGGTGTGTTTAAAGTCCCACAAGCACTCGTAGATAAAACTCCACAACGACTTGTAGACCAAACAAAACCATCAAAAAAAGTTGTTATTGCTAAAACGCCAGAACCACCATAACCACCAAAACAAAGTACGGAATGAGTACTGCCTGCTCCCGCAACTCCCCATCTACCAACACCAAAAGTTGATCCAATACCTGCCACAGATGACCACACAGACCCATTGAACCGTTCGGTTACCGACGAATAAGACCCATCATCACCACCAAAAGAAAGAGCTGAATTTTGTACACCTACCACTTCTAACTTATCTTTATTTGTAGCCAAATCCCAACCGGATTCTGAAGTCCACGTAAATCCATTAAATTTTTCAGAACTCGCTAAGATAGAACTACTATATCCTCCTACGACCAACGCTGCTGCTTTAAGTCCACATCCTGCTGTATATAATCGAGGTGTATTTAAAACAGAAGTAGAAGTAGACCAGGCTGACTGATTAATTCCCGAAGGGCAACTTATTCGTATCTTATGATATCCTAATTCAAACCCATCTGCTAACTTGTATCCTACAGGAACAAAATCTAAAGCATCAGATCGAGGAATTGTTGTATATGTAGTTGCATCATATACCCCAGTACTTGTTGCATATGCTAATTGTATTACAATACCAGTAGAAGTATTATTAACACCATAGAGCCACAACTCATCATCTTTTTGTGTATGAATAATAGTCTGAACTATTCCAGAACTTGAAAGCATCATAACAGGATATGTATTTTGTGTTTTAAAATCCCACACATCCATATTATTTAAATAACCCGTTGATGTGTAAATTCCTGTTGATGTTTGTATTACAGATAATTTATGAGGATTGTAATAACTTAAAGGATTAAACTCATATAATGAATCATACATAGCATTATCAGTAGCTTGTATTTCTCGTACTTCTCTTAATTCCAATCTTGGAATTCTTACATCTATTAAATCTGTAGTACCTATAATATCTTGCAATGATAGTATAACTATATAATATAAAGGAAATACCCCCGAACTCGTTATTACTACAGGTTCTGGATGATATCCTCCAACACCTTCTCGTATTGATAATCCAGAAGATGTTAAAACTAAAGTATCTATCCGTGGTTTATAATATTTATAAGAACACAAAATACTTATATCTATCATAGAACCACTACCAAGAGCCGTTACCAATCCCGTACTAGAATTTAATAAATAATCTATACCCAGAGAAAACACAAACGTTTGATCTGAAGCATCTATTATAGAAACATCTCTTGCTGTTATATTTCCTGTTGAAGTCTGCGCTAAATAAAAAGAATAGCTCACTGCAGGAGTAAAATGTGGTATGGTATGAAATTCTGCACTTACAGTACTCTCATATCGAGGTGTATATGGTAGTACAACGTCTTCCTCTATTCTTTTTACCAAATTTCCAATAAGAGCAGAACCTTTTCTAATTAAAAGAGATGCACCACTACTCGTCAGAGAAACTTCAAGCCCTCCCTCTATCTCAAGAAAGACCCCTGTTTTATATTGTTTTGTTATTTCCGATATTTCAGAACGCATTCCAATTAAGATATCATCCCAATTGATAGTTCCTTTTATATCTCGTATTTCAGTTCTAATGTAATTTAAATCATCAATAATTCTTGTGGATGCTGGTATCTCATAATAGTGATCATCTATTAATCCAGTACTTGTTGGTTCTACCATCGTTTGTGGTAAAATAAAATTTGGATTAAGCTTGCTTAAAGTTATACTTCCATCTCTAACAATGACCATGAGATAATTAACCTGGGATAAATCTACCGATACTAAAGGTTGACCAGCTCCCTGGGCTATCGTCGATCCTAAAAATACTAACTCGTCTTTCTCGCTCTGAGTAAGTGCTGCATACTCAGCATTCGTATACACAACTATAGAAAATTTATCAATCTGCCTGTTATATACTAATGTATAACTCTGAAGGTCTTGTAATTTAGCTTCTTCAACTATTAACTTACTTACCCGATCATAAGAAGCTAATGCTGTATAACATCTGCAATAAACATTATTCACCACACCCGTACTTGAACTAGAAAGTGCTATAAGATCTACACCTGTTGAAGATTGTATAATCAAACCGCTTTTTGATATCACTACTCCAGTACTGCTTTCCTGAGATACATATAACTTAGTATTATCCCCAGAACTTATCTCAAGTTTAAAACAAAGGGAGACATATGAATCTAAACCATCAACTACGGTTATATCTATAAGCTTGAGCAACTCGGAATTAATAGTATCTTGAAGATATATAAAATCTTCTGAGTAAATTCCTGCAACTTTTCCTTCAAAATATAATTCATTCATGAATTTGTTTCCTAGCTCAAAAATTCTACAGATGTATCATTAGCATAAATAATAAGATATCGTATCTCAGGAGCTATTATCTTATTTAAATAAAAAACTATCCTCTCTAATTGATATGCTGGTATATCTTTAGTACCCTCTGCATAAACAACTACTTGAAGCCACGCTCTGTTACTAAGAAGCAGGGCATTGGGTGTTAATTTTGTGTCTAAATATACATATGCATCCGCAGGTGGCTCATAATCAGTAAAATTATGAACAGGAGGAACTTTTGCCGGATTAGGAGTATATGTTCCCGAATCTATAAAAAACATATCACAGATTGTAACTAAATATTCAAGAGCATCCTCTGAACTTCCTCTATAAAGATTATAATAAGCAACACCATTAATTTGAGACCATCTCAAAACATTTATTCCTGTATACCCAACAGGCCACCATCTATTATCTACCCTTACAATAGTTGCATCCGTTTCTTCCCCCGTTGAGGTTAAAGAAGTTATTCCATAATAATAGTTTTCACGAATTATTCCTGTAGATGTATCTGCCAAAACAAAGTCCCAACCCGTTTTGTTAGTTTTATAAAGAGAATTTCTATAAAATATTTCATAATGATCAAAATAATCAGCTTCTTCTTGCAGAGCATCTAATAATACTACTAAGGATTCATCATAACTGGTATATTCAAACATATTGAATATTTTCTTAGCAAGAATCAAAAACTTAGCACTATCCTCATTTGCATATTTAAATAATTCAATTAAAGGTTTATATCTATCAACATAAGAGGTATATCTTACTGTAGATAAAGAATTATCCAATTTCATAGCAGCCAGTTCATCAACAATCTGCTTGTATTGATCTCCTAAAATAGAAAACCATGTATATAAATTGAAAGTCCTGATACTATATGTACCTGTTATTCTTGAAAATCCAGCATTACTCTTATCCCGCGCCTGAATTTTAATATCAGTTTTTCCTTTCGTAAACAGATAATCTAATTCAAACTCTCCATATATTCCTGTTGATGTTGTAAAACTATAAATATCATATATAAAAACATCAACCAGGCACCGACTTACTCCAAGGAAACCTTTAAAATTAAAAGATTCTGTTGCTGAATACGGTATCGCATATAATGATTTATCATAGTACTTTGAATCTATTAGTACATTTTTAAGGGCACTCCAATATGGATTACTTAAGAGACCTGTGCTCGAATTTAAAGGTGATCTAAGATAGGGAAGAGTATTTGGAACATCTACAAAATACACCGGGAACTTTATAAAGGAACTGCTCAAACCTGTAGATGTTACTGATTTAAGTTTGTATATATCATGATATCCCTTTACAAAAGCAGTGTCAATATACCCAGTAGAAGTTGCTGTTCCTACAGAAATGTCTGTAGCACTTTCAATATATATTATAAAATTATCCAGAAATGGTAAATCTGTTAAAGAACTATAGTCTGTTCTTTTTATAGAAGAAAGATATAAAGCACCTGTACTGGTTACTTCTCCAAACCACTGATTCTTCTTAAATGTATCAATTACCCAAACCGCTTTTCCTTCTATAAAACTACTATTATACAATATATTGTTTTCCATAGTAGTTCCAAAAACTTCATCAAGATTATTTCTATAAATAGAAAAATGATCAAAATCTGAATTTCTTCCAGAAGAAGTTAAAAGATTATCCCAAGATAAATCTACCTCATAATTATCATAAATACAAAACAAATTAACAGGCTTTTGAGGATAGGTTCCTGTTGTAATTACAGAAGAAGGAACCGAAACTTCTAAGGTTGTTGAAACCGCAATTATATAAAAATATAAAAACTTTCCTTGATATGATACATCATCAAAAGTATAATAAAAATGTGTTTTTCCATAAAAATCATCTTGAGCGCTTATTGATAATTCCTTTTGATGTGATGCATCAACTCGTGCCGCTAAATAAATATAATTTGCACCAGTAGAGCTAACGTAAAGATAATAACCACCAACAACTCCTGCTGGCTTATCAAACATAAAATCAATAGAAGTATCTCCATCAACTAAAGAAATACTGTTTACAACTAAATTTGTTATTGGCTGCATCATAACTTTCTATACAGGAGTACCTGTTATTATACCCGTAGACGTATTTAATGCAAGCCCACTGGGAAGTGCTGGACTTACTGACCATGTTACTATAGTTCCAACAACTGTTGGTATATTAGGAGTTATAGCTATACCTTGAATATATTCTGCATCTTGTGTAGAATAAGATAATGCAGAGGGAGCTATATAAACTACTGTAATATAAATAATAGCTGTTGTAAATCCACTTGTATTTGTAGCTGTTATTGTGTATCCTGTTGATGTTTGTGAAACATCGGGAGTACCTGTTATTATACCCGTAGACGTATTTAATATAAGCCCGTGTGGAAGGGGAATATTAACAGAATACGAATCAATATCCCCTGTTACTGTTGGTATATTTTGGGTAATACCTTCATTTATAGTATATATTCCGTTTGATGTGGAATATGATAATGCTGAAGGAGCTACTTCGTTCACTGTTATATAAATAGTCGCTGTTGTATATCCACCTGTATTTGTAGCTGTTACAACATATCCCGTAGATGACTGTAAAACATCAGGAGTACCTGTTATTATA
>Ga0315287_10001157_pt1 | contig 24051 bp, 20 predicted proteins | sample YL17G11_0_MG_FD_205037 | JGI IMG/M metagenome (GOLD analysis project Ga0315287, IMG submission 205037) | Sediment microbial communities from Yellowstone Lake, YNP, Wyoming, USA - YL17G11_0 | ecosystem: Environmental > Aquatic > Freshwater > Lake > Sediment | place: USA: Wyoming | collected... | reverse complement strand
GGCCTCGTCGTCAACGCCGCCGGCGTCGCCGTTCTCCGCAGCGGGATCCTCACTTGGCACCGGCCGGCCGGTGGCGTCGACTCCGCGCGCCACGGGCTTGCCGTCCTTGCCCGCCGCCTGGCCGGGAGTCTTGCTCATGTCCGGCGGGCGGCGGATGAAGCTTTTCATATCTTTGGCGTTCATCGTCAGCTGCATGCCGCGCGGCAGGAAGGTGTACTCGAGCACCATCAGCATGTTCTGCACGATGAAGTAGAGCAGCGCGCCGGCGGAGAAGATGAACGCGAAGACGATCAGCATCAGGTTCATCAGGCCCATCTGGCGCTGCATCTGCTGCGCCATGTCCGGTTCCTTGGGGCCTTCGCCGCTGGTGTGCATCTCCTGCTTGAACTCGGCGGCGAACTCCGGGTCGGGCGCGTTGACGACGCGCATGTAGCGCTGCATCAGCACGCTGGTCAGCACGTAGAGCACCACCAGCGCCAACGCCGGCCAGTACCAGAACGCCCCGCCGATGACCGGGATCGTCTCCGGCACGCGGAAGATCTGCCACTGCAGCCCCATTTTGGCCACGGTGATGTCGATCAGGTCGGCCAGGTCGGGGCCGGCGCCGAAGCTGCGCCCGCTGGTCACGCTGACCGGGAACAAAAGCTGGATGCCGAGGAAGTCCTTGCCGGCAAAGCTCGGGTCGTACAGCGCGCGGTACACGCCAAACAGGATCGGCAGCTGGATCAGCATCGGCAGGCAGCCCGCCAGCGGGTTGACCTTGTAGGTCTGATACAGCTCCATCATCTTGGCGCTCTGCGCCTGCTTGTTCGGATAGAAGCGCTGGATCTCCTTCATCACCGGCTGCAGCTGCTGCATCGTCTTCATGCCGCGGATCTGCATCCGCGTCAGCGGCAGCAGCAGCGCGCGCACCATCACCGCGGTGAGGATGATCGCCAGGCCGTAGTTGTGCACCACGGCGGCCCAGGCGGAGATCATCATCAGGAAGATGGTGGCGAAGATGCCGGTAACCTGGCCGGCGTAGGACGTCCACTGCGGGGCGAGCGCCTGCCCCTGGCCGATGGCGCGCGCGATCGTCTCGTTGCTCTGCAGCATCAGCGCCAGCTTGGGTAGGGGCAGCCAGTTCATGGCAGTGGGTCGTAGCCTCCGGGATTGAATGGGTTGCAGCGCAGCACGCGCCAGCCAGCCAGCCAGCAGCCCTTGAACAGACCGTAGCGCCTGAGCGCGTCCACGGCGTAGCGCGAGCAGGTCGGCGTGAAGCGGCAGCTCGGCGGCGTGAACGGCGAGATAAAGCGCCGGTACAGCGTCAGCAGGCCGATCACGCCCAGGCTGGGCAGCCGCACCACGGTGTTCAGCACAGCGCTAGCCTGCACCCTGGCCCTCCATCAGCTCCGCCTTGTGCAGCACCGTCGCCAGGTGCAGCGAGAACTGGGCGAAGGCCGCGGTGACGTCGCGGTCGCGCGCCACCAGCACGATGTCGTAGCCCGGCTCGATCGCCGGCGCCCAGCTGCGCAACAACTCGCGCATCCAGCGCCGCACGCGGTTGCGCGCCACCGCCGTCCCCAGGGTGGACTTGGCTACCAGGCCATAGCGGTTATGCTCCATGCTGTTTGCCGCCCAGTGCAGTACCAGGCCGTTGCTGCGGCGCGCCTGCCCCTTGGCGAACACGCGCTTGAACTCTGCCGCCCCGCGCAATGTAATCAGTGCCACGCGCTACACGGTGAGGCGCTTGCGGCCTCGCGCACGCCTGGTGGACAACACCTGGCGGCCGCCCGGCGAGGCCATGCGGTGGCGGAAGCCATGGCGCCTCACGCGGCGGAGCTTCCGCGGCTGATAGGTTCGCTTCATGTTCTCTCCCTTAGGCTCAAGTTTCGATGGATTGCGGGCGCACGCACCCGCCCAGGCCTCGGCCTGGATACGAACGATCATAATAACATAAGTAGAGCAGGATGCAGCGCGAAGTTAGGATAGGTTTGCAGTGCGCCGCAAGAACCCGCGACAGCGCAGCATTGAGCAGCAGAGGGATAAGGCAGTTTGTTGAACATCGCGTTGCTTTGGGGCGAATATGGGGTTATACTATGGGTATAACGATGACATACTCGCGGGGGATCGCGGAATCATTAGACCAACTGGGAGGTTGGATAAGATGGAAGAAGCGTTACGTAGTAAGCTGCTCCACCTCATGGGGGGGGGAGGGCTGCAGTTGTAGTCTGCATTAGCGTAGCCGTGCTGGTTAGCACGTGCCAATCGAGACCCGTTGTCACGGCGCCGTACACGCAAGCTTCGTCGGCTGCGCCGCCAAGCGGGCAGAGCGAAGTGCCGCAGAATGAATCCATGCTGCTCACTGGCAGCATCGACCCGCTTGAGTACCAGGACTGGGTTGTCGTGCCCTTCGTCGATCCACGTGATGGCAGCGTGTACGATATCATCGACGGCCGGGTGATCATCTCACTTTTACAGCCGCCCACATCGGGAGTGGTCGATCCCAACTACTTTGACGTGGAGCGCCAGCCGAACGATCCAGTCTACGCCCAAGTAACCTACCACTACTACGTACTGCAAACCTTGAGCGGTCTGACGCAGTGCAGCGACCCGGCGGTGGCGGGGTTCTTGGCGGCGGAGAATCTGACTGTGTACTCCGAGTGGACGGCGGTCGGTGGACTGGCAGTGTTGCTCCCACCTGGCCAATCCGTCACGGACGCGGTCGCCAACTGGCCCAGCCAATACTCCTCACTGATCGCATCGGTCGATCCTGATGCGCTCTGCTACAGCGACGCGTGGCCGCAGCAGCCTTCAAATGACCAGCAGTTCAACCAGCAATGGCACTTGCAGCCCAATGAGGTTACTCCCAATTACCCGATGCACAAGCCCTATTCCACGGACGCCGTGGCGGCTTGGCTAGATGGCACGTATGGAAACGGTCAAGCCAAAGTGGCTGTCATCGACACGGGCGTGGATTACGGCTCCGCTGACCTCCAGTGGCGCTCGACTCCCTATGGCGTTAACACTGGGGACAGCAAGGTGTCGACCCAATTCCGCTATCGCTATCTGGGCGGCGGAGAGCCTTGGCCGGATTGGCTGAACAAGAGCCAGGTCTACGCGAGCGCGCTGGGCCACGGCACCTGCGTCGCCGGAGTGATCGCCGCGGCGGTCAATAATGACGGCAACGGCATCTACGACGATAGGGATCTAGTTGGCGTAGCTCCCTGGGCGATGTACGTGCCGGTTGCTGCCAAAGCAAACGCATACCTGAACAGCCAAGGCAAGCCAGCATCGCAGCAGTCCTACTCAGCCGTCATTAACGCTCTATATGCTGTGGCTGCCATCAAGCGGCTGGACAAGTATCTTCCATACCAACTGTACGGTACTGCATTCTCTGTACCCTACTACAACATTGAAGTCGTCAACATGAGCTTCAGTACAAAGGCGAGAGGCACCTCGGCTACCAATAAGTTGCTCGAAGACTTGGCAGAGCACATGGTGCTGGTCGCGTCCGCTGGCAATGACAACCAGCATGATATCAACATCTGGCCTGCGATCCACCCGAAGGTGATGTGTATCGCAGCTCATGGTGAGGATGGCATGCGAGTGCCGGGCACGAATTATCAAGATTACGTGGACATTTCCGCTCCCGGTTCTACAATCTACACTTGTGATATGGTGGGCTACACTACGAATGGGCTCTACTACAAAGGCTTTGTTTCACCTGATGGGATACCAGGTGTGGATTACTGGGGTGAAAACGCCTGGATGGCTGGCACGTCATTCTCTGCACCAATGGTGAGTGCAGTTGCGGCGATGATTGCTGACAAGTACAGCAGCATGGAGCCCGATGACATTGTGAAAAGAATTAAAGACGGCCGAGCAGACCTCAATGGCGCAGAGCCCAATCTTACTTGTGGCAGACTCGACGCTTACTTGGCTTCGCATTAGGAGGATAAGATGTTTGCGAGTAGACCAGCAGTAGCTGTATATGTGGGTACTTTGCTCTGCGTGCTAGCCGCCTGCAGCCCGCGTACAGGAGGACTTGGTGACGAACCGCTTATAGTTGGTCGGGACCTTATGCTATTTGGCTCGACAGCGGAAGGGTCTTACACCGGCGTCGCTCCTCTAGACATATTTATGTTCGTCAGACCAATTCCAGGTTCGGCTGACAATCAGGTAGACATGTCTTCAAAATTCGAGTTCAACTTCGGCGACGGGACGGGCTGGATAGACTTGACGCAGGAGTACAATCAGAAAGTCCATGGGGCTCATACATCCCCGCCTCCGGTGTTGGACCAACTCAAGCACACATATGCTATCCCCGGAGACTATACTGTCATCTGTCGGGTTACTTTCTCCGACGGGGGAGTCGTACTCAGTTCTGTGACCGATCCGGATGCGACATTCCATGTTCTCCCCCCGGCGAGTGGTTAGGGCTGCTGAGGTATCGACAACAAGTAACGCTGCGTGCAGGTCAAGGCCGCACGGGCCTAGCGCCAGGCGCCTCAGCCCTTTGAATAGCAGGGCGGGTTGCCGGACTTGTCGCCCGTTGCGGAAGCACTGTCGCTGGAGCAGCAGAAGCTGGACGCCAGGCGCTCGACCTTTTCGCTGCCGCACAGCTCGCAGCTCACGCTGTCCGCCTCGGCGAACGGCACGAGCGCCTCGAACTCAAGTCCGCACGCATTGCAGTGGTATTCGTATAGTGGCATGTCCGCTCCTGTCAGCCCTATTATACCCCATGGGGTATGCGATTGGTGCATGAAGAAAGAAGATGGTTCTAGGTTCCAGGTGCTAGGTTCCAGCAAGAGCAGGAAGTAGGGGCGAAGCCATGCTTCGCCCGTGATTGGTTGCGCTGGCCAGAGAAGCAGTGGCGGCGGCGGCACGCCGCCGTCCTGACGGGCCGGCCTTGTGCCGGCCCGCTGGGAGCGCCGACATCCATGTCGGCCCGGATCTTAGGGCAGGCGCGCCCTTGGTGCGCTCGAATGCGTGCGCCGCTCGCGGCGCACGATTAAGATCATTGCCGGCATGGATGCCAGCGCTCCCAGAAGATAGCGCCCCCAAGACTCCAGCGATGCATTATCATGCTGCGCCCATGGCGCTACTGAGCACCTACCCGTATCTCGGCGCGAGCATGATGCTGCTGACACTGGCGGCGCTGGCCGTGCTGGCCTGGCCGCAGCGGCGCTGGGAGCTATTGCTGGCCGGGCTGCTGTGCGCGCCCTTCGCCTGCTTCTCCTTCGAGTTCATCCCGCAGTACTGGCAGCCCAAGGTGGTGGCGTACTTCACCGTGGCCAGCCCCGAGGACGTGCTGTTCAGCTTTGCCGGCGGGGTGCTGGGCTGGTGGGCCGCGGCCTGGCCGCACCGCGCGCGGCTCACGCTGCGCCTTGACGCGCGCACGCTGCTGAAGCGCTACCTTGGCTGGGGCGCGCTGGGCGTCGGCGTGGGCTACTTGCTGAAGTACAGCGTGCCCAACCCGCAGGTGATGCTCTCCACGCTGGCGGGCATGGCCACCGTCGGCGTGTCGCTGATGTGGATCAAGCGCCGGTTGTGGCCGCTGAGCTTGAGCTGCATCGTGGGCTACGGCGGGGTGTACATCGGCGTGATGTTCGCCGCGCAGGCGCTGTGGCCGCAGTTCATCACGCAGTGGACGCCGGGCTCGCAGCTGGCGCGCGACTTCTTTGGCATGCCGCTGTTTGAAGTGGTGTGGGCCGTGGGCTTCGGCGCGGTGTGGCCGCTGTTCATCGGCCACGTCTTCGACGCGGAGCTTCAGCCACTGGTGGGACCGGACTCCGCGCCGGCCAACTGACTGGTGGGGCAAGCCTGTGTGCTTGCCAGCCACGTCCGCAAGCAGGGACGCTTGCGCCACCAATGACGCGCGGCGTCTGGTTTAATATACGTGCATGGGGGCGGGTGCTACTGAAGAGCAACATGAGGCGCCGCGGCCGGAGTCGCGTAGCGTTCCGCGGCCGCCGCCGGAGTTCTACCGCGGCCTGGATGGCCACATCCACCGCCGCCCGCCGTCGCTCTACCAGCGCCTGCGGCTGCTGCGCAGAAAGGCCGAGGGCGCGAAGCACACCGTGATCCTGCTGCTGATGCTGTTCGTCGCCGGCCCGGCGATCGAAGCAGGCGTAATGATCTACAGCCGCTACGGCTGGTCTGCGGATCCAGTCGAACTGTGGCTGACAGCGCTGGCGCTGCTGGTACCGCTGTCCATCCTGGTACTGGCTTACTACGGCGCCCGCGCGGTGGCCAACCGGGCGTTCCTGCGCAGCCATGCCAGCTGCCGCGAAACGCTCCGCTATACGCAACTGGCGATGATGGTGAGCGATGAGCAGTACTGGCACCAGCTGTTCGAGCTGCAGCGCGAGTCGCCCTGGCTGAAGTGGGCGCAGGTTACGCCGCCGCAGACCCTCGAGCAGCACCTGGAGTTCGCCGCCGCTTACCACGCCGCGCTGCTGCAGCTGGCGGGGCGGCCCGAACCGCTGAACTCGAACACGGTGACGCGCGGCAACTTTTCCTGGCACGCCGGCCGGCCGACCTGCTACGTCTGCGGCGTCCTGGCAGCTTACGGCTGCAGCATCTTCGCGCTGGTCTACGACTGGGCGGCGCTATCGGGCATGCTGGCCAAGGGCGGGCGGCTGGCGGCGCTGTGCGACTACTTCCTCGGCGACTTCGAAATGCTGCCGCCGGAGCAGCGTGCGGCGGAGTCGGCCCGCGGACAAATCTACCGCGACAGCCTGGCGCTGAGGCGCGGCCTGCCAGCCGTCGCGGCGCTGGAGGAGTACCAGCGTACGGCTGAGTACCGCACGCGTTTTCCGCTGCCGCCATCGGAGTACACCTTTGCCGACGCGATGCGCGATGCCGCCCTGCGCAGCACCAAATCCAGCGACCCGCCAGAGGCCGCGCCGCGACGCGAAGCTGCGCCGAGCGATGAAGCTGCGGCTGAGTGAATCTTAGGGGTGGTGATGGCTGAACGTGATGGGCGGCGTGACGCCGCGCCTACCTGTCTGAAACATTGCGCGATTTACGGCGTCTGGCTATTGTGGAGCAGATGGGGGTGAACCTGTACGAGGTCTCAGCGCCGGAGTTCTACCGCGGCGCGGACGGCCGCATCTACCGCCGCCCGCCGTCGCTTCAGCAGCGCCTGCAGCGGCTGCGCCGGCGCGCCGGCAACCTGCATGCCCAGGCCGTCGCGCTGGTGGCGCTGCCGATCTGCCTGGGCCTCGCGCCGGCCGCCGCCTACTTCCTCACGGCCCCGCTGTACAGCCTGGGGATGTACAACACCGAGGCGCCGCCGGTGTGGTTCGGCGCCTTCCTGATCCTGGCGCTGCTGGCCTACCTCGGCATCAGCAGCTACGCCCAGCACCTGTTCCGCCGGCACCATGCCGACTGCGTCCAGCACCTGCAGCACACGCAGCTCGGGCTGATGGTCGCCGACGACCAGTACTGGCAGCAGGTCTTCGAGCTGGAGCGCGAGTCGCCGTGGCTGAAGTGGGCCGTGGTCGCGCCGCCCCGCAGCCTCGAGCGCCACCTGGAGTTCGCCGCGGCGTACCAGCTCGCCCTGGAGCAGGTGCTGTCCCGGCAGCAGACGCTGGACGGCAGCAGTATCCGCCGCGGCAACTGCCTGTGGCACGCCGGGGGGCCGGCCTGCATCTTCGGCGGGCTGGTCTCGCTTATCAGCCTGGCCGGCACGCCGTTCTGCGCCTGCAGCCTGGCAGTGGCGCCGGCGTACTTCTGGTGGGGCTTCAACGCTGTGCTGGCCAAGGCCGGCAGGCTGGCGGCGTTGTGCGACTTCTTCCTCGGCGAGCTGGACTACGCGACGGACGCGCAGCGCGAAGCTGAAGTCGCGCGCATCCAGGCCTACCGCGACCGCGTGGCGCGCCGGCGCGCCCCACCGGAAGATGCGGTCTGACAGGTTGGTGCTGCGGGCCCCAATGCAGGTGCTGCAGGCCCCGTGCCCGCAGACCTTAAAGGTGCGCAAGCACGGGGGCTTGCGCCACCGGAACGGGCGAAGCACGGCTTCGCCCCTACTAGGAGCTAGAAGCTGGAAGCTAGAAGCTGAAAGCTGGAAGCTCTGCTGCTAGAACGGGCCGGCGTTGCTGAACTGCGCGGTGGCTTCCCAGATGAAGCGCGGGTTGACCTTGGTGATGCTCCACTCCGCCGGCGGCGCCGAGAGGTCCATGCGGATGATGCCGAAGCGCTCGCGGCGCTGGGTCGGCGGCACGGCCTCCTCGCCGCCCGCCTCCTCGGCGGCGACGTCCTTATCGGTCACCTTGGGCTCCTTGGCGCCGCGCGCGCCGGACAGCAGCGCCACCAGCTCCTTGCGCGAGCCGTAGGCCAGCAGGTACATCCCATCGGCGCTGAGGCCCAGCTGCTCGCTGTAGAAGCCCGTCTGGTCGGTGACGCTGGCCAGGCGGAAAGTGTCGCCGTCGTAGCGCCCGTAGATGATGCTGCGGGCATCGCCGCGCGCGCTGTCGAAGACCACGGCGTCGCCGTCGCCGGCCACCGCCAGGCCGCTCTTGCGGTCCTCGCCGCCGGAGAGGAACTCGTCCACGCCGGTGGGGATGTCGCGCTTGACGAGGCGCATCTCCTGGTTGATGAGGAACGCCGTGCGCCCGTCGCGGCTCAGCCTGGCCTCGAACGCGCTGCCGATGGGCTGCGGCTTGCCGAACTGCGCCGCGGCGACGTCCACAGCGACCAGCGTGATGGCCGAGGCCGCGCTGTCCTGCTTCTGCTTGAGCAGCACCACGCTGCCGTCGCCCGCGGCGCTGAGCAGCACGCCGGCGCCGACGAGCTGCACGTTGCAGGGCGGGCTGACGAGGTATGTCTCCGGCCCGCTCGCCGTGTCCACGGTGCAGTAGGCCGCGTCACCCTGAAGCGCCGCCACCGCGATGATCGCGCCGCCGGCGGGCAGGAACGCCGCCACCGGCTCGCCGTTGGCCACGCGCTTCAGCAGCATGCCGTCCTTGCCGACGAGCGCCAGCAGCTGGCCGTCGGCGCTGAGGTCCAGCATGTCCACCGGCCCTTCGACGGCGATGCTGGACAGCGGCAGCGGGTTGGCGGCGGTGTAGTCCGTCACCACGGCGCGCGTGCTGCCGGACAGCGGCTCGATCAGCGCCAGCGGCAGGCGGTAGTCCGCGCCGCCCGGGCGCACGCGCACGTTGACCTGCGGCGAGTGGATCGGCTGGTCGTACTTGTCGCGGACATCCAGCTTGACGGTGTACTCGCCGGGCAGCTGGAAGGTGAAGAACGCCGTGGGGTCGCTGCGGCGCGCGTCGCCGATGAACCAGTCGTACTTGAAGGGCTGCTCGCCGCGCGTGACGATGGCGTCGAAGGTCACGCTGAAGGGCGCCGGGCCCTCGATGTACGGCGGGCGCTGAATCGCCACCGCCGGCTCCTGGGCCGAGATCGGCAGCCAGATGCGGTGGCGGAAGCGCTGCAGCTGGTCGCTGGCCGTCAGGCGCACCTCGAACACGCCGTCCTTGCCGTATGTATGCTCGGGCTTCATCTCGGTGCTGAACGTGCCGTCGCCGAAGTCCCAGTTGAACGCCAGCTCCTCGGCAGGCTCCGGCGTCTCCTTGGGCGTGAAGCGCACGGTGCGCCCGCCGCCGGACTGCTGCGGGCCGACGTAGTCGAAGGCGATGCGCATGCTGTGGCCGAAGCTGTACGGGTCGCCGCCCACGCCGGCCTGGCTTTCGGTAAACTCGCGCGGGGAGACGGGCGTGATGGCGTTGACCGTGGCGAAGGTCGAGGCGCTGCGCAGCTCGGCGTCGGTGGCGATGACCTTCACCAGGTAGAAGCCCGCCGTGGTATAGGCGTGCGTGAAGCTCGGATCGCTGGTGACGAACTCGTCGGCGCCCTGCGGCTCGTCGCCGAAACTGACGCGGTAGGTGATCGGCTCGGTGGCGCGCTCAGCGCTGAGCGTGAACTTGGCGATGTACGGCGAGTAGCCGCGCGAGTTGGTCGGCGAGATGTCCAGCAGCATGCGCTGCGTCGGCGCGGACAGCGTGCCCACGCTCTCGGCCTGCACGGCCACGCTGCCGGTGAGATTCGTGCCGGCGATATCCGTGACGCTGAAGCTGACGATGTGGCTGGCGATGTCGGGGTAGGTCGTCCCCGGGTTGGGCAGCGCGCTCTCGCTGCCGTCGCTAAAGCGCCAGCGATAGGTGTAGGGCGGCGTGCCGCCGGTTACCGACGCGGCGTAGCGCACGTTGAGCGGGCAGGGGCCGAACGGCGGGAAGGCGCCGATGTTGGCGGTCAGCTCCATCGGCTCGGCCTTCGGGCTGCGGATCTGCACCACCTGCACGGTGTAGCCGGCCTGCGGATAGCGGCCGTTGTCGGTGACCTTCAGCACCACGCCGTAGTCGCCGTTGTGCTTGAACGTATGCTTGGCGTAGGCGCTCTGGTGGCTGGTGTAGTCGAAGACGCCGTCGGCGTCGAAGTCCCAGTCGTACTGCACCACGCTGCCGTCGGGGTCGTAGCTGCCCGAGGCGTTGAAGTAGATCGTCGTCTGTGCGGGCTCGGCCGGCGCGGCTTCCGCGGCCGCGGCGCCAGCCTGCTCGGCGGACTCGGCGGACGGCGGCGCGCTACCCTCGGCGACGTTGCCCGCGCCCGTATCCTTCTGCTGCTGCTCGCGCGCGGCGGGCTTTTGCGGCGCGTCGTCCGGGCCGGCCACGAGGCGGCGTTCGACGATCGGCGGCGCCATGCTGGTCTGCGCATTCTTCGGCTGCTGCGGCGCGGGAGGCGTTTGGGCGGCGGGCGGCTGCTGCTCACCGGCCTCGCGCTTCTGACCCGCGGCGGGCGGCGTGCCCGGGGCCGCGCCCTCCTGGCCCGTCTCGGCCGGCGTGGGGGCCTTCTCCTCCATCTCCTTCTGGGCATCCGCCAGCGGCTTGCCCGCCATCTCGGGATACTCGGTGGTGCTGAACTCGAACATCGCCACCGGCGGGTTGTTCATCCGCCGCGGATCCTCGCTGATCACCTGCAGCGCGTACTCGCCGAGGTAGCGCACCGGCGCCTCGACGGTGTTGTTGTGCACGTAGACCTTGCTGTTGGAGAGCGGCACCCAGACGTTGTTGACCAGGTGCACGATCACCAGGTCCTCCTCGCTGCGGCCGGTGGGCACGTCCTGGTCGTAGTAGCGGATCGCCAGCAGCGCGTCCTTGAGCAGCTCCACGCTGTCGGGGTTGATCTGGTAGGCGCTTTCCGCCAGCACTTCCTTGGGGGCGGTGGTTGGCTCGCTGATCTCGATGAACAGCGTCTCGGGCAGCGCGCCGACGGGGATGGTCAGCTTGCACTGGCGGTACTCCACGGCGCCGCCGCTCTGGTCGATCGGCGCGCGGGAGGAGAGATCGGCCTCGGGCGGCAGGCCCGCCTGCTCGCCGGCCGCCTCGCGCGAACGCGGCCGTGGCCCCTGCGCACCCGTGCTGCTGCCCTGGCAGCTGAGCAGCGCCAGCGCTACAGCCAGCGCCAAAAGCGCAGCCGCGCCGCATGTACTCAGCGTGCTGAACCAACCCCTGAGGGGAATTCGCATATCCGCCTTCCTTACCTCGCCGCTGGATTGCCCGGATGGGCTTGCCCCACAGCAAGCGAGACGCCAATTATAACAACGGGGTTCAAAGGCGGGGTATTTGATAGTATGGCTGTGAGAGGTTCTGCTGGCAGGTAGCCGCGGGCCTTATACCCGCGGAGTCGTCGGCGGCTTGAAGGGCCGCCGCTACCCGGCAGTGGAACTTAGGCTAGCGGAGCGGATTTGAAGGAGGCTGTATGGAGAGTCATGCAACGGATACGGGCGAGGTGGATTTCGCCAAGCTGTTCCAGGAGATCAAGACCATCGCGGTCGTCGGCTACAGCGACAACCCGGAGCGCGCCGGCCACTACGTGGCGCACTACCTGGCGGACCACGGCTACGAAGTGCTGGCGATCAACCCGCGCTTCAAGGAGCAGGTCAACGGGCTGGCCTGCTATCCCAACCTGGGCGCGATCCCGGCGGGCAAGCAGGTGGACGTGATCGACGTCTTCCGCTCGCCGGAGTTCGCAGTGCAGCTCGTCGAGGAGGCGGCCAAGCTGGACCCGCGGCCCAAGTACTTCTGGATGCAGCTGGGCGCGGAGAACGAGGAAGCGGCGGCGCGTTGCCGCGAGCTGGGTATCACGCCGGTGATGAACGCGTGCATGATGCACGCGCACAAAATGCTGCCGCGCTAGCGAACGCCTGCCGCCGCCGCCGTGCTAGGTCAGCGGGATGCGCGCTTCCCAGGTGCCGGTGGTCGTGCTGACGTTGCCGTTGTCGGTGTAGCTGAACGTACCCCGGCAGTACCCGGTGTCGTAGAAGGCGCCGATGAACGGTCCGCTGCCCAGGCTGGCGTTGGCCACCGAGCCTGTGATCTGCGCGCCGTTGATCACCGCCGAGACGGTCACCGTCACTGACTGCTCGTTGTGGATCAACGTGCCCGCGCCGCCGGTCAGCCCGCCGCCGCTGGTCAGCGTGAAGGTGCCGATCGGCGTGCCGTTCACGGTGAATGTGCCATTGAGCGGACCGGCCACCGGCACAAACACCCCGCCTCCACAAGCGCCAAGCAGGAGCAGCGCTGCAACTACTAGGATTATGCGTAACTGTCCCATGAGTCAATTTTAACACGAAACCAGCCGTGCGGGGAGCGCCCCGGCGACCTTAATGAGACTGCCGCTCATTCGCAAAGCGCGAAAAAAACCCCGGGATTGCTCCCGGGGGTTTGCCGGATGTTCCCACCCAGCTGTCAGGGGGAATGTTGACTAGCTCGTTTCAGTTACTCGCTATTCTCCTGTGGGGATGCTGCTCGTATCCAGCTTCTCCAGCACCACTGTGACGTCCTCCTGGTGTTTGCCGCCCTGGCGCGCGACGCGCAGTGTCACGCGCTCGCCGATCTGATGAGTATTGATCTGATCGATCAGCTCCTGGCCGCTGTTTACCGCCGTGCCGTCGATGCTCAGGATCACGTCGCCGGCCTTCAGGCCAGCCTTGGCGGCCGGGCCGTTCACCACCAGTGAGACGACGTACACGCCCTTGTCGACCGCCAGCTTCAGGTCGCGATTCTGGTCAAGGTAGTCCTTGACCGAGGCGATCGTCGCGGAGATGCCGGGGTAGGCGACATCCTTGCCGGTGTCGATGATCGCGGTGATGGAGCCCTTGACGTCATTGATCGGGATGGCGAAGCCGATGCCCTCGATCGGCACGGCGCCGCCCTCGGTCTGGCCCTGCTCCCAGCGGGCGATGGCCTGGTTGATGCCGATCACTTCGCCCCGGGCGTCGATCAGCGGGCCGCCACTGTTACCGCGGTTGATGGCCGCGTCGGTCTGCAGGTAGTTTTGGGGGCTACGAGCATCAGTGGGACGCCCCAGGTCTTCCATCTTGCGCTTGTTGGTCGAAATAATGCCGGAGGTCACGGTGGCCTCAAAGCCCAGCGGGCTGCCGATGGCGACCACCGGCTCGCCGATGCGCACCGTATCGCTGTTGCCCAGCGGAGCGGCGGGCAGGCCGGTAGCGTCGATCTTCAGCACGGCGATATCCTTGAAGCTGTCCAGGCCGATCAGCTTGGCGTCGTACTCCTTGCCGTCGTTGAGGCGGATCTTGTACTTGTCCGCGTTTTCAGTGACGTGCGCGTTGGTGACGATGTAGCCGTCCTGGCGCACGATGAAACCGCTGCCCTCACCGAGCGGCATCTGCGGCGGCAGGTCCTGCGGCATCATCTGCGGGCTGTTGTCCTGCGGCATCTGGAACTGCTGGCGGAACGGCTCGGGGATCAGCTGCTGCCAGTCCTGGATGCCCTGCTGCTGGTGCAGCTGCTCCAGCTTCTTGGTGTCCACCTCGGTCTGGATGTTCACCACGAAGGGCAGCGACTTGTCGGCCAGGTCGGCGATCCAGTAAATGCCATCATTGCCGCCTGACGGCACGGGGTTCAGCCCGGCCAGCTGGCTGGACGTCTTGATCGTGTTGCCCTGCATGTAGACAGCTTTGTGCATCCCATGCCAGACAATCGCGGCGATCAGGCCGGCCAGTACGACCAACAGCAACACCGAAAACACCTTCCAGAAAGCATCGGGCCGCTTCTGCTGGTCCATGTTAATCATCTCCTTATTCATGCTCTGTCATCCTCTGGTTTCGGGCACTCGACGCTGCTGCCCTAAGTGCTGCGCATGACGCAGCACGGCCAGTCTTTGTTCGTCATGCTCTGTAACTCTAATCGCTGCAGAGCGCTCATACACTAATTAAACGTGCATCTTATACCAGCGGCCCAAGGTTTTTCACTCGCGCCCGGCGCGCTGGCCGGCTGAACATTGCGCCGCAGGCTGCGTCACGCCACATAGCGCCTGTGGCTGCGCCGGCCGCTCATCGGCGTCCGTTAGAATGCTGCGCTGGTATGTGAGACCTGCGGGAGGGCTCCGTGTTGCGGATAACGCTTTGTACATTGCTCGCTATGCTTGCGTTGACGGCGGCGCAGGCTGCTTACGCCGCGAAGCCCTCGGTGGTGGGCAAGATTCCCGGCAGCGCCTTTGTGCTGAAGGCCGATCCATCGAGCAGCTGGGTGGCCTGCTGGTCGGCGCAGGCTGACGGCAAGTTCAAGCTGATGGCGGTCAACGGTGACAACGGCGACAAGCTGGAAGTGACCACGGTGGACCGCCCCGGCGGGCTGTGCTGGATTCCCGGCCGCGGCAAGCTGCTGTACTGCAAGGGCATCTACAACGACAAGCTGAAGAACACCAAGGTCGTCTACGCGGTGTACGACCTGGCGGCCAAGAAGGCGACCAACCTGATCCCCGACCTGATCGATCTGAAGGAAACCTACCTGCTCGACCCGATCGCTTCCGAAGACGGCAAGATGGTGTTCATCCTGACGATCAACACCATCGGGCTGCCGAGCTTCAACATCTACTTCCCCGAGGCCAATTCGCTGACCAGCACGACGGTCAGCGCCAACATCGGCTCGGACTTTGACCTGAGCAGCGACGGCAGTAAGCTCTACTGGTACCTGCACAACCCGGACAACGGCAACTTCAACATCGTCGGCTGGAGCTTCCAGGACGGCAGCTACAGCGACCTCTTCGAGTTCACCGCCGACCGCGACCCCGGCGACGACCACGCGCTGTTCAAGCTGGACAGCCCGCGCAGCTGGGCCGCCACGATGGTGACGAACGAGAGCGATCCGACGCTGCAGCTCTGCGTCTACGACTTCCACGATCCCCAGAACCTGGGGATCATCCCGGTGCGCCTGCCGGCCGGCGAGGACGTGATGTACTTCGACTGGAAGGGCCGCAGCGGCACGCTCTACGCGCTGTGTAAGAACTCCAAGACGGGTGAGTACAGCATCCATGAGCTCGAGCCGCTGGAGGGCACGCGCACCGAGCTGCTGCGCGGCAAGGAAGAAATCACGCTGGTGGATTACTCGCCGAAGGCGCAGTGCTACTTCTACTCGCTGGTCGACGACCGCAACGCCAAGAAGCCCACGACGTCGCTGGTGCGGCTCAAGTAGCGCAAGCGTCCCGGCTTGCGAACCAAGCGGCACTGAAGTGCCGCCTACCGCTCCAGCGCCGCCGTGAATGCCGCGCGCAGCGCCTGCGCGGTAGCCCCAGCTGAGAACGTTTCGCAATACGCCAGGCCCGCGCGGCTGAGCAGCGCCCGCCAGGCGTCATCCTGAAGCAGCCGCTGCATCTGCTGCGCCAGCGCCTCGGCGTCGTCCACGCCCACCAGCGGCGGCGCAACGGCCAGCTCCGGCGGGAGCATGGCCAGCCGCTGCGCGTCGGCGTACACCGCGCGGTGGCAGGCGATGTCGCTGAGCACAACCGGGCAGCCCACGCTCTGCGCCTCCTGCGGCGGCATGCCGTAGCCCTCGTAACGGCTGACGAACAGCAGCGCTGTGGCGCGCCGCAGGTACGACACGATCTCCCAGGGCGGCAGGTAGTCCGCGAATCTCACCAGCTCGGCGACGCCGCAGTCGCTGACCAGGCGGCGCAGGCGTTCGAAGTGCGGGCTGTACAGCCCGGCGCAGACCAGGCGTGCGGACAGTCCGCGCTGCTTGAGCAAGCCCAGCGCGCGGATCGCCAACTCGATGTTCTTGCGCGGCTCATAGCTGGCCAGCGTCATGAAGAAGCGCTCGCCGTTGGCGGGGATGCGCTGGAGGTCGCCACGCAGGTCGAACGCCGGATCCCCAGCCAGGTCGCCGACATTCGCAGCGAGCGGCTTCAGCTCCGGGTCGGGGTAGTACGGCACGACGTGGATGCGCGCGCGCGGGTAGGGCAGCAGCTGCGACACCTCGTCCACCAGGCTGGCGTTGCTGACGGTGATCGCGCGGCAGCGCCGCCACGTCTCGGGCAGCAGGCGCTTCCAGTACCAGCCGGCCGGCCCGCTGAACTGCTCGGGGTAGCGCAGGGCGATCAGGTCATGCACGTGCGCCACGACCGGTACGCGGCAGCGCAGCGGCGCGCCCAGCGCCGGGCTGTACAGCAGGTCGAGCGGCTTGGCGGCATTGGCCCGCGCTACGTCCCGCGGCAGGCGCCACTGCTCCCAGGACACGCGGTCCAGCACACTGCGCAGCGGCGCGTCGCGCAAATTGGGCGGCAGGCCGCGCAGCTCCACGTCCGGGCAATGCAGGCGGAAGGCGTCGAGCAGCAGGCGCACCGAAACGCCCAGCCCCGTCGGCCGCGGGCCGGTGACCGCCTGCAGGTCCCACGCGATGCGCACGTCTCATTGTAGGCGATAGAGGCATTGCAGGGCACGATCAACACGCCATCCAAACAATGCTATAGATTGCGTCAGGTTATACTTTCTACGGCACGCGGGAGCCTGTTAGCTCAATACTACGCCTGATGGAGGTAGCCATGACCAGTCTGCCAATAAGTGCCCGCTTTCGGCTTGCGCCTTTCCTTGCCATTCTGCTTCTGCTATGCCCGGCTGCGGGTAAGAGTGAGGAGCAGGAAGACTTATCTGTCGTCGGAAGCGAAATGATGAGCACGATGCTTCCTGGCGAGCACCGCATTTATTGCGGCATCGTGCCAATCGGCGAGATCAATGGCGTAAAGGCAAATTGCGCCGACATTAACATCTTCGAAGCGAAGGCACTGCAGGGAATTGCGCTGCTGGACATGCTGCAGCTCCCGTTCGCCGAGATCGAAAAAGCTGTCAACTGCTTCGGCGAGTCACGCCGCGTGCAACTAGAGCGTCTGGGAGACAAGGCTCCTCATACTGAGTGGAGGCCAATGGCGAGCTCGTACTTCAGAGCAACGTACGACACCGGCAGCATTATGTACTCCAGCGACTCAATCTGGCTCGATCTGGATGTCTACCGCTATATCAAGTCAAGTCTGGGCATAGATCTGGAGCGGGTCGAACTAGTCGATCCGCGGATCACTATCCCTTTGGTGCGGGCCGCTTTCATCGCAAACGAGGTGCAACGAGAGCTGTGGATGAAGGCGTGCTCTTCCACGGGTGGAACTCAATCGGTTATTCCCGCTGCTTCGAGTGACTTGGCAAACAACCTTCCAACATACTATGCAGTGGAAGGCGAGACAGTCAGCCTGGGCATCGAACAGGTCCAAATGGGCTACGTGCACGTGAAGATTACAGACAGCAACAATCTCAAGGTGACAGTCATCTTCGGCGTAGACCACGCATATTGATGTGCTAACATAAGTGTAGCTGTTTCAAGGGGACGCGGATGCTAACAGGATCGGCCATTGTGGCCATCATCGCAGTGCTCGCCGGAGCCCTGCTGGGCTGGCTGCTGGCGCAGCGCAGCAAGGCGGGCGAGCTGGTGGGCGCTGAACAGCGCGGGCGCGCGCAGGCGCAGGAGCAGGCTGCCGCCGAGGCCGCGCGCCAGCAGACCGAACTGGCCACGCGGCAGGCTGCCGCCGCTGCCGAGGTGGCGCGTCTGCAGGCCGCGAACGAGTCTCAGTCGCAGCAGCTGCGCGACCGCTCTGCCGAGCTGGAGCAGGCGCGGGCCGAGCTGAAGACCGCGCAGGGCGTGCTGGACGCAGAGAAGGAGCAGCGCGGCGGCGCCGAGGGCGAGATCAAGCGGCTGAGTGCGCTGCGCGAGAAGGACGCCGAGGCGCTGACCGCTCAGCGCAAGCTGCTCGATGAGGCCGAGGTCAAGTTCAAGGACGTGTTCAAGTCGCTGGCCGCCGACACGCTGCAGCAGAGCAACCGCTCGTTTCTGGAGCTGGCGCGCGAGCAGCTGGGCCAGCTGCACGAGGCGGCGAAGGGCGATGCGGAGAAGCGCCAGCAGGCTGTGGAAGGGCTGGTCAAGCCGATCCATGACAACCTGCAGAAGCTGGAGCGCACGCAGCAGGAAATCGAGGGCAAGCGCTCCGAGAGCTACGGCGCGCTGATGCAGCAGATCCGCGCGTTGCAGGAGGCGGAGAAGGCGCTGCACAGCAAGGCCGACGACCTGACCAGCGCGCTGCGCGGCCAGCCCACCAAGTGGGGCCGCTGGGGCGAGCTGCAGCTTAAGCGTAGCGCCGAGCTGGCGGGGATGCTCGAGCACTGCGACTTCACGCAGCAGGAATCGCTGACGGCCGACGAGCGGCTGGTGCGCCCCGACATGATCGTCAACCTGCCCAACGGCCGCAACCTGGCCGTGGACTCCAAGGCGCCGGTCGAGATGTACATCGCCGCGATGGAGCTGGATGATTTCGACAAGCGTCAGGCCAAGCTCAAGCAGTACGCCGAGGCGGTGCGGCGGCACCTGACGGAGCTGTGCAAAAAAGCGTACTGGGAGCGTCTGGCTGGCAGCCCGGAGTTCGTCGTGATGTTCCTGCCCGGCGAGTCGTACTTCAGCGCCGCGCTGGAAGCCGATCCGGCACTGCTGGAGTACGGCGTGGAGCAGCGCGTGATCCTCGCCACGCCGACGACGCTGATCGCGCTGCTGCGCGCCGTGGCCTACGGCTGGAAGCAGGAGCAGCTGGCGCTCAACGCGCGCCAGATCAGCGACGCCGGGCGCGAGCTGTACAAGCGCGTGCGCGTGTTCGCCGAGCATTTCCAGAAAGTCGGCAAGGGCCTGAACACGGCGAGCGGCGCCTACAACGACGCTGTCGGCTCGCTGGAGCGCAGCCTGATGCCGCAGGCGAGGCGCATCCAGGAACTCGGCGCCGGCGACAAGGAAGAGCTGCCCGACGTCACTCAACTGGATACCACGACGCGCCAGCTCATCCTGCCGGAGCTCGGTAGCGGCGGCGAGGGCAGCTAGCCGTCGATACTCCCGTCGCTGATACCTGCCGGCTCGTCTTCGCTCAGCTGCAGTTCGTCGGCGGAGCCGAGCGGCGTTGGCGCGGCAGCCGCCGACTCCGCGGCTTTTATGTCGGCCAGCTCCTGCGCGTTGAAGGGTGAGCCCGGCTCCTCCGCTGCAGCAATCCTTGGCGATGGTCCCCCGGCCACGGCGGCGGAAGCCGGCGCCCGCGCACTCGTGCGGCGCACGGCGAACCACACGGCGATGCCGATGGCCATGAACAGGAGGCCCATGCCGAGGAACAGGTAATCCCACAGCCAGAGCTCGGAGAACACGCCGATGCGGGCCTGCTGCGGATCCTGCGGGTCGTAGTACACCTTCACCTGCGCGCCCTTGTGGAAGCTGCGGTAGTTGGAGCCCGTGTTGCCCTCGAACTCGATCCGCTGTCCGTCGGCCGCCGTGAACTGCACGATGGGGTAGTACATCGAGCCGCCGTCATCGCTGTCGTGATGCAGCGCCCAGTCCACAACGGTGCCCTGGGTGGTGGCGGCGCCGGCGACGAAGCGCTGCGTGCTGAGCAACATACACGCGCCGACGACGGTGAACACTAGCCCGATGCCGATGAACAGCGCGTAGAACCACCACGGCAGGCTGCCGCCGCTGGTCGATGACCATTCGTATTGCATCCCCATAGAGCACCTCCGCTGCGTTTGCCTTGTATTGTGCATCTTCGCCGCGCCGCAATGCAAGGGGCGCAGGAAGAAGGGACCAGGGATTAGGGACCAGGGACTAGCGAGAAGGGATAAGGTGCAAGGGGCAAGCAGCCTAGTGGCGGCGGCGGCACGCCGCCGTCTGCACTGGGCCACGGGCGATGGCGCCCGTGCCACCAACGCCGCCGTGACGGCGGCACTACCTCCGGACCCCGGACTCCGGACCTCGGACCACGGACTTCGGGTGCGCGCTGTTACAATGCTCGCGTGGCAGCCATCCCCTTCGTCAAGATGCACGGCCTGGGCAATGACTTCATCGTCATTGACGATGCGGCCGGCAGCTTCACCTGGGAGGCCTTAAGCGCGCTGGCCCAGCGCTACTGCCCGCGCCGCTTCGGCATCGGCGCCGACGGGCTGATCGCCGTGGGCCACGGGCCGCTGGCCGGCGAGCAGTGGCCCGCCGCTGTGGACTTCGAGATGCGCTACGTCAACGCCGATGGCAGCCGCGCCGAGATGTGCGGCAACGGCATCCGCTGCCTGGGCAAGTTCGCCGCCGACGAGCTCAGCTTTGCCGGCGACAAGCTGCGCGTGCTGACCGGCGCTGGCGTGCTGCCGCTGAAGCTCAGGCGCGGCGCGGACGGCGTGGTGGAGGCGGTGACCGTCGGCATGGGCCAGCCGCGCTTCAGCGCCGAGGCCATCCCGACGACGCTGCGCCCGGCCAAGGAGCAGGTGATCGGCGCGATGCTCGACCTCGACGAGGACGAGCCGCTGCTGGTCACCGCCGTCAACATGGGCAATCCGCACGCCGTGTTCTTCGTCGACGCCATCACCGACGACCAGGTGCTGTCGCTGGGGCCGCTGATCGAGACGCACCCGGCGTTCCCGCAGAAGGTCAACGCCGAGTTCGTGCAGCTGCTGGGGCCGGCCCGCCTGCGGATGCGCGTCTGGGAGCGCGGCTGCGGCGAGACCTGGGCCTGCGGCACGGGGGCCTGCGCCAGCGTCGCCGCGGCGGTGGTGAACGGGCAGTGCGCCTACGGCACCGACGTGACGGTGGTGCTCAACGGCGGCGAGCTGTCGGTCAACTGGCCGATGCCCTCCGAGCAGGTCTACATGACCGGCCCGGCGGTGAGCGCCTTCCGGGGCGAGCTTCAGCCATGAGCCTGTCGGAGCGCCGGGCGGGGCAAGCAGCCGACAAGCCCGCGCCTGCATCCAGCGCGAGAACAATCACCGGCGCCGAGATCATGGAGCAGGCCAGGCGTCTGGGCCGCCTCAGCCGTCGGGAGCTCGATGAGCTGGAGAAGGTGCTGGCTGCCGATCCGGCATCCAGCGCCGGTGCGCTGTCCAGCGCCGAAATTCTGGAGCGGGTGCAGCGCTACGGCGGCCTCAGCCGCCGCGAGCTCGCCGAATTGGAGAATTTGCTGGCTACCGATCCGGCAAAGATCCTGCCCGCGCACATGGCGCAGGTGCTGGCAGAGGTGTACCGCGCGTACACTGGCGCCGGCGCGTCACGCATCCTGCTGGGACTGGAGAAGCTGCGCGCCCCCGGCAAGTCTGTCTGGTCGCGGCTGAGGGCGGCGCTGGGCTTCGTCTCCGGGTTCACCTTGAGTGGATTGGTGCTGGTGATGACGTTCAACAGCTGCCTGTTCGGCTCGATAGTTGGACTGCGCGTCTGGCCGATACCACTGCTCACCAGCCTCGTGATACTGGTTGCTGGATTGGCAGCCAGTCACGCCTCGGTCCGGCACTTCGTCGCGCTGGACGACTGGGTGCAGCGCAAGCTCGAAGGGTCGGGGCTGGCGGAGCGCTGGATGCTGGGCAGCAATGAGGTGATGGAGGCCTGGCAGAGCACGCCCTACTTTTGGCGTGTGCTGTTCCTCGGCCCGCCGCCGAACACCGCCAAGCGGGCGGTCAAAGTACTCACGTACAACCTGGACTGGTTCATCCAGCCGCCGCGCGCGTACTTCCGCTTAAGCTGGCCGGCGCTGCTCTTCGCGAATACCCTTGGTTGGGCCAGCGGAGGGCTAGTCTCGCTGACGTTTAGTGCCATGACCTCAAGCAGCACCAGCAAGCTGCTGCAGTACGGCGTCCTGATGCTGCTGCTGTTGGTGGTGTGCTCCATTGCCTGGCTGGCGACGCTGGGCCGGCTGCGAGCGCAGCTGTTCCTGGCCAGGTTCTACCCCTACCTGCTGCAGCGCCTGGGGAGCTGAGCAAACGCAGCAAAAATATGGGGAGATCGAAGTCTTGCTGCCTATTGAGTAGGTCTACTGACAGGCCCGGCGGTGAACACCTTCCGTGGCGAGCTTTAGGCGCAAAAAGAGGGCGGCCCTGAGGCCGCCCCCTGACACCAGTCCTCCATGCTGCTGAATCGATTGTCCGCCAGTTACTTCAGCAGCGTCACGTGGCCTTTGAATTCCTTTTTGCCTGAGCCGGTCAGCGCCGAAACGCTGCTGCTCAGCTCGACCAACACCGTCTGATGCAAGCCGTCGCCGTCCTCATCCGGATCGACCCAGAAGTCCAGGCCGTCGCAGTCATCATCCGGGTCGTTGTACTGCACCGCAGGCAGCGAGACGAAATCTTCGCCAGTTGGTACGTCGCCATTTTCAAAGAAGATCGTCCGCGAAGCCGTGTCGTAATGTGCCAAGCGCACGCTGCCGTCGCCCAGCACGGCGCAGCGCACAAACGCACCGGAACTGGACGGGCGCGAGGGGCTTTCGCGCAGGCGCACCGTGCTGCTGGAAAGGTCGAAGTGCACCAGGCTGAAACCGGTGGGCGAGCTATACGCCACGACCACCTCGTCAGTGCCGGGCCTGACCGAGCCGTCGCAGAAACCATCGCAATCCTCATCACCGATGCCATCCGGTACATGCACGTCGTCGGCCAGGACCAGCGAGCTCCAGGCGCCCACCGCATCCTGCGTCGCCAGCATCAGGCGCACTGAGCTGCTGCCGGGGGTACGCGACAGGTAAGCCACGCAGGTGCCGTCGGGGCAGCGCACCGGGGCCGGGCAGCTGGCCTGCTCACCCGGAGGCGAGACGACCTGCACCGTCCATGGCGTGCCCGGGGGCAGGCCGTTGAGCCGCGACGCATGGCGCAGCTCGTGCGAGGAAGAATCAAGGTAGAAGACATGCGCGCTACCAGTGTCATCGAAGATGCAGCGGGCTTGCGCGCCGACGTCGGACATGACACCAGTGCCGTCATCGCCGTTGTCGAAGTTGCTGCGCGGCGACCAGGTCAGGCTGGAGAACATGTCAGGCGCCATGGTCCTGAATACGCCTTGATGCAGATTGTCATCGGTATAAGCGAGGAACAAACTCCCATCCGGCGCTACGCAAACGCTGTTGGAAGTGCCGACGACGGCGTCGCAGTCTACGGCCATCTCGCGCACGCTGCGGCCCTCGACCTGGAAGTAATACAGCTGGCCGTTGGAGTCGTCAAAGACGGTGGCATGCACGCTGTCGCTGTCATCGCAGTCCAGGCTGATGCTGCTGCCTAGCCTGGCTTTCACGTTTTCCTTAAGATTCCAGCCTCCCTTGCGGAACAGCTCCTGCATCACGGGAGGGGATGTCGGGCTGGAGGGAGCAGTTAGCGCCACGCGCGAGACATCCAGCGCCGTGTCGCCGAAGACGACAACGCAGACGTTGAGCACGCCCTGCGGCGAGCGTGCGCGCAGACTGCCGGCATTGGATGCGCCCCAGCTCCAGCTCTCGATCTGCGCCGGAGCCGAGCTACTCGGTTTCTTCTCTAGCGCGCTCCAGTCCCATTTATCGAGGCTCAGGCTGGGCAGGCCGGCAAACACGTGTGAAGTGCCGATCACCAGATCCGGCACCCCATCCACATTCAGGTCCACGGCGCTGAGGAGCTCGTCGCTGACCGCGCTGATATCAAAGCTGTAGATCGCCAGCGCCACCTGGCTGTACAGCGGGTTGTCGCCCGAGGTGAACGACGGGTCGTAGATGCAGGACTCGCCTGACACGCTGACGTTCTGGTGCGTCAGATCATCGCGGAACGTGGCGCCGTTAAGCACCAGCGAACTCTCGATAACCGAGGCATCACGGCTGATCTCCGATGGCTTGGGCAGTGTGGGCATGCCCTGCGGAGCGGCCGCGGCGCTCTGGCTGGAAGCGGGCTCAGGCGTGAGCGCTGAGATGTCCTGCGCCGCGCTGGAC
>Ga0315287_10001156_pt1 | contig 24051 bp, 15 predicted proteins | sample YL17G11_0_MG_FD_205037 | JGI IMG/M metagenome (GOLD analysis project Ga0315287, IMG submission 205037) | Sediment microbial communities from Yellowstone Lake, YNP, Wyoming, USA - YL17G11_0 | ecosystem: Environmental > Aquatic > Freshwater > Lake > Sediment | place: USA: Wyoming | collected... | reverse complement strand
CGCGCTGCCGGCCCGGCTCGCGTGGGCGCCGACCGCCGCCGTCCAGGCCGGGTGGTTGCTCCTGTGGGCGACCGTCGCCTCCCAATTCGCCCCAGGGCCGCGCTGCGAGTACGTGACGCTGACGCGGCGGCCGACGCGGGGAGAGGCCGAGCTCGTGCGCGCGCGCAGCAGTTAGAGAAAGGGGTGGGGGAGAGAGAGAGCCGACCCTGCGTTTGGGGGTCGCCCTGTGCGGCGCCCCCCCGCGCGCGCCCTGCAAGTATTGAACCTACCGCGTCCGCTGGTTGCACGCGCGCCTCTCTCACTGCGGGCCCAGCAAGTCGCCGAGGCCGAAGGGGTCGGCCGCGCTCGCGGCCGGCCGCGGGCTGGCCACCGGCGCGCCGCCGCCCATGAGGTCGGCCATGGGGTCGACCGACAACGTGGGCGCCAGCGCGGGGCTGGACCCGGCGAGCGCGGCAAAGGGGTCTGGCGACGCCGGCCCCGCGCCCCCTCCCGCCGACGCCGCGCTCGCCGGCCGCCCGCCAACATCGAACTCGGCCAGCAGCCTGGCCGCTTCGTCCACGCCATCCTCGCCGTCACCATCGTCCAGGGCCAGCAAATCGGCGTCGGCCGCGAGCGCCCCCGCGGCGGCCGCGACGCCGACGCTCGCGTCGCCGCGCGCCGCGGCCGCGGCTGCGTCCACAAACGTGGCCGCCGGCGCGCGGTAGAGGACGGCCAGGGAATCAAACTCGGAAAACAGGGCGTCGGCCGTCGCGGCGTCGGTCGCGGGGCCGGGCGGCGGCGGGCTGGCGGCCAACACCCCGGGCGCCGCGTCGGGCGCGTCCCGCAGCAGCCTCATGTAGGCGCGCGCCCGGTCGCGCACGTCGGCGTCGGCGTCGGCCGCGCCGGCGGCGAGGCAGAGGCGGAGCAAGGGGGCGGCCTCGGCGGGGCGCGCGGCGAAGAGGGCCGCCGCCGCGCGCAGCAGCGCCAGGCGCACGCCGCGCGGCTCGTCCACAAAGCGGGTCGCGAGCGGTTCCAAGGCATAGGGCGCGTCGGGCAGGGAGGAGGCGGCGCCGCCGAGCAGCCCGACGAGCGCCGCGCGGCCCGCCGCGTCGGCCACGTCCGCCGGCCTCAACCCCGCCACCGCGTGCGCGACCGCGGGCCCCGCGTCCGGCGCGCGCCGCACCAGGGCGGCGGCCTGGACGAGGGCTTCCGCCTGGACCGCGGGGCGCGGGTCGCCGGCGTCGAGCAAGGCGAGCAGCCGGTCCGCCACCCCGTCCGCGCCCGGCACCGCGGCCGCCACCCCGCCCAACGCCGCCACCGCGGCCCGCGCGCGGGCGGGGGCGTGGGCCCAGGCGAGGGCGGTCAGTTCGTCCGCAATGTCGTGGACCGTCGATTCGTCAGCCACGGCGACCAGCACCGCCAGCTTCGCGTCCGCCACGTAGGCCGGGTCGGACGGCAAGGGATACAAGAGCGGCGCCGCGTCCGCAAAGAGCGCGGGCGCGCGTTCCGCGAGCACGCGGATGTGCGCGAGCGCGACGGCCGCCCGCTCGGGCGGGTCGGCCGCCGCCAGCGTGAGCAGCGGCTCCTTGACTCGCTCCAGCAGCGCTTGGTGGGTGGCCGGCATGCGCAGGGTGAGGTGCAGGAGCAGGCGGGCGGCGGCGAGGGCGACCGCGGCGCACGACGACGAGACGCGGTCGTCGAGCGCGTTCATCAGCGCAAACACCTCCTCCTCGTCCCGCGGCGCAAACCCGCACGCGACGTCCATGACGAGGCACTGGCCCCACTCCGAGAAATCGCGGATGCGGTTGAGGAGGGGGATGACCAGGGAGCGCGACGCGGGCGGGAGCGCGCGCGCGCCGCGCAGCGCGGCCAGCGCATTGGCCACCACGCCCGCATCGGGCTCAGTGGCCAGCATGTCGGTCAGGCGCGCCATCCAGCCGGCGGCGTCGGCGGCGGCGGGGTCGACGGAGGACAGTTTCAGCGCGCCGAGCGCGGCGGCGCGCCGCACGCACGGGTGCGGGTCGCCGAGGCCGGCCGTCACCGGCCCGGTGGCGTATTCCACCAGTCCCGGCACGCGCAGCGCGCAGAGGGTGCGCAGCGCGACGCCGCGCACGGCGGGGTCGGCGGAGGCCGAGTCCTTCACTAGAAGATTAATTGTCGCCAGCGTGAGGTCGGGCGCGGTGCGCGCGTACGTGACGACGTACCAGTAGAGCATCTTTTTCAGGAGGACGTCGTCGGAAGCCGGGGCGGCGGCGGCGACGACCTAGGGAAGAGGAGGAGGGGTTGGGGTTTGGGTCGGCCGGCGCGGGGGCTGCTTCTGGCCCGTCTCCTGCCTCTCTCCCTCGCGGGCCACCCCGACGATCGAGCCGCGCCGCGACGGACCGCTCGTGCCCCTCCGCGCCCCCCCGCGGCGCCGCGCGCATCAATCCAATCCCCGCCACCCCCATTCCCCCTCTCCCCACTCCTCCCACCTGCATAAAGAGGCTGGACAGATCGATGCCGATCGTGGTGTAGTGCACGATCTTGCGGAACACGTCCCGCTTGGCCGCGCCGCCGTCGCCGCGCGGCGCGCCTGGCGCGGCGAGGGCGGCCAGGGCGGCCCGCACCTCGGCGAGCTCGCCGCGGGCCTTGGGCGCGTGGCGCGACATGGCGCGATGGGGGGAGGGGCCCGGCGCTGTGCGAACTGCGGGCGCGCGCTGCTCGCCGCGCCACTGCAACCGTGGGCGGTTGCCGTCGCCTCCCCCAATGCGCGTGCGGGCGCGCCACACATTGCCACTCCCGGCCCGCGGCCCGCGCCGCCGCCCCGCGCCCCGGCCGCAGCGCGCCACGCCGCCCGACCCGCTCGCCGGCCTCGTGCCGGACATCGACGGCGACCTGGGCGACCTGCACGCGGTCGAAGGAGCGACAATCGATGTGCGTTGGGGAAGGAAAGAGGGGATGGGCGTGTCTCGCAAGGCGCGGTCGCTCGACCCGACACCCCGCCCCCTCTCCCGCCCAGCCCGCCACCGGCGCCGTCGCCACCTACGGCAACGACGCCGCCGCGCTCGACGCCCTGGCCGACGGCGTGGCGGTGGCGGACCGGAGCCACTGCGGGAGGGTGCGCGTCGCGGGCGCGGGCGCGCGCGCGTTTCTGCACGGCCAAGCGACCGCGCCCCTAGCCGCCGCCGCCCCTGGCGCCGTGATCGACGCCGTCCTGTGCACGCCCACCGGGCGCTGCGTGGACGCGGTCACGGCGGTCGTGCTCGAGGGCGCGGTCCTCCTCCTCACGTCGCCGGCGCCGGCGTCGGCCGCGGCGCTCGCCCGCCTCGACAAGGTCTGCTTCCCCGCCGACGGCGTGACGCTGACCAATGTGGCGCCTTCCACGTCGTGCATCGCGCTCGCGGGCCCCGGCGCGGCCGCCCTGCTGACGGCGCTCGGCGCCGGCGACGCCGCGCTCCTCGCGCCCGGCGCGCACGCCCTCCTGGCCGGCGGCCCCGGCCGCGCCCCCATCGTCGTCGCCCGCCACCCCGCCCCCGGCCTGCTGGGGGGGGTGCCCTCCTTCTCCCTGGTCGCCGACGCCACGGCCGGCGCCGACCTCTGGCGCGCCGCGCTCAAAGCGGGCGCCGTGCCCGCGGGCGACGCGGCGTGGGACAGGGCCCGGGTGGCCGCCGGCGTGCCGGCGGCGGGTTCGGAACTCGACGGCGACCACAACCCGTTCGAGGCCGGCCTCGCGCACCGCGTGTCGCTGGCCAAGGGGTGCTACGCCGGCCAGGAAGCCCTCGCCAAGCTGGCGGGCGCGGGGCGGGTCAAGCAGGAGCTATGGCGGCTGGATTTGGAGGGGGAGGTGGCGGTGGGGGCCGAGGTGCGGGCCGCGGGGGCCGACCCTTCGTCGGGCGGGCCGCCCGCCGGCCGAGTGACCTCGGTCGCCGCGGACAAGGATGGCGCCCCCATCGCGCTCGCCTACGTCTCCACGTCGCGCGCGGGCGGCGAGCTGCGGGAGGGGCTGGCTGTCGAGGCGGGCGGCGTGCGCGCGCGCCTCGCGCACACGCGCGCAGCGACGCGCGCGCTGCCCGCCGTCGGCGGCGCGCCGCCCGCCGCGCCCGCGCCGGCAGAGGATGGCGGCGGCCGGGCGGCGCGCCTGGCGGCGATGCAGTCGCGGCTGGAAGCGTGGAGGGCCGAGCAGGAAGGGGAGGGGCAAGAGGGTTGAGAGAGGGACGGACTTTGTTGCAACCCTCTTCCCCCGCGCACCACTTGTCACGGCAGCGGCGGCCGCGGCGGCGCGCCCGCGCCCGCCGGGCGCGCGAGCGCGACCCCGCACGCGGCGCACGCTGGAGCGCCGCCCAGGCAGCCCGCCAGCGGCCCGGTGGCCGGCGGCGCCGCCGCACGGCGGCCGCACAGGCGGCACGCCCACGGGACGGCGCCCGCGGGGAGTGGGCCCCAGGCGGCCGCGCAGCGCTGCACCACGCGGCCGCCCACGGTCACACGCCTCGAGGCCGCGACCGGGTCCGCGGCCGCGTCCGGGCACGCGGCCGGCGCGCGCGCTTTGAGGGCGGCGGCCGCGGCCGCGCCGGCGGCCGCGGCCTCGGTAGCGGCGGCGGCCAAGCCGCGCGGGCCGCCCGCGAGCGCGGCGGCCGCGCCCGCGGCCCAGGAGGCGGCCGCCAGGATGCCGGCGCGGGCGTCAGGGCTGGTTGGCGGGCACGCGATCGCGGCGGCAAAGTCGGCGGCGGCTTTGATGAGCAGCAGCGCCGCGTCGGTCGACCGCACACGCGCGTCGCCGTCGCCCGGCGCCCCGTCCCACCCCGCCGCTTTCGCGACGTCGCCGTCGCCCAGCTCGCCCGCGTCGTCGGGGGACGCTGGTGTTGGGGGCACGGCCGCGAGGGCGCGGCGCAGGGCGGTCGCGCGCGCGGCGCCGCGCGCGGCGTCCGGGGCGAGGGCGAGCACGCCGCCGCGTTCAAAGGCGGCGTGCAGGGGGGCCTCCAGAGACTCCAAAAATGCAGTCACCACGGCGGGCGGCGCCGCGCGCAACGCTGCCGCGGCGTCGGCGACCGCGCCGGTCGCCGCGCCGGCCGCCGCGCGCAGAGACGACGCCACCGCGGCCAGCGCCCGCTCCGCGTCGGCCGAGGTGGGCGCGTCGACCGACGGCAGCGTGCACCAGGATTCCAGCCGGGCCCGCGTCAGCGCGGCGGCCCGAATCTTGGCCGACCCAGCGTCGTTAGCCGTCGCGGGCGGCGGCGCGCGGCGCAGCGCGGCCACCAGGAGCCCCGTCGTCGACCGGGCAAGAGAGTGAAGGCCCAGGGGGGAGCCGTCGGGCGCTGGCGGCGCGGGAAGGTCCGGCGACGCGGGCGCGAGCGCGCCGCGCGCGGCGCGCGCGGCGCTCACGCGGCCGTCGCCCCACCCGGCGGCCAGCGACGCGCCGGTCGCCGCCCACGCGACGCCCACGCAGGTGGCACCGCTAGAAACGTAGGTCCAGGCGGGAGGAGGGGCGGCAGCGAGGGCGGCAACCGCAGCGGCGGGCGCCGCGCCGGCGCCCTTGAGCGCCGGCCACGCCGCGAGCGCCCCGCCGCCCTTGCCCGCCGCCACGCGCAGGTGCCAGCCGGCGCCGCCGTCGCCCTCGAACCGGGCGTCGAGCGCGGTGACGGGGCGGCCGTCGGCGGCGAGCAGGCGGGTGGGCGGGAGGAAGGGGGCGGGGAGAGGGGGGGCGGCGGGCGCGGTCCGCCCGCGCGCGCCGCGCGGCGGCGCCGACGCCGACGCTCCCCCACCGCCGCCCCACGCGAGCGCGGCGACGCCGCCCAGGCCGCCGCCCGCGATGAGCACGCAGGGCGCGTCCGCGGCGCCGGCCGCGAAGGCGAGCGCGGTGGCGGGCTGGCGGCGAAACGCGCGCGCGCGGCCGGCGAGCTCAAACGTGGCGCGCGCGCCCTCGCGCCCTCCCGCGCCCGCCGCGTGCGCCGCCGGGTGGCGCACCACCCACGCCCACACGCCACCGTCGGCGGACGCGGCGACGAGCAGGGAGGAGGAGGGGGAGGAGGGAAGGGGAGGGGACCAAGCGACGGCGACCAGGCTTGCCGCGGCGACGCGCGCGGCGGCCGTCGCGGCCCCTTTGACTTCCCCCTTGCCCGCCGCCCGCTTGGTCGCGAGCCCGTACGCGACGTCAAACGAGGGCGGCCGCTCCCGCTTGTCGCCCGGGTCGGGCGAGGGCGAGCGCGAGCCCGCGCCGCGCGGCGGCCGCGCGGCGCGGCGCCCCGCTTCGGCCGCCGCCGCCGCGCTCAGCACAAACACGCCGTCCCGCGCCTCGTCCTGGCCGGGCTTGACGAGGCGGCGCCGGATGACGGCTCGCGTCTCGCGCGCGACGTCGGCGGGAGAGACGCGCGCGGCGGCGAGCGCCGCCGCGTCGGCGGCGCACACGTCGGCCGCCGCCTTGGTCGCGAGCTCGGCGTCGATCCCCCTCAAATGCTGCCCGCGCGCGTACTTCTGGCCGGCGACGGGCTCGGCGGAGCGCAGGGCGAGAAAGTGGGGGTAGGCCGCTCGCCAGGCGGTGCGCAGGATGGCGCCCGGGGAGGGAGGCGGGGAGCCGTCGGCGCGCGGCGCAGAGACAGCGGCAGTCGCCACCGGCGCCGGCGTCCCCTCCCGGCTGCTCTCGCCGTCCCCCACCTCGGGGTCGAGCGCGATGCGCGCGCACGCGGGGTCGCCGACGCGGTCCCAGATTTTGCGGAGGCGCGCGCGCAGCGCGGACTCGACGCGCGCGCGCTCGGCCGCGCCCGCGCCGGCGCCGGCCGCGGCCGCCGCCGCATGTTTGAGCATGGTCAGGTCGGCGCCCTTGAGGTGCTGGTTTTGGGTCTCGTAAGTCGGCAGCGACGCCGCGCGCGCGGCGTGCGCGGCGGCGCGCGCGCGCGCAAACGTGCGCTCCGCCGCAGGCAGCCGCGCGTCGCGCGCGGGCGCGGCGCCGCCCGCGCGGTGCGCGCGCGGGGGCGGCATGGAGGGGCCGGCGGTCGAGGCGGGCGACGGGCGGCGCGCGGGTCCGGGCGCGTCCTCCGGGCTCGGGCTGCGCCCCCCACCCTCAGCCGCCGCCTCGTCCTCTTGATCGCTCTCGCTCTCGCCGTCGTCCGCGCCACCGCCCGGCGCGTCCGGCCAGCCGCCGTCGCGGAGAGACGCGCGCACGGCGGCGCCCGGGTCGGCCACCGCCTCCCACTCGCGGCCGCCGCCCGCGGGCGCGGCCATGACGTGCAGGTCGCCGGCGCTGGTGAGCAACGCCAGCAGGCAGCCGCCGTCGGGCGCGGCGCCCGCGGGGGACCAGGCGACGCCGACGACCGTCGGGGGGCTGCCGCCCTTGCTCGCGTCCAGGGGCGCTGTCGCCAGGTGCAGGTGGTGCCGCAGGCAGGGGTCGACGCTGCGCACGCGGCAGCCGACGTCGGCGGGGCCCAGGGTCGGGGGCGGCGGCGCCGCGACGCCGCGCGGCGCGGCGGGGCGGCCCCCTGCGAGCACGACCGCCGCCCGCCCGCACGCGACGGCCAGGTGGCCGTCGTCCGACCAGGCGGCGACGGCGCCGCCGTCGGCGCCGGGCTCGGCGTACATGCCGGCGCCGCCGGCGGGCGCGGGCCGCAACGGGGCCGCAGCACCGGCTGCAGCCGGCGGCGCGCCGCCCGCGGCAGCGGGGGGCATGGAGGGCGCCGACTAGGGGGAGAAGGGGGGTGGAGGGAGTGGCGCCGGGCTGACGGCATCGCGCCGGTCCCCACTATGCTCCGCGCCGCTGCGCGGGCCGCCACCATGCGGCTGACACGCTCCACACTTCACCGCCCCGTCTGGGCGTCGGCATCCCCGCCGCCGCTGGCGGCCGCGGCCGCCGCGGCCGACCGGCGGCGCCCGCCGTCTGCCCTGCCCACGGGCGCCTTTGCCGCCCTGCCCGTCGTCCCGCCCGGCGATGAGCACTTGTCCGTCTCCCTGCGCAAAGCGTCCCGCGTGCGGGCCGACCCCAAAATCCGGAACGAGGCCGCGCGCGCGCGGCACGCCGCCGCGCGCAGGCTCGACGCCCTGGCGCAAGCGCTCTGCACGCCGCTGGGTGCGTGGGGGCGCGCGTTTCCGGCGGTGGACAGGCTGCACCCTTTCGAGGCGGCGCTCCTGACGTTGACTCTCGGCGACGGGCGCTACGAAAAAACCCTCGCCCGCCTCGACGCCGCCCGCCGCGCCGCGCTCCAAGCCGGCAAAGACGCGGCCGCGGCCGCGGCGAAAACGCGGGGCAAGGCCGACGCGGTCGCGGCCGAGGAGGCGGGCGTCGCCGCGGTGTCGGCTGCGTGGGGCCGGGGAGGCGCCGCCGCGCTGGATTCGCTCAAAGACGTCGCCAAAGCGCTGCGCCGGCTCCCCACCGTCGACGCCGGCGCGCCCACGCTCGCCCTGGTGGGCGCGCCCAACGTTGGAAAATCTTCCCTGGTCGCCGCGCTCTCCACCGGCGAGCCCGCCGTCGCCGACTACCCCTTCACCACCCGCTCCGTCAAGATGGGCCATTTCTACGTCGACGGCGCGTCGCACCAGGTGACCGACACGCCGGGGCTGCTCGCACGGAAGGACGCCGACCGCAACGACATGGAGCGCCTCACCCTGGCCTGCGTCACCCACCTCCCGACCGTCGTCCTGTACGTGGCGGACGCGACGGGGCTGTGCGGGGCGAGTCCCGCGGACCAGTGGGCTGTGCGGACGGCGCTGAAAGAGGCGGCGGGGCCGGGCGCGGTCTGGGTCGACGCCCTGTCCAAGGCCGACCTGCTCGTCGACGACGGCATGCTGGAGGCGGGGTGGGAAGGGAGGGGGCGGGGGGTGGGCGGCGCGAGCCCGCCGTCGACGCGCGTCGAAACCGGCGCCGACCTGGTCGCGGCCCTCGGCCCGGCCGCCGTCCCCGTCTGCTCGCCCACGGGAGAGGGGCTGGACGTGCTCAAGGAGGCGGTGCTGGCCGCGTTCCGGGAGCAGGCGCGGCGCATGGAGGCAGAGGCGGCGGCGAGCGAGGCGGAGGAGGGACAGGCGGACGCGCCGTGAAGGGAGAGAGAGGCAGGGAACGTTTTGGGGTCACTGCAACACGTGCGACACTGCGGCTCAACTGACGACGACGAGCGCGGCGCCCGCGCCGCTCCCCCCGTCTGGCGCGCGCGCGTCGGCCCCCCCGAGCGCCAGCCCCGGCGCGCGCAGCGCGCCCGCCGCCGCGGGCGTCAGCGTCGCTTCGACCACCGCGGCCGCGCCGGGCGCGGCGGGCAGGACGACCGCGCCCGCGCGCGCGCCCCCGGCGAGCCAGCCGCCGCCCGGAGGGGGACGCACCTCATACGTCAGAGCCGTCGCCGCGTCCGCCGGGGGGGGCGGGCTTTCCGGGCGTTCGAGCCGCCAGCACAGGGTGACGGGCGCGCCCGCCGGCGCGGCAAAGGGGCCGAGGAAGCGGACGGCGACGGGCGGCGCCGACCGCGCGGCGGGCGCGGGGGATGTGCCGCCGGCCGCCGCCGAGGGTGGAGGGAGGTCGACGTCGCGGGTGACAACGCCGGACGGTGGCAGGGTGGACGGCGGGGGCGGCGGCGCGTCGTCGGCGGTCGTCGCGCCGTCTTCGTCCGCCGCCGCCTCCCACGAGACCGACACGGCCGCCGACGCGCCAGCGCCGTCGTCTGTGCCGGCGTACGGCAGAATCTGGACCAACCTGACAGCCCCTCCCGGCCTCAGCAAGATCGGCAACCCATCCGCAAGCGCCGGCGCGCCCGGCGCGCGCGCGCCGCCACCCGCGTCGGCATCCGCGCCGACCAACCGCACCGGCCACGGCGCCGCGGGCGCGGTCACGTCCACGACGAGCAGCACGCCGCCGCCGGGCGCGGGGGTCGCGGCCGCGGCCAGCGCGAGCGCGGGCGCGACGGGCAGGGACACGCGCGTCGTCGCCGCCCGGCGGTCGGTCTCCACGCCCACGTCCAGGTCCAGGCGGCAGAGGGTGGCGTCGGGGGGGGGGTCGGGCGCGTCGGGCGCGGCCCAGAGCCAGACGGTCGTCGAGCCGGGGGGGGCGCCGCCGCCGCCGGGCGCCGCCACGCGCACCGCGCCCCCGCCCCGGTCCGGGGCGGGGGTGAGCGTGGCGGGAGTCGCGTCCGACGCCGGCCCGATGGCGGCGAGGCCGCCAGGAAAGGTGGCTCCCGCGCGCGCGCCGCCGCGGCGCGGCGGCAGCACGTGCACCGTGGCGCCGCCGCCCGCCTCTGGCGTGACGACAGCGATGCCAATCCATTGCGCAACCCCCGTGAGCAGCGGCCGGTCGCCCGCGCGCGGCGCGGCCGCCGCGCGCGCGCGCGCCGTGGGCGGGCCGGCGACCGCGACGACGCGCGCGGCGCCGGCCGCCGCCGCGGTCAGCGTCAGGCAGCCGACGGACACTTGCACAGCTTTGAGGACGTACAGGCCGCGGTCCAGGGGACACAGGCGGGCGGTGACGTGCGTGTCGCCGGGCGGGAGGTCGAGACGGGAGGCGGCGCGCGCGGCCACCGTGCCCACTTCCCGCCATTCCAGCGCAAAGGGGGCCGCGTCGCCACTGGACGCGCCCAACGTGGCGCCGTGGGCGCCGGCCAGGGGTTGGAGGTGGGCGAGGATCAGGGTCACGCCCGCGCGCGCGAGCAGCGCGGGCATCGCGCTCGCGACGACCGCGCCGACCTCCACCTCGTCCCCCACGCACGCCACCACGGCCCCGCCAGGCGCGCCCGCGGGCGGGAGGAGCACGGGGTGGGGCGCGGGCGGCGACGCGGGCGCGGCGAGGCGCGACGCGGCGCCCGCGGCGGCGCGCGCGCGCAGCGCTGGGCCCGCGTCGAAAGAGCCGTCCGCCAGGCGCGCGTCGGGCGCGGGAGGGGGAGGGCTGTCGGGGAGGGCGTCGCGAGCCGCGGCCGCGAGCAGGGCGGCGCACGCGGCCTGCCGCGCGGCGGGCGGCACCAACGCCGGGTCGAGCGCGAGGAGCGCGAGCGCTGTCGACGGCGGCACGCCAGACCCCCCTGCCTCCGCCTGCGCCGCCGCCAGCGCGGGCAGGAGCGACGCCTGGAGCGCGGTCCAGCCTTCGGCGGCCGCGGCGGCGGCGTGCGCGGCGAGCGCGGCCGCCGCGTCGGCCGCGCGGCCGCGCGCCGCGAGCGCGCGCGCCGCGCCGCCCGCCAGGCACGCCGCCCGGCGCGGCCGCCCGCCCAGCGCGTACGCCGCGACCGCGGCGCCGACGGCGGCGAGCCACAGGTCGAGGGACGCGTCGGGGGTGGCCAGCGCGCTGGCGAGGCGCGCGTCGCCGACCCACGCCGGCGCGCCACGCGGCGGCGACCCCGGCGGCGTGGAGGCCGCGGATTTGTAGCCGCCGTCACTCTCGCCGTCGAGCAGGGCCGCTTCCGCGGCGGCCAGGCCGCCGCCCCAGTCGGCGAGCGACGGCGCGGCGGCCGGCGGCGGTGGGCGAGGCGGCGCCACCGGCTCGGCCGCGTCCGACGCGGCCGCCGAGTCGGTCGTCGCCGCCGCCGCGCGCACGCGCACCGGGCTGGCGCGTTCGAGGCGCGGGGTGGTTGCGGGGCCGTCGCCGTCGCCGCCGGCCGCCGACGACGGCGCGACCGAGGACGCGTCGTCGTCCCGGTCCTCGGGCTGGGCCAGGGACGTGAGCTCGACGCCGGGCGAGACAGCGGCGTCAATGGGCGGGGTCGGTGGAGCGCGCGTGGCGAACGCGGACGCCGCTGCCGCCGGCGTCGCCCGCGCCGCCACCAGGTGCCCGCCCTCGCCCGCCACGACCGCCGGTCTCCGCGAGGGCGACGGCGCGGCCGCCGCCAGCGGCCGCGGCGCGCCGCCCGCCAGGCGCGGGTCCGCCGCGAGTGGCGCGGCGGCCGACCCGAGCCCCGCCAGCACCCCACCCACCGCGTCCGCCGCGGCGGCGTACAGGTCGCCCACCCGGCAGTGTAGGGCGCGGTCGGCGGGGGCGGGCAGGGCGGGGGGGAGCGGGAAGGAGGGCCACCCGAGCGGGAGCGGCGCCGCGGCGTCGCCCTCGCCGGGCGCGGGCGACGACGGGCGGCGCGCGGGCGGCGCGGCCGCGTCGGCGAGGGCCAGGCACGCAGAGGCAGTCCAGGCGAGCGGGAACAGGGGCGGCAGCGCGCCAGCCGCCGCGCGCGCTCCGAGCGTCGGCGCGGCCGACGCCACGAACCGCATCCCCTTGTCCGCCAGGTCGCCCCGCCGGCCGGCGGCGAGGAGGAGGCGCGCCTGCTGGGCAAAGACGGCCTGGCGAAAGGCGAGGGGGGGGGGAGGCGCGGGCGCGGCGGCCAGCGAGCGGAGTGACCGCCACGACGCCGACGTCAGCGTCGCGGCCGCCGTCTCGGCGCCGGAACCAGCGCCGCTGTCCGCGTCCTCGGCGGCGGCGTGCAGGGCCTCCAACTCGGCGTACTCCCTCAGCGCGTCGTCCGGGCGCCCGCTCGCCGCCGCGAGCGCGGCCGCGGTGTCTTTGGCGAGCGCCAGCGGCGCAAACCGCCACCCGCCGGGCGCCAGCCCGACCAGCCCCGCCGGGTCGGCCGCCGCGGCCGCGAGCGCGCGCGCGGCGTCGGCGGCGGCGCCCGCGCGCGCGTCGAGCGCGGCCGCCGCGGCCGCCGCCAGCAGCCGGCCGAGGTCGGCCTGCCACCCGGCGGCGTCGGACCGCACGCAGCGGTCCAGGCGGCGGGTGGAGAAATCGGCGCGCAGCGCGGCGAAGAGGCGGGCGGCGGCTTTTGCGCGGGCAGGGTCGGTTGCAGCGCCGGGGGGCGGGACGAGGACGACGGCGACGCCGCCCGCGCGTGCACCCGGGTCGTCGCACCGGGCGAGCGTCGCGAGGAGGGTGGCGCGCTCGGGGCAGGTCTTCCAGGCGTCGGCGTCGGCCGCCCGGACGACGGCGAGCGTCGCGCACGCCGCGCGCGGCCACGCCGCCGGCGCCGCCGCCGCGCCCGCGAGCCTCGTCAGGCGGTCGTCGGTTGCCAGCACGTAGTCCACGGGCACGTCGGCGTCGACCGGGGGGCCGGCGCGGGCCGCGAGACGGACCCCGCGCAGCGGGTCGTTCGCTGACGCGACGGCCTGGCGAATCGGGGGGTCGAGGTTGGGCCCCGCCCCGCCCACAGCGCGCCGCCCACGCCGGTACATCGCCCGCCACCGCCCCCGCACACCTCGGCGACAGCGGCCCACGCGCCGCCGACGTCGACCACTTCGACGACGGCCCGAGGGGGGCCACCGCCCGGGCCCCGCATCGCGGTCCGGCTCGGGGCGATCCCCGGCAGAGGAGGAGGGGCGGGAGCCCGCGGGAGTGTGCGCAAACAGCCGCGCCGCCATCGCGCCCACTCTTCGGCTGCCCCCATGCTCGTCGCCCCCCCCGCCGCCGCGCGGGGCGCGTACCTGGCCGGCTTCCTGGTCACTGTGGTCGCCACCTGGCTGCTGCGCGACTATGGGGGGGGGGCGCTGGTGCGCGTCGGCCCAATCGGCGCCGCGTGCGCCAAGGCGCAGGCGCCGGCCACCTGTGCGGGCGCGTCGGCCGCGCTGCGCATCGGGTTTGCCAATTGGTCAGAGAGAGGAGAGAGGAGGGAGGTGTCGGCGCCCGCAACCGACGCCTGGCCGACACTCCCACCTCTCTTTTTTCCTCCTGCAGGCTCTGGTTCGCCGCCCACTCGCTCGCCCTGCTCGGCGTGACCACGACCGACGCCCCCCGGCACTCGATTCTGCACGCGGGCCTCCTGCCGCTGCAAGCGGTCGCCTGGGCCGGCACCGTCGCCGGCTTTTTTTTCGTCCCGCAAGCCGCCGTCGTCGGCTGGGCCCACTTTGCGAGGCTGATGGCGGCCTTGTACCTCCTCTTCCAGCTCCTCATCTGCGTCGAGTGGGCCTTTGCGGTGAACGCGACCCTCTTGGACAAAGACTGGGGCGCCGTGCTCGTTGCCGGCACCGCCCTCTTCGCCGCGGGCGGCTGCGCCGGCGTCGGATTACTGGCCTGGCGCTACGCGCCGCGGGGCGGCTGCTCGCTCAACGCGGGCCTCATCGCGCTGGTCGCCCTGCTCGGCGTCGCGATGGCCCTCCTCTCCGTCACCGAGGCCCGCCCGCCCGCCGCCGGCCTGTTCACGGCCGCGTCCCTGTGGGCCTACCTCGTGTACGTGGCGTGGACGGCGCTCGCGTCGCTCCCTCCGAGCGCGCGCTGCTACCCGTCGTCCGCCCCGACCCCGGCCGGTCTGCGCGTCGCGTCCCTGGTCGTCACCCTGGCGGCGCTCGGCTACACCGCGCTCTCGTCCGCGGCGTCCGGCGTGGCGGCGGTGTCGCTGTCGGGGGACGCGAAAGGCGACCCCGACGCCGCGCGCCCGTCCTTCTTCCACGGCGTCTTCGCGTGCGCGGCCTGCTACGTCGCTATGATATTCACAGCGTGGGAGATGCACCCTGCATCGATCCAGGCCGCGGTCGTCGACGTGGGGTGGGCGCCCTTTTGGCTCAAAGCGGCCACCGTTCTCGTCGGTGGCGCGCTCTACTGTTTTGCCATGGTGGCGCCCGCCCTGTTTCCGGGGCGCGATTTTAGTTGAGAGAGAGAGGGCGAAGGTGCCCGAAGTGCTCGCGCTGGCGGGCGGGCTGCTGTTTGCGATAGGCTTTGTGGTCGCCGGCGCAACGCGCCGCAGTCGAGTCACACTCCTCACTCGCCCCTCTCCCCGCCCCGCCACCATGTCGCGGTGGCGCCCGCCCGCGGGCGGCGCCCCGGCCGGCGGCAGCGGCCTGGCGCCCCGGCCCGGCGGCGGTCGGCTGGGCGCTGTGCTCCTGTCCGACGACGATAGCGATGGCGACGGTGGTGTCCCGCGACCGCGCGCGACCGGCGGCCCGATCCTCATCTCCTCGGACGACGAGACGGACGCGGGCGCGAGCAATGCCGTCGCCGACCAATTTTCCGCGCTCTCAATGGGCGCCTCGACGCCTTTGCCGCCGGCAGGCGATGCGCCGCCACCTCTCATTCTCGGCCCGCGCGGCGAGTTTGTGCTCGACGGCTCCGTCGCGTCAATGCTCTACCCCCACCAGCGCGACGGCCTCGCCTGGCTCACCGGCTGCACGGCAGCCGGCCGGGGCGGCATCCTTGCCGACGAAATGGGCCTTGGGAAGACGATGCAGTGCGCGGCGTTCCTTCGGGGCGCGCTCGACTCCGGGCTCGCGCGCCGCGCGCTCGTCGTCGCCCCCAAGACCTTGCTCGCCCCGTGGGCGGCCGAGCTGGCCCGGGTGGGGCTGGGGGCCGCGACGCACGAGTACGCGGCCGCGGCGCCCGCGTCGCGCGCCGCCGCGCTCGCCGCGCTCGCGCCGCCGCACGGCGCGGGGGTTCTCCTCACGACGTACGGCATGCTCCAACACAACCCGGCCTCCCTGACCGCTGCCACGTGGGACGTCGTCTTCTTCGATGAAGGCCACAAACTGAAAAACGCGGCGACCGTCGCCGCGCGTGGCGCGCGCGCGCTCCCCGCGCGGGCGCGGTTTTTGCTCACGGGCACCCCCGTGCAAAACGACCTGAACGAGCTCTGGTCCCTGCTGGATTTGGCGGCTCCGGGGCTGCTGGGGGACGCCAAAACGTTTCGCGCCGAGTTTGCGGGGCGCGTCGCGCGCGGCGCCGACAGGGCCGCGTCCGAGCTCGACCGCGCGGAAGGCGCGGGCGCGGCGGCCGCGTTGCGCGCCCGCATCGCGCCCGCGTTTCTGAGGCGGGAGAAGGCGGCCGTCCTGGGGACTGCAGGCGCGGGCGGCGGGCGGCCGCCCGGCGCTCCTTCGGCGTCTGCCTCTACCTCCACCTCGGCCACCCTCACCCCGCCCCCCCTCGGCACCAAGACCGACCTCGTCGTGTGGCTCACGCTCACCGAGACGCAGCGGGAGCTGTATGAAGCCTTTCTCTCTTCCGCCCCCGTCCGCGCGTGCCTGAACAAGACTGCGTCCCCGCTGGCGGCGGTGACCGTGCTCAAGAAGATTTGCGATCACCCAGGGCTGCTGACGGAGAAAGCGGCGGCGGCGGCGGCGGCGGGGGCGCGCGAGGAGAGTGGCGGGCCGTCGTCGTCGTCCGGCTCGGACGCGTCCGGCCCCGACGCCGCCCCTCCCGCCACCCCGGACCAAGACCCCGCCACTTTGGCTCTCGAAGCCGCCATCATGGACCGCGTGGCGGCGCGGGGAACGGACGCGTCGGTCAAAACCGCGTTTGTCGCCGCGCTTGTCGCCGCGCTCGTCGTCGCCCGCCACCGCGTGTTGCTCTTTTCCCAGTCCCGCCTCATGCTGGACATTGTGGAGGCGGAGTTGGCCGCGCGGCGCGTGACCATGGCGCGGATCGACGGCGGCGTCGCCGACCGCGCGGGCGTCGTCGCGCGGTTTCAAGCCGCCGGCGGCCCCGACGTCCTCCTCCTGACCACCGGCGTCGGCGGCCTGGGCCTTACCCTGACGGCCGCGACCCGGGTGGTCTTGATCGACCCCAGCTGGAACCCGGCGGCCGACGCGCAGGCGGTCGACCGCGCGTATCGGATCGGCCAGGCCAAGGATGTGACCGTCTTCCGTTTGATTTGCTGTGGGACGGTGGAGGAGAAAATATACCGCAAGCAAGTTTTCAAGGCGGGGCTGTCGCAGGTGGGAAAGGTGGTGGGGTGGTGTGGGCGCGGTTGTCGCCGCCGCGCCGCGGCCCACCGTCTCCCCTCCTCCTAGGCGACCACCAAGAAATCTGGCATCGCGTGGCGCTACTTCTCCGCGGACGAGCTGGCCGACCTCTTCTCGTTGCGCCGCGACCGGCTCACCACTTCTGAAACCGCCGCCGCGCTCGCCGCCGCGCACGCGCCTTCCCCGGCCCTCGCCTCGCCCGAAGTCCTCGCGTTGCGCACCCTCCCCGGCTTTGCCGACGTGTCCGACCACGGCGCGCTCTACTCGCGCGACGCGGGGGGTTGGGCCGCGCCGCACGAGCCGCCGCGCGCGCGGCCGCCGTCGGCGGCCGGTCCGCCGGGCGCGAGGCCGCCGCGGCGGCCGGCGGCGCCGCCGGCGTGGCCGCCAGGCGCGACGCCCAAGCCGCCGGCGCGGCGGCCGGCGCCAGCGGCGCGCGGGGGTGGCCGTGGCGGCGGACGCGGCGCCGCCGGCGGTGGCCGCAGACCAAAGCCTCAGCGGGTCGAGGACGCGCTCGCGGGCGCGGCCGCCTCGGTCGCGGCCGACCTGCTCGGGCGAGCGTTTCGGTGGGGGGCGTCGATCCTGTCGCCGAGACCCAAGCCGCCGCCCCCTCCCCCCCCTCTCGCGCCCGCGACCGAGGCCGAGCTGCGGGCCACCGTCCACACGATGGAGTCGCTGCTCGCCGACCCGACTCTGTCGCTGCCAGACGGCGGCGCGGCCGCGCGGCGGCGCCGCGACGCCGCGCTCGCCGCGCTCGCGGCCATGGGCGCCGGGCCAGCGCCCGCGTGGCGGGCGCGGCGGTGAACGCGGCGGGTCTGTGCAACACCGGCGTCCCCTCGACTCCTCTCTCAGTCTGCCCTGATGGCCGCCCTCCTCCCCGCGACCTCCGCGCCCACCTACCGCCGCCCGGCGCCGCCGCGCGCGGCGAGCGGGCGGCCCGTGCGCGCCACGGAGGCGCGTCGCGCGGGCGCCGCGCCCCCGCGAGTGCCGGCGACCCACCGCCGGCCTGCCGCCGTCCCAGCGGCGGGCGTCGACACGCCCGGCGCATCGCTGCGCAACATCGTGGTGGCGGTCGACGAGAGCGAGGTGAGAGGAGGCGCGCGGGCGGGCGCGGGCGTGATGCGGGGGGCGCGGCGGCCGCTTGCTCCCCTGGGTGGCCCCGTGCCGGTGCCGGTTCGCATCGGGGAGGCGGATTGGGGTCGTTTGCGCGCCATCGCGCCAGCGCCGCGCGCCCGACCCTCGCCGCCCGCCCGCCCCGTCACCACCCCCAATCCGACCTCTCTCCGACCCCCAATCCCAGGACGCCACCCGGGCCGTCGCCTGGGCGGCGGAGCACCTGTTCCGCGCCGGCGACGCGCTCCACATCCTGCACGTCGTTCCTTTGCCTTCCCCCCCCGTCACCCCCTCTGGCGCGCTCTACTATGTGCCGCCGCCCCCCGCGTCTGCGGCGGACGACCTGGCGGCAGCGGCTACCGCATTCATCGAGTCGCACTTTTTGGCCGACGAAAAGTTGGCCGCCCTCCCGCCCGGCTCCGTCCACTTCGACATCGTGCGCGAGTGCGCGTCGGAGCGGTGCGTCGGGGCGACAATCATCACGGCGGCGGACGGGCTCGACGCGGCGGCTGTCGTCCTGTTGGCGCACTCGCGGTCGCGCGTCCAGGAGTTTGTCTGGGGCTCCGTCTCGAAGTACGTGGCCTCGCATACGACGCGCCCGGTCGTGCTGGTGCATTGATGCTGTCTGGGGCTCCGTCTCGAAGTACGCGGCCGCGCGCACGACGCGCCCGGTCGTGCTGGTGCATTGATGCGAGGGAGGGGGAGGGGTGGGAGAGAGAGAGAGCGAGGCGTGTCGAGTCTCGACGCGTCACCCGTTTCTCCCCACACTCTCGCGCGGCCGCATCTCGATCGGGCCGCCCTCTCTTGGGTGCCGCGCCGCGTCCGCGCGCCGCCGGCCGGGCGCCGCGCCCTGAATGCGGGGCCGCCGCGCGAGCGCAGGCGAGCCCTCCGGCGCCGCCGCGCCCGCCCTCGCCCAGCTGCGCCGCGACATGAAGCGTTGGGCGGCCCGGGCCGACCCCGACGGCGGTGACGACTGGGAGCGGGCGTGCACCGACTTTTTGCGGCACGCGGCCGCGCTGGCAACCGCGAGCGCCGAGGCGAGGGGCGCGCCGCCCCGCCCCTCGCTCACGCTCGCGCCCGCATCGTTTGTACGCATCGTGTACCTGGTGCGCCACGCGGAGGCGAGGCACAACGTCGGGGACGCGACCGCGGTGGATCCGCCTCTGACCGCAAGGGGCCGCGCGTCGGCGGCGGCGCTGCGCCGCCTGCGCGTCGACGCCGTCGTCGCCTCTCCCCAGCGGCGCGCGCTGGAGACGGCGGCCATCGCGTGTGATAAGGGAGGAGCGGCTGCGGCGGGGGCATGGTGGCGGCGCGGCGCGCGCCCCCCACCCACCGTTCGCCTCCTCTCCCACGCCCTCCTGCGCGAAACCAACGCCGGTCTGCCCAGCGACGCGGTCGCGCCCGACACCGCGGCCGCGTTCCCCCGGTTTGAGCGCGTCGCGTCGGCCGCGGGCACGGCCGCGACGGCCGCCGCGCGCTCCCACACGCGCGCGTCCCCGGAGCCCGCCGCCGTCGCCGCCGCGCGCGCGGCCGACTTTCTGGCCTGGTTGGCCATGCAGCGCCATGCAAGAGTCGCTGTCGTGTCCCACGGAGGCCTGCTGAGCCTCTTGCTCGCCGCCTTCGGCCACGACCTCGGCGCGCGCTCCGCGCCCGCCCTGCGGTCATCCTTTGCCCTGGGCGAGGCGCGCGCGTTTGCCATGACCGACCTGCACGGCTGCGTGGAGGTCGAGGTGGACGAGTGACGGAGAGAAGGAGAGCGGGAGGGAGAGCGTGCGCGCTGCTGCCGCGCCACGCCCCTCCCGCTCTCCCGCTCCCTCGTAGTGCCTGCTGCGCGCATTCGTTCACACATGTGGGGTGGCGTCCGTTTTGGGGTGGGGTGTGGGTGGGGTGTGTGGGGAAGCAGGGGGGAGCGCGCTCACCCCCGCCGCCGGCGCTTGCCGGCCGCGGAAGGAGCCGCCGGCGCCGCGGGCGCGCGCCTCTGCGACCCTCTCCTTTGCTCACGCGCGCCCCCGAAACGCGCGCACGGCCGCCGACACTTCCGCTTTGGCCGCCGCCGCGGGTTCGAAGACGTGCTTGATGAGCGACTCCCGAATCGGCAGAATGTCCGGAAACTCAGACTCGATGCGCGCCGTATCGAGCAGGTTGTTGGACCGGGGCGCGACGATGACCTTGGCCTGCTCCTCGATGGAAAAGTTTTGCCACGTCAGCTCGGGGTCGACGTATGACTTGTAGAGTTCCATGATCTCGTTGTGGGAGATGGTGCCGGGGTTGGTATAGTTCATGACGCCTGGAGACAGGGGCGGGGGGAGGGGTGTGTGGGCGATTGATTGGGGTCGCGCGCGCTTCCTAGTCCACCACCACCTCTCCTCCTCTCACCGGTCAGCCCGCGTTTGGCCATCTCGATGGACATCGGCAGCAGCTCCGGCAGCACGGTCATCGAGTTTGGGATGTTGACGATTTTTTCGTATTTGAGAATTTTGTGGATGAAGTTGCGCGCGTACGTCAGGTCCCCGACGATGGGCATGCGCACGCGCAGGATGAGCACGTTGGGGTACTCCTTGAGCAACCCCTCCACGATGGCCTTTGTGTGCGAGTAGTAAGAACCCGTGAAATTCGGGGTGTCGGCCTCGGTGAAGCCCTTGCCGGAGCCCTCTGGAAAGTCTTGGTCATAGTGGAAGATGCAGCCCGTCGCGTACGTCGTCAGGTGCACGCCGGCCACGTGGCAGGCGTCGGCGAGGGTGAGCATGCCGATGACGTTGGCGCGGATGGTCTCGATCTAAGGAAAAGAGGGGGTCGGTCGGCGAGCGCGGCGCGTCGTGCGCTCTCTTTCCTCTCTCCTCCCTCCTCTCCTTCTCCTGACCTTGTGGCTCTCGCACCAGTCCACGTTGGGGCGGCCGGTGATGCCCGCCGCGTTGAGGGCGTGCGTCGGCTTGAACTGTGGAGGGGAGGGGGGGGAGGCGGGGCGGGGGCTCGTCTGCGCGCGCGCTGTTCACCCGTCCCACGGCCCTCGGCCAGCCTCGGACCCCCTCCCACGCCCGCCACCCCGCTCCTCGCACCTCTTCCAGCTCGGCCAGGACCGCGGCGCGGTCCTCGAGGCGGGCCGAGGCGAAGCGCCATGTGGCGTTCTGCGCCGTGAGCAACTCCCCGACGAGGCCGCCGATCCAGCCGGTCTTGCCGAAGACGAGGAAGCGCTGTAGGGGTGGGGGGAGGGGGGAGAGGTGGGCGGCGGGCCGCGGCACGCGCGCGCGATGCGGGCCCGCCCGCCAAAACGGACGCCGCGCCGCTCCGGCCGCGCGGTGGCCGCCCGCCGCGCGCCATGCAAGGGCGCACGCGCGCTGCGAGGTCCCGCGGCGCGCGCAGGCGGCGCCCGGCGATGCGTGCGCGCGCGGCGCGCCCGATCCCAGCGCCCGCCCGCCCGCGGCCGCGCCGCACCGCCCGCCGCAAAGCACGGGCGCGACGACTCACGGGCTCGGAGGAGGACGCCATGGTCGGGTGGCGCGTGGGGGAGAGGGGAGGGGGGGGGGCGCGTTTGAAGAGTGCGGCACGGTGTGTGCCACTCCCGCCCACAGAGCCAGGCCCGCTCGGCCGCCTCCCTCCGGCCCACTTCCCCGCCCCATGGCGAGCCTGCCCTCCACGCGCACCTTCGCGCCGCGCGCCGCGCGCCCCGCCCGCCGCGCGCCGGCGACGCCCCGCGCGGCCCCCGCGGACGCGGTGAGTCCGCGCGCCGGGTCGGCAGGGGCGCAATGCGCCGGCTGGGAGGGGTGGCGGGGCGAGATCGCGCCCCCGACGCCGCCGCCACCTCCATCCCCCAGCCCACCCCATCCACCACTTGCCCTACCTGCGGCATCCCCCTCGCCGACGCCCCCCGCGGCTGCGCCGGCGACGGCCGCATTGCGGGCGGCGTCGGGGCGGTGCTCTCCTTTTGGCCGATCAAGGCGTACCGCCCCTGCCCCAAGGCGGAGGCCGCCGGGAAAGCCTACACGCGCAAGGGACAGATCACGGACGAAATGCTGTTTGGGGGGAAGGGGAAGAAGTGAGGAGGAGAGGGAAAGGCGTGGGCGAGATTTTTGGGATTCTTCGCGGTCGCCGGCGTGGCGCGGGGAGCAAGCCGGGCGCTCTGTAGTTGCCGCCTGGGTGCTGTTGGCGGTTGAACGGGCGCTGTGGGCGGCGTGCGGCGGCCTCCGGCGCGGGCGCAGGGAGCGGGTCGCGAGCCGCTTTGAGCCGCCTTACCCTCACTCTCCCCCTCCGATGCCCCCCACCGCAGCCGCCCGCCCCCCTCCCACGCGCCCGCCGGCGCCCCCACCGCCCGCGGCCCAGCGCCGCGCCCCCCCTTTCGCCGGCGCCGCGCTCGCCGCCGCGCTCGCGCTCGCGCCGCCGGCGCTCGCGACCACCAGCGCCTTTTTCGAGCTCGCCATCGACGGCGCGCCCGCGGGCCGGTTCACGGTGGAACTGTTTGACGACGTGCCGCTGGGCGCGGCGAGGTTTGCCGACCTCGCGCGCGACAGGCGTGGCGTCGGGTATCGAGGCTCCCGCATCGACGGCGTCGTCCCCGGGCGGGAGGTGCGCGCTTCTGGGCTGCCCCGGCTCAGCTACGCCGAGGGCGGGACGGGGGACGGGGTCATTGCCGGCGGCGACACCGCCGACTCGCTCGCGCCGGAGCTCGCCGCCGCCGCGCACGCGCACGCGCCGGGCACGGTGTCGATCGTGGTGGCCGACGCGGAGCCCGACCCCGTGAAAACCAGGCTTGTCGCCATCGGCGGCAAGCTGGTCACCGTGGAGGAACCGCGGCGTGCCCCCCCAAACGGGACCGCGTTCACGGTCGCGCTCGCGACCGCGCCCGAGCTCGACGCGACCAACCTGGTCGTCGGCCGCGTCGTCTCGGGGCTTGACGCGGTCGACGCGGTGTCGCGGCTGCGCGCGACGCCGCCCAAGGGCGACTCGGCGTTCTTCAAGATCGCTGCCGCCACCGGAGACAAGCGCGCGGTCGTCGCGAAAAAGTTTTGGAGGCGGCCCATCGCGCGCGTCATCATCACCGCGTGCGGGCTCGAAGAGTAGAGAGCGACGCGTGCGGGCTCGACGAGTGAAGGGAGGGAGAGAGAAACAAGTGCGTGCGGTGGTTGCAGGGCGCGCGCCGTCTCACCCCGCCCCCGCCCACGGCGCGGCCGCCGCCCGTCCGCCGCCGCCCGCCTCGCACCCGGGGCAGACGTGCAGGTGCGTGTGGATGAAGGCGTCGCAGTCGAAGCAAAAGGCGGAGAGGCAGGACGGGCAGGCGACGCGCAGAGGGGCGAGCGCGGGCGGGGCGGCGCTCGCTCCTCGCCCTCCTCCTCCCTCCTCTCCTTCCCCGAGCCGCACCAGGCACCCGCAGCACCGGTCGCCCGCCAGCGCGGCCTCGGCCGGCGTGCGCGGGTGGGCGGTGGCCGAGGCGCCGCGACCCCCCGGCCCTCCGTCCTCTGCAAACGGCGGCACGGGGAAGAGGTGGTGGTAGCTGCGCGCCAGGTGGGGCGACGACACCAGGGTGAGCCCGCACACGTGGCAGGCGGCCGGCAGCTCGGCCACGCGCGCGGCGCAGCGCGGGCAGGAGTAGCCGCCGGTCGACAGTTTTGCGTCCTCCCCCACGAACGCCGCCCCCGCGGGCCCGTCGGCCACGCGCCGCGGAAACCCCATGCGCACGAGGGAGGGCGCGGCGTCGGCGGCGCGCACCGGCGGGGCCGGGCCGTGGGCGCGGGCAAGGGCGGCGAGGTGCGCCGCGCCGCGCGCGACCGCGTGCGTCCCGCCCGTCTCGTCCGCGATGCGCCGGCACACGTGCACCTCGGCCGCGAGGCCGATGATGGAGACGCGCACGCGGGCGGCTTTGCAGGCGGCGATGGACGCGCCGATGTCGCCGGGGTCGGCGGTCGTGAGCCCGCAAAAGAAGACGACGACCTCCCGCAGCGCGTACGGCGGCACCGGCTTCAGCGTGGCCAGCGCCAGGTCGAGCGCGTTTTGCAGCGACGCCGCGCCCGCGCACTCGAGCGAGGCCGCCAGGGCCGCCACGTGCGCTTCCGGCGCGCCGCCGAGGCCGGTGATTTTCTCGGCGCCGCCGCGGCGCGTGACCTGCACCGACAGCTGGGACAGCTGGTTGAGGTCGAAAAAGGAGCGGGCCAGGGTGGCGACCGCCGCCGCGGCCGCGGCGGCGCGCGTGGGGCGCACGTCGGGCGACGCGGCCGCGGACGAGAGGTCGAGGCAGACGACGAGCGCGCGGATGACGCCGCGCCGCACGCGCGCCGCGGCGGACGCCGCGGTCGACGCGGCGGCGGCGCGCGCGGCGCGCTGGGCGGTGGCGGCGTCCTGTGGGGAGGGGGGGGGGGGGGGGCGCGGGGGCCGCGCGCGCGGGGGGGCCCCGGCGGG
>Ga0315287_10001155_pt1 | contig 24054 bp, 24 predicted proteins | sample YL17G11_0_MG_FD_205037 | JGI IMG/M metagenome (GOLD analysis project Ga0315287, IMG submission 205037) | Sediment microbial communities from Yellowstone Lake, YNP, Wyoming, USA - YL17G11_0 | ecosystem: Environmental > Aquatic > Freshwater > Lake > Sediment | place: USA: Wyoming | collected... | reverse complement strand
CAACAGATCGTGCGACTCGCGTCCGCCGAGTCCGGTCCAGCAAAGATGATCGCTGACGAATTCCGGCTCAACGGAGTCGGCGAGCGCGCGCAGTCCGCACAGGTACGCCGCATCGAGCGCTTCGGTGCCGGCAATCCCGAGACCGACGCCGTGCAGCAGAATGGGATGGTCGGCACGCAGCCGATCGAGCATCGCGCGACGGGTCCCACCGACACCGATGAGCGTGTCCGAGACGACTTCGAACCAATCGACCGCGCCCGGCGTGTGGAGGATCTCGTCGAAGTGCGCCGAGCGAAAGCCGGCGCCGAAGCGCGGAGCAGCGATCAGATCGGGCGATATCGGCATACTCTCGTCCGCTCCCGCAATGGAAGGCGCGATCGAGAGGACCCGATCGCGCCTTCCATGCGGCGAGGGTTCGCGTGGTCGCGGCGCTACTTCTTGAATTCCTTGGCGGCGGCCGCGGTAGTCCAGGCGCCACCGGCGCCTTCACAGGCGGCCTGATCCTTCACGCCGTCGACCATCATTCCGGCGCACTTGCCCTCGTGACCCTTCACGCTCTTGCCACAATGCGGGCGGTAGCACGCCTTGTCGCCGTCCCTGCTGCCCTGCATCTCCTCGGCCGCGAACGTCGCGGTGCCGATCAGGCTCGCCATCGCGCTCGCTGCCAGAATCCCGAGTTTCGAAATCTTCATGCGGAATCTCCTCGATCGGGAGCCGTCGCGCAGCCGCGCGAGGCACCACGCCTCCCCGGCCAGCGGTTGCCTATTCTGGCGACCGCGCGCTCCGGCAGTCCCGATCGAAGCTTAGGATGCTGCGGATCGCGCGGGGTTTCACTGGAGATTGCGCGGGCCTCATCCAGCCGGAGAAACCCGACGAAAGCACGCGAGCGTCTCGACGTGGTCGGTATTCGGAAATAGCGACCACGCTTCGAGCGCGACCAGCCGCAAGTGCCCGCCCGCGACGAGCTGCGTTTCGTCGCGACGAAACGACTGCGCATCGCAACTGACGTAGATCAGCACCGGCGGTGGGTTGGCGGCGAGCCGGACCGCGAGCGACGCATCGAGCCCGCGGCGCGGCGGATCGACGATCACGACCTGCGCCCCCTCGCCTGCATCGAGCGCTTCGCCAGCAACGCCCGCGATCACGATCGCGCGCTGTCGTTCGGGCTCGGGACGTGCTGCGATGCCCATTGCGAGTCCGCGCAGCGCATCGGGCGCGCTCTCGATGAACACGACGTGCGCCGCGCGGCAGAGCAGGCCGAGCCCGATCGGACCGCAGCCCGCGTAGTACTCGGCCACGCGCGCGCCGTCCGGGACCCATGCCTGAACGCGCTCGACGAGCGCCTCGGCGAGTTCCATGTGGCTCTGCCCGAATGCGCCCGGCGGAAAGAAGACCTGTGCACCCCGAACCGACTCGCGTATCGCTTCGGGACCGCGCAGGCGTTGCCACGATGAACCGAGGATCGTGTTGGTGCGTTCCGCGTTGCCGTTCCACCAGAGGCTGTGCAGCTGCGCGCCGAGTCGGTCTCCGAGCGCGCTCGCGAGATCGGCGAGCGAGTCGGGGGTTGCCGCGTTGGCGACGAGCACCACCTGGGCGCTCTGGCTCGCGCGCTCGACCACGACCTGCACGGCGCGCAGCACGCCCGTGTGGGTGCGCTCGGCGTACGGCCGCGTACCGGTCGCGCGGATCGCTTCGCGCAGCGCGCCGGCGACGACATTCACCAACGGGTGGTGAACGCGACAGCGTGGGATGTCCACGACGTCGTGCGTGCCGGCCTCGAAGATCCCGACTTTGGGCGAGCGCGCACGACCGCGCACCATCAGCCGCGCGCGGTGGCGAGTTCCGAACGGCGCCCCTTCGACGACGCGCGGAGACGGGAGGCCCGCCTCGCGAGCGATCGCATCGAGCAGCGCACGCACCGCAGGCGCGATGCCCGGAATGCCGTAGCGCGGACAACCCGGACACGGCGGGCGATGCGGACAGGGCGCGACCGGCGGCATGGCCAGCGCGTAGCACGCCGGCAGCTGAGGTTCCAAGTTCCGATGCCTGGCTCAGGATTCGGGCGTTTCCGGCCGATGCACCCGGCGTCCCGATGGCGCGAAGGGAAACCCGTGCTCGAAGCGATCAGCGGCCTCACGATTCTCGCTCTGATGGGCCTTTCCGCTGCGATCGGCGTTCGCCTGGTGCGCCTCGGGAGTCGCGACGAGGGCGGTCCGGAGCTGTGGCTCGGTCTCTACTTCCTGATCTACGGTTGTCTCGCGACGACCGCGAGCCTCGCCACCTACCTGGGCTGGTCGGCGCCAGACGTCGCATTCTCGGACGGCACGACGCGGCTTCTGAACGCCACGTTCTTCGGTTTGTCGACGATCGGCATGACGTGTCTGCTTCTCTTCACGCAGCGAACTTTCCACCCGAATTCGCGCGGCGCACGCGCGTTCGTGTGGGGCATTGCCGTGTTGATGGTCGCTGCCGCGATCGAGGTCGGCGTGGCCGAGGGCTTCGAAGTGCGCGTGCTGAATGGCGTGCCGTACTGGATCCACTTCAGCGCGCGCCTCGTTCCCTTCGTGTGGGTCGCGACCGAATCGCTCCGCTACCGCTCGCTGTTGCAGCGCCGCGTCGCGATCGGTCTCGCCGACCCGCTCGTTGCGAATCGATTGCTATTGTGGGGACTCTGGAGTGCGGTGCTCGCGGTGATGGCGTTCGCGGATCCGCTCGCACGCTTCTGGTATTGGTCGCTCACCGGCACGACGACCCAGTGGATCGCGGCCGTCGGCCGCCCGATCATCGACGTCGTGGTGCCGTTCAGCTCGGCCTGTGGCGCCGCCGCGGTGGCGCTGCTCTTCCTGACCTTCTTCCCGACGGCGAGCTATCGGCGCTGGGTCGAGCGAAGGCACGCGCTCACGACGGTCAGCTAGAAACGCCCTGAACGCAGTACGCCGTAGGCCAGTAGCCAGAAGCCGGAGCCGGCGAGCACAAGGCCCGCGATGCCGAGCCACGCAGTGATCGGCAGCGGACCGAGCATTGCGCCCGTGCCACTCGCGATCAGCAGCGACGAAGCAAGCGTGGTGGCGCCGACCAGCACCGCAAGCAGGCTGCGGTTCGCGCTGCGCGCCTGCTCGTGGACGATCGCTTCGAGCCCCTCGTGGCGCGTCGCGATGCGCAGCTCGCCGCGGCGCAGGTCGCGCGCGATCGCGCGCAGGTCGCCCGGCAGCGTGGTGGCGGTTTCGACGAAGTCGCTCACGCCGCGGATCCAGTCGCGCGCGAGGAAACGCGGATCGGCGAGGCGCCGCAGCCAGGTCTTCAGCACATAGGGACGCACCGCTTCGATCGGATCTAGCGTCGGGTCGAGGTCGCGCGCCATCCCATCGACCGTCGCCAGCGCCTTGCCCATCAGCAGCAGTTCGGGCGGCACGCGCACGCGATGGCGCTGCAACACTTCGAAGAGGCTGCCGATCAGTGCCGCGACGTCGACCTGCCCGATCGGCAGGGACGCGTAGCGTTCGAGCAGCGCGGCGATGTCGCGACGCAGCCGCACGCGGTCGACGCGATCGTCGATCAGTTCGAGCCGCGCGAACAGGCGCGCGATCTTCTCGGCGTCGCGCAGCAGGATGCCGACCAGCAGTTCCAGCAGCGCGTCGACCAGCTCGGGCTCGAGCACGCCCATCATGCCCATGTCGATCGGCACGATCACTTCGCCGGGCAGCACGAACAGGTTGCCGGGATGCGGATCGGCATGGAAGAAGCCGTGATCGAAGACCTGACGCAGGCAGAACTCGACGCCGCCGGCGGCGAGCTTCTTGCGGTCGATGCCCGCGGCATCGAGCCCGGCGATGTCCTTGGCCTTGATGCCGCGCACGAACTCCATCGTCAGCACGGCGGGCTTCGAGTACGTCTCGAAGAGCTGCGGAACGTGGACCTTCGGATCGCCCGCAAAGTTGCGCGCGAAGCGCTGCATGTTCGACGCCTCGTTCGAGAGATCGATCTCGAGTGTGATCGCGCGCGCGAACTCTTCCACGATCTCGGTCGGCGCATATGCCCGCAGCTCGGGCGCGTTCTCTTCGAGCAGCGACGCCAATCCGCGCAGGATCTCGAGATCCGTGCCGATCACCTGTTCGAGACCTGGCCTTCGCACCTTCACGGCGACTTCCTCGCCGGAGAAAAGCCGGGCGCGGTGTACCTGCGCGATCGACGCGGCGGCGATCGGCGCGTCGTCGAACTCCGCAAAGAGTTCGGCGATCGGGCGGCCGAGCGCGCTCTCGATCTGGTTGCGCGCCGCCTCGGACCCGAACGGCGGCACCGCGTCTTGCAGCTTGCGCAGCTCGACGATCAGGCTCATCGGGATCAGGTCGGGCCGCGTTGCGAGGATCTGGCCGAGCTTCACGAAGGTGGGGCCCAGTTCCTCGAAGGCCATCCGGATGCGCTCTTCGGTCGTGTAGCGCACCAGCTCGCGGCGCTGACGCCGGAAGCGCACCAGGCTGAGACCCAGTTCGAGCGCGTTCTCGACTTCGAGCCGCGCGACGAGGTCGCCGAAGCCGTACTTGACGATCACGCCGACGATCTCGCGCAGGCGCTGCAGATTCTTGAAGGTGCGGGGAATCCGAACGAGCGCGCCGAGCTCCACGGCTAGCTCTTCGGGTCGTTGCGCTTCGCGAGCGCGCGTTCGATGCGTTCGAGGCGCGCTTCGATCGCGGCGAGGCGATCATGCAGCGCTCCGCTTTCGGTACCCGGCGCGGCGGCCATCGCGACGCCGCGCAGCGCGCGTCCGAGCGGCGAGAGCACGTTCTCATCGACCCAGCGGCGCTGCGTCTCGGCGGCGCCCGCGACGGCCGTCTCGATCTCGTCGGCCTCGGCGCGCGACAGATCGCCGCGCTCGACCAGCACCTCGAGCACGCGACGCGCTTCGCCACGCGCGCCCGCCCCGAGCGACTCGGCAAGCGACTCGGCGAGCGACTGACCGCCGCCGGCAAGCCGACGACCGAGCGATTCGAAATCGACCATGGCGATAACATCCCACACGCGCGCGCACAGGTCCATTTCGCGTCGAGGACGAACTCGCAACGCGCAGAATGGGACGGCGTCAGCGCTCGTGGCTGTTCTTGCGTTCCGAGCGCGCCAGCAGAGCGCCGAGCGCCTCGCCGAGCGCACGTGGGGAGTAGGGCTTTGCGAGGAACGCGGTGGGACCGTCGGCACCCAGACGACCCGCGGCGTCGTCGGCGTCGAAGCCGCTCTGGAGCAGGATCGGCAGCTCGGGATCGAGTTCCCGCAGCGCGCGTGCGGTCTCGACGCCGCCGCCGGGCATCCGCACGTCGAGCAGCGCGGCCACGAACTGCTCTTCGGCTTCGCGCACGCACTCGACCGCCGCGACGCCGTCTCCCGCCTCGACGACGCCGTAGCCCTGCCGTTCCAGGATGCGCCGCGCTACGCGCCGTACCGACTCCTCGTCGTCCGCGATCAGCACGCGACCGCTTCCGCGCCGCACCGGCGAATCCGGATCGCAACGCGGCTCCGGTACGCGCGACGACGCCGGCAGATAGACACGGAAGGACGTACCCCCGCCGGGTTCGGAGTCGAGCGCGATGCCGCCGCCGTGCGCGCGCACCACGCCGAGTGCGATGGGCAGGCCGAGGCCGTGACCGCTTTCCTTGCTGGTGAAGAACGGATCGAATAACCGTTCGCGCGTCTCGGCGTCCATGCCGCAGCCATCGTCGGTGATGTCGAGGCGCACGTAGACGCCGGGATCGAGACCCGCGCCGGTGACGAGGTGCGCCAGTTCGGGTCGATCCAGACGGGCGAGGCTGGTGCGCACGGTGATTCGACCGCCCGCCGCGCCGACCGCATCGGCGGCGTTGCGGAGCAGATTCATCACCACCTGCTGGAGCTGACCCGGATCGACCTCGACGGCCGGCAGCGAATCCGCCAGTTCGAAACGCAGCGCGACTTCCGGAGGCAACACGCGCCGCAGCAACTCCGCGACTTCGCGCGTCTGCTCCGAGAGATCGACCGGGATGCGGTCGGCCGGTGCGCGCCCGGCGTAGGAGAGCAGCTGGCGCGTCAGCAGCGCGCCGCGTTCCGCAGCGGCCTTGATCTCGGTGACCGCCGGGCGCTCGGGGTGCTCAGCTTCGAGTGTTTCGAGGATCAGGTGCGCGTTGCCGAGGATGGCGCCGAGCAGGTTGTTGAAGTCGTGCGCGATGCCGCCCGCGAGCAGACCCAGACTTTCGAGCTTGCGCGCCTCGAAGAGCTGATGGCGGAAGCGTTCGCGCTCGGCTTCGGCGCGCTTGTGCGCCGTCACGTTGCGCAGCACGCTGAGACTCGTCGCGCTGCCGTCCGGCATCGCGAGAACGACCGCGTCGAGCAGCACGTCGAAGCTCGATCCGTCGCGACACACGAGACGCATCGCGACATCGCGGATCGAGCCCTCGCGCCAGAAGCGCGGCAACGTCTCGCGCACCATCGCCTCAGCGGACTCTGGCGTCAGCAAGGCGGTCACCGGGCGACCGACCACGCCGTCGCGCGCGTAGCCGGTTTCCTCGAGCCACTTGTCGTTCACCGCGACGATGCGCGCCTCGCGATCCATCGACTGCATCATCACCGGCGCGTGCTCGAAGATCTGACGGAAGCGCGCCTCACCGGCGCGCAGGGAATCCTCCGCCTGGCTGCGTTCGCAGAGCTCGTGGGTCAACTGGTCGAGACTCGCGGACAGCCGCAGTAGCGTGCGCAACCGCACCTCGTGCAGCAGTGCGGCGATCACCATGGCGAACGCAATGGCCACGCCAAAGTGCGCCCACGCCGGATCGGTCGGTGCGCTCCATGCGGCGGCGGCAAAGACCACCAGTGCGCCCGCGAGGTGCGCGGCCAGCCAGCGGCGCGAGAGCACCACGCAGCCCGACGCGATCACCATCAGCATCAGCGTCGTGGTGTGGCGCGGATCGGACAACTCCGCGAAGAACACCCCCGTGTTGAGGTAGCCGAGCAGCGCCATCGTCGCGGCGATCGGATGCGCCAGGTACGTGGGCGGTTGGAAGCGCTGCAGCACCAACCAGAGCGAGCCGAGCGCGAGCGCGGTCAAGAGGGAACTCGCCACGATCGCAAGCCGCGCCTCGGGCGGGACCAGCAGCGGCTGGGTGATCGCGAGCAGCGCCGTCACCAGCGCGGCGGCAAGGGCGGTGGGCGCGAGCGAGTCGCGCACCACGCCGTCGAGCCACTGCACTCGTTGATCGTCCACCGAAGCCCCATCGACCGTCCGCAACCCCCAACTGAGCCCGTCCCCTCGGTTGAGTTGGGGACGTTCGTTGCGCGGATTGCGTGGGGGACGTTCCTGAACGCACCGCGCGCAACGAACGTCCCCCACGCAATCCGTCCCCCACGCAATCCGCGCAACGTCGGTCCCCGATGCGACGAGTCAGCGATTTGCGAGGGGGAGGCCCGGGCGGGGCCATTCGAAGGAGATCAGCTTGCCGGTGCCGGAGAGCGTCGCGTAGGCGGTGCGGAGATCGGGACCACCGAAGCAGAGATTGGTGGTGAGCGGGTCGGACAGCGCGACCTTCTCGATCTGCGCACCGTCGGGCGAGATCGAGGTGATGCCCGGTTCGTTGCCGAGCGTCGCGACGCAGACATACCCGCCCGCATCGACGGCGAGCGAGTCGAGCAGTTGGAAGCGCGGCAGCCCGGCGAGTAGCGTGCCGCCGCTGGTGCCGAGACCGAACGCCGTCTTCACTTCGCCGCGACTCGCGACCTCCCACCACCAGACCCGCCCCGTCCAGGTCTCTGCGACGTACACGCGACGTCCGTCGGGCGACAGGCCGACCCCATTCGGCGAATCGAGCGGGTAGACGACCTCGCGAATCTCCGACCCGTCTGCCGTTGCCCAGTAGAGGCCGCCGCGATCGCGGTCGCGCTTGCGCGTCTTGCCGTGGTCGGTGAACCAGAAGCCGCCGTGCTGGTCGAAGACGAGATCGTTCGGACCGCGCAGCGCGTTGCCGTTGCAACTCGTGTACAGCACCGAGACGGCGCCGGTCGCGAGATCGACGCGCTCGATGCGACCACCGCTGTAGTCGGCGGGCTGCTCGCCGGGCAGCGTGATCCCGCCAACGTCGTGCCACTCGAAGCCGCCGTTGTTGCAGACGTAGAGCGCGCCGTCAGGACCGATCGCCGCGCCGTTCGGTCCGCCGCCCGGCGTCGCGATCGTGCGCTTCGATCCGTCGGGCGCGACGCGCGTGACGCGCCCGCCCTTGATCTCGACCAGCACGATGCTGCCGTCCGGCATCCAGACGGGGCCTTCGGGAAACTCGAGCCCCTCGGTGATCACTTTCGGCGCGACTTCGCGGGTCTGCATCGGCTCCTCCTGTCGATTGCGCGGCATTCTAGTACCGTCGCGGCGATGCCGCGTCCGCCTCGTTTCACACCCGCCGTCGCCGCGATGCCCGGCGCGGTGTACTCGCCGCTCGGCGATCGCATCGCGCAGCGCAAAGGCCCCGTCTACGCGCTGCACGTCGGCGACACCTGGCGCGAGCCGTTCGTCGGCGGCCGCATGCAGGACCTCGCACAGGCCGCGCATCCGGGCATCAACCGCTACACGGCCACCCAGGGCATGGCACCGCTCGTCGATGCGATCGTCGAGAAGGTGCGCGCGCGCAACCAGATCGGCTGCGAACGCGACCAGGTGCTCGTCACCGGCGGCGCGACGGCGGGACTCGCGAACGTGGTGGGCTCGATCGCGGCGCCGGGCGACGAGGTGCTGATCCTCGCGCCGTTCTGGCCGCTGATCCGCGGCATCGTGCAGAGCGTCGGCGCGACGCCCGTCGAGGTGCCGTTCTTCGATCGCGTCTTCGCGCTCGACGCAGCGCTCGAAGCCGTCGACGCGCAGCGCAGCGAACGCAGCGTCGCGCTCTACGTCTCGACGCCGTCGAACCCGACGGGCCGCGTGCTCCCTGAGGCCTGGCTCGCCGCGCTGGCCGACTGGGCACGACGCCACGACCTGTGGCTGCTCGCCGACGAGGTCTACGAAGACATCCTCTATCGCGGCGAGCACGTGTCGCTGGCGCGCTTTGCACCGGAGCGCACGATCACGTCGTTCTCGTTCTCGAAGTCGTACGGCATGGCGGGCTATCGCGTGGGTTACGTGGTCGGGCCGCGCGACCTCGTGGCCTGCGCGCACAAGCTGCACACGCATTCGACCTACTGTGCGTCGGCGCCCGCGCAGTTCGCCGCGCTCGCGGCACTGCGCGATGGTGCTGCTTGGCTCGCCGAGACGCGAGAGCACTACCGCGACGCCGGCGCCGACGCCGCGCAGGTGCTCGGCCTGCCCGCGCCCGAAGGATCCACGTTCCTGTTCCTCGACGTGCGCGACCGGCTCGACCCGCGCGGGATGCTCGGCTTTCTCGAAGATGTGTTCGAGGACGGCGTCGTGCTGTCGCCCGGCGCGTCGAGTGGGCGCGACTACGAAGGTTTCGTGCGGCTCTGCTACACCGCCTCGCCGCCCGCCGAAGTTGCGATCGCGGTGCGACTGCTCGCCAAACGCCTCGCCGCGCCACCCTCCGGCATCATTGGCCCGGCCGAGAGCACGCGTTGAGCGCCATGCGGGTCGTCGAGTTGCTCGCGCGCGAAGCGCCCGGTGGTCGCGTCGTCGTCCAAGGCTGGCTGCGCACCGCGCGTCACGGCAAAGATGTCTCGTTCCTCGAAGTCTCGGACGGATCGTGCATGGCCGGCATCCAGGTCGTCGCCGAGCCGTCGCTCGCGAACTATGCGAACGACGTCGTCGCGTTGCGCACCGGCTGCGCGATCGAAGCCGAAGGCGAGCTCGTCGCGTCGCCGGCTGCGGGCCAGCGCTTCGAGATCCGCGCCGACCGGGTCGCCGTGGTCGGTGCGGTCGAAGACGACTACCCGCTGCAGAAGAAGCGCCACTCGTTCGAGTTCCTGCGCACGCTCGGCCATCTGCGGATGCGCACCAACACGCTCGGCGCCGTGATGCGCGTACGCCATGCGGCGTCACGCGCGATACGCCGCTTCTTCGACGAGCGCGGCTTTCTCGAGCTGCACACGCCGATCCTTTCGACCTCCGACTGTGAAGGTGCCGGTTCGATGTTTCGCGCGACGCACTTCGATCCCGCCAGCGCGCCGCGCACGCCCGAGGGTGCGACGGACTGGAGCCAGGATTTCTTTGGGCGCCCGGCCTTCTTGACCGTCTCCGGTCAGCTCGAAGCGGAGATCGGCGCGCTCGCGCTGTCACGCGTCTACAGCTTCGGTCCGACCTTTCGCGCGGAGAATTCGAATACCAGCCGCCATCTCGCCGAGTTCTGGATGATCGAACCGGAGGTCGCGTTCCTCGATCTCGACGGCGACGCCGCGCTGGCCGAGGCCTTCCTGCGCGCGGTGCTGTGCGACCTGCTCGATCGCTGCGGCGACGATCTGCGCTTCTTCGACGAGCGCGTCGAGAAGGGCGTAGTCGCCGCGCTCGAACACGTCGTCGCGACGCCGTTCGAGCGGATGACCTACACCGACGCCGTCGCGAGACTCGAGCAGAGCGGTCGCGCCTTCGAGTTTCCGGTCGGCTGGGGCCTCGATTTGCAAAGCGAGCACGAGCGCTGGCTCACCGAGGAACACGTGAAGCGGCCGTTGATCGTCACGAACTACCCGCGCGAGGTGAAGGCATTCTACATGTACCTCGACGACGACGAGCGCACCGTGCGCGCGATGGACGTGCTGGTGCCCCGCGTCGGTGAGATCATCGGCGGCTCGCAGCGCGAGCACCGGCGCGACGTCCTCGAACGCCGCATGTGCGAGAGCGGCCTCGACCCCGCGGAGTACTGGTGGTACCTCGATCTGCGCCGCCACGGCTCCGTCCCACACGCCGGCTTTGGCCTCGGCCTCGAGCGCCTGCTGCTGTTCGCGACCGGGATGGCCAACATCCGCGACGTGATCGCGTTCCCACGCACACCGGGTTCCGCGGAGTTCTGAAGCCGGTGCCGGGCGTCAGGTTGTTTTCGTGTCCGGTTCTTGGGCCCATCGCGAGGGCGACGTCAAGTCCGATGCACGAACACGGCGAGTGCGCGCGGACCGTGGGCGCCGTGCACGAGCGTCTGCTCGATGTCGGCCGTCTTCGACGGGCCGCTGATGAAGGTGAGCTGCGACCGCCACGCAGAAGCCGGTAGCACACGCATCGCGCTGTGCAGATCGCCGACGACGTCGGCGGCGTCGAGCAACAGCATCACGCGCTCCGCGAGGAAGAGCAGCGAGCGGTGCGGCGCGTCGTCTCCGGTCACCGCAACGGCGCCGTTCTCGGCGACGCCGACGCTACCCCTTGCAATCGCGACGGCGACGTCCGCGAACGAGTGCGGCGCGGCGTCGGCGCGCGCAATCTCGATCGACGCCGTGCCGAGCAGCGCCGCCGCGCTCGGCTCCGCGACGATGCGACCGCCTGCGGCCCAGGTGCGCGCATGAGCCAGCACGGCCGCCGCGAGCGACGCACCCGGGAAGGGACCGTGCGCTTCGCCGCCCACCGAGACGAGCGTCGCCGCGAAGCTCGCGAAGTCGGCGGCCAGCGCGGGCGCCGGGTGCGGGCCGGGATGCGCGACGCCGCTCCGCGTCGCGCGGCGCACCGCGGCCAGCACGGCGTCGCGACCGTTCACTTTCGCGCTCCACGCGTACGTCGCCAACGTTCCGCGAAGCTCGCACCTGGGTGTTCGGGCAACTCGCGTGCGGCGAGCCACGGCGTGGCGGGGTTGCCCGAGAAGGGCCGCGCGAGCAGCGGCCAGAGGCGTCGCGCCGCACGCGTCGCAACGCGATAGAGCCGCGGGCGCTCCATCACCCAGGCCCCGAGCCGCGCGCCGCGCCGCCACGATGCGGGCAGCGCGGGGGCTTCGCGGCGCCACGCGAGCAGCTGCTCGTGCAGGTCGATGCGCACCGGGCAGACCGCGGTGCAACTCCCGCAAAGCGAGGACGCGTAGGGCAGCGTCTTCGCGGCGTTCGTCGCGACGAGCGCAGGCGCGAGCACCGCGCCGATCGGCCCCGCGACCGGTACGCCGTACGCGTGGCCCCCCGCACGGCGGTAGACCGGGCAGGTGTTCAGGCACGCGCCGCAGCGGATGCAGCGCAGCGCGCGCCGGTGGCTCTCGCTGGCGAGGAGCGCGCTGCGGCCGTTGTCCACCAGCACGACGTGCAGTTCGCCGCCCGCTCGCGGTGCGGAGAGAAAACTCGTGTAGACGGAAAGCGGTTGCCCAGTGGCACTGCGCGCGAGCAGCCGTAGAAACACCCCGACGTCGTCGAGCTTCGGCACCAGCTTTTCGATGCCGAGACACGCGATGTGAAGCGGCGGCAGGCTGGTGCCGAGATCCGCGTTTCCTTCGTTCGTCACGATGACGAGCGAGCCCGTTTCCGCAATCGCGAAGTTCGCCCCGGTGATCCCGGCTTCCGCGGCAAGGAAGCGCGCGCGCAGATCGACGCGGGCGTGCGCCATGAGACGTTCGGGATCCTCTTCGCCAGCCGGTGAACCCATGTGGCGATGGAACAGTGCGCCCACCTCTTGGCGCGTGCGGTGGATCGCCGGGACGATGATGTGCGAAGGTGGCTCGCCCTCGAGCTGCACGATACGCTCGCCGAGATCGGTGTCCACCACGTCGATGCCGCGCGCTTCGAGCCACGGGTTGAGCCCGCACTCCTCCGTCAGCATCGACTTGCTCTTCACCACGCGCGCGACGCCGCGCTCGCGTAGCAGCGTCTCGACGATCTCGCAGAGCGCCTGCGCGTCCGGCGCCCAGTGGACGACGACACCATGGGCGCGCGCCTTCTCCTCGAAGCGCTCGAGGTAGTGATCCAGCTGGTCGAGGGTGTGGTCCTTGATCGCGGCGGCGCGCGTGCGCAGCGCCTCGAAGTCGGGAACCTGCGCGACGGCCGCGTCGCGCTTGGCGCGCAGCATCCAGACCGCGGCGTCGTGGCGCGCGACGGTGGCGGCGTCCTGCAGCGTGCTGCGAGCGCGCGCGTCCAGTTCGAAGCGCGGCCCGCTCACGCGGCGTCGCGGTCGCGCACGCCCGAGAGCCACGCCGCATAGGCGAAGGCGAGAAAGCGATCGACGCCGCGCACGATGTTGCGCGTGCGCAGCGAGTGGAACACCTCGAACGCGTGCTGGGCGTGGGGCAGCTCCGCGTAGCACACCGGCGCCTTCGACGCGGCACGCAGCAGCGCGACGAAGTGCCGTGCATCCTGCACCGGGACGAGGCTATCGAGCGCACCGTGGATCACGAAGAGGGGCGGTGCATCGGCGCGGACGCGGCTCATCGGCGACGCGCGCTCGAATGCGCCCGGATCGTCCGCGAACTTCTTCTTGACCACGATGCGCTCGGCGAAGCGCTGGAAGGTGCGCTTCGGATCGAGGTGCTGGCGATCCGTGAAGTCGTAGACGCCGTAGAACGGAACGGCGGCCTGCACGCGGGTATCGATCGTTTCGAAGCCGGGCTGATACTCGGGGTCGTTCGCGGTGAGCGCGGTGAGCGCGGTGAGATGTCCGCCGGCCGAGCCGCCAGTCACGGCCAGAAAGCTCGCGTCACCGCCATACTCGGCGATGTGTTCCCGGATCCAGCGGATCGCGAGCTTCACGTCGATCAGGTGCTCGGGGAACGTCGCCTTCGGCGACAGCCGGTAGTTCGCCGCGACGCACACCCAGCCACGCGCGGCGAGATGATGCATCAGCGGCAGCGCCTGCTGGCGCTTGTGGCCGATCGTCCAGCCGCCGCCGTGGATCTGCAGCAGCACCGGCGCGCCGCTCACGACGTCGTGGGGCGCGTAGACGTCGAGCAGATGGCGCTTGCCCGCGCCTTCCGCATAGCGGATGTCGCGAGCGACACGCACATCGGGGTGGCCGAAGCGGAACGGATTCACCAGGCGCGCGTTCGGCTCGAAGGCGTCGCGCAGCTTCGCCGCGCTCGGCTCGGCCGCCTCGCGATAGCCGGCGCCGAGCCCGTGCCGCAGCGCATCCTCGATCTCGTGCTCGGAGCGGCGCGCCACCGGAACCATCGCGAGCAACGCGGCCCACGAAGCGAAGGTGATGCCGAGTCCCAGCCAGCCTGGCCACGCGGCGAGCGCACCGGCCCAGACAAAGAACAGCGTCGCTGCCAGCTGCCACGCGAAGTGATGCGCAACCAACTCGCTGGTGAGCCATCCCGCGAAAAAACTGGGCGCCGCGAGCAGGCTGTTCGCGGGTCGCGGCAGATAGGCGTTGAACGTGAACAGCGCGCCCACGATCGTCACGAGCAGGAAGAGCCAGGGCCAGGACATGGCAGGGAGTTTAGCCGTGCGGAAGACGTATCGCGCGCGGGCGGAGGAATCTCAGGCCTCGCGACGCGGCAGCGCGGCGAGCGCTTTGTCCGCGCCCGCGACGATCAGCGCGTCCGAGTCCTTCAGCACCGCGTCGGGATCCGGCGGGACGTGCACGACCTCGGTGAGCGCGCAGCGCACGGCGATCACCTGGATGCCGAGCTGCGCGCGGGGCGCCACCATACGCAGGGAGTGCCCCACCCACGCGGCCGGGATCGCGATCTCCTGGATCGAGTGGCCTTCGCCGAGCGGCAGGTAGTCGAGCACTTCCGAGGTGCCCATCCGGTGCGCGAGTCGCACGCCGGCCTCCTTCTCGGGAATGATCACTTCGGTGACGCCGAGCGCGTTCAGCGCGCGCAACTCGGCGTCGGTCGCCGCCTTCACGTAGAGACTGCGCACACCGAGGTCGCGCAATGCGACGGTCGCCAGAATGCTGGCCGCGAGATTCTCGCCCATGCTGATCACGGCGGCGTCCACGTCGGCGACACCCGCGCCGCGCAGCACCACGGGATCGGTGGCGTCGCCCTGCACCGCGCGACTCACGTACTCGGTGTGGCGATCGACCAGCGTGCCATCGATCTCGATCGCGATCACCTGGTGGCCGAGCTCTTCGAGGGTTCGGGCCACCCACGAGCCGAACGTGCCGAGCCCGATCACCACATAGCGACTCATGCCATTCCCTTCGGTCTTCTCTCGTCAGCCGACCAGCACGTCCTCGCGGCCGAGGCGATAGGATTGCTTGCGGCGGCTGCGCCGCGCCATCGCCTCGAGCACAGCGAGCGGCCCGACGCGACCGAGGAACATCAGCAGCACGATCAGCACGCGGCCGGGCGGTGACAGGTCGGTCGTCTTGTTCATCGAGAGCCCGACGGTGCCGAGCGCGCTCTGCGCTTCGAAGACCAGGTGCACGAAGCTCTCCCGATCCGTCACGACGCTCCCGGTCGGGATCTCGCTGAAGAGCAGCGCGAACACGAACGCGAACAGTAGCACGATGGCGCCCACCGCGAGGCCGACCGCGCGCTGCGCGGTCGCGTCGGGCACCGAGCGGTTCGCGAATGACACGTCCTTGCGACCCCGCAGCCGGGCGACGAAGAGGAGCGCGAGCAGCGCCGCTGTGGTGGTCTTCACGCCGCCCGCCGTCGAGCCCGGCGACCCGCCGATCCACATCAGCACCAGCGTCAGCACCAGCGACGGGTTCGAGACCTGCTCGTAGTCGATCGCGTTGAAGCCCGCCGTGCGCGGCGTCACCGCCATGAATGCCGCGTTCGCGACGCGAGCGCCGAGCCCATGACCTGCGAGCGTGTGATTCCACTCGAAGAAAAGATAGAGCGGCGCGGCGCCGGCGATCAGTACGGCCGTGGTGATCAGCACGAGCCGCGTGTGCAGCGTCACACGACGGCGACGGCCGCGCACTCGCGCCTGCAGGTCCACGAAGACGAGAAAGCCGAGGCCGCCTGCGATGATCAGCAGACCGATCACCGCGAGCGTCGGCGGATCGTTCGTGAAGCCGACGAGGTTGTCGCGGAAGATCGAGAAGCCGGCGTTGCAGAATGCAGAAACCGCGTGGAACACGGCGGGCCAGATCGCACCGCGGTTGCCGAGGGCATTCCGCCAGTGGAGCCAGAGCAGCGCGGCGCCGATCGCTTCGATGACGAGCGTCACGCGCACCACCGAGCGCACCAGCGCGCGCGGGCCGCCTTCCGGCATTACCACCGTCGGGCCAGCTGCGGCCTCTTCGACTTCGAGCGACATGCGCCGCCCGAGTGCGGCTGCAGCCAGCGCGGCGAGCGTCACGATGCCAATGCCACCGAGCTGGATCAGCGCGAGCAACCAGAGCTGACCGCGAAACGTCATCCGGCCGGACACATCGATCACCGAGAGACCCGTCACACACACCGCGCTGGTCGCCGTGAACAGCGCGTCCACGAAGCCCGCGCGCTCGCCGATCCAGAGACCGGGGAGCACCAGGAAGCCAGCCGTGCCGGCGGCAATCAGCGCGGCGAACGAGCCGACCAGCAGTCGCGGCGCGGAAAGGTCGAAACGCGCACGAGCCGATTCGCGTGCAATTGCTCCCGAGCGCCTGCTTCCCGTCACCTCGCGACTCTAGCGGCTAGACGTCCTTCGGCTGGAGCTGCTCGAAGCGTTCCGTCGCGTCCACGTAGCCTTCGACCAGCTGCATGATCACGTCGCGTACGGATCGCTCTTCGTTCATCAGTCCCACGACCTGCCCGACCGGGTTGAACGCGACAGGCTGCGCCTTGGCCGCGTACTGATTGGTGCGCGACACCGCGTCGGCCGTGACCATGAACTGCAGCGGCATGCCGAGCGGCTTCGGATTCTCCGGCTTCTCCCACGCCTCGGTCCAATCGTTGCGGAGCATCCGGCACGGCTTGCCCGTCCACGATCGCGAGCGCACGGTGTCGTGGCTGGTCGCCGCGAGCAACGACTGCTTCGCGGCCGGCGCCGACTCGGCCTCTTCGACCGTCAGCCAGATCGAACCGGTCCATACACCCTGCGCGCCCAGCATCAACGCGGCTGCCATCTGGCGACCGTCGCCGATGCCGCCTGCCGCGAGCACCGGCAGCGGCGACACCGCGTCGATCACTTGCGGCCACAGCACGATGCTGCCGATGTCGCCGGTGTGGCCGCCGCCCTCGCCACCTTGCGCGATCACGAAATCGACACCCGCGGCCTTGTGCGCGAGCGCGTGTTTCACGCTGCCGCACAGCGCGCCGACCAGTCGGCCCGATTGCTGGATCTCCTTGATGATTTCCGCGGGCGGCGTGCCGAGCGCGTTCGCGACCAGCTTCACTTTCGGGTGCTTCAGCATCACCTCGATCTGCGGGCCCGCGGTGGCGGCCGTCCAGCCGAGCAGTTCGCGCGCGTGCGTGCCTTCGGGCAACTCGGGAACGCCGTGCTCGGCGAGCAATCGCTTCGCAAAGGCGCGGTGCTCAGCGGGAATCATCTCGCGCAGCTTCGCCTCGAGCGCCGCGGGATCGTCCATCCCCTTCCCCTCGTACTTGCCGGGGATCACGATGTCGACGCCGTACGGCTTGTCGCCCACGTGCTCATCGATCCACTTCAGCTCGATCTCGAGCTGCTCGGCGCTGAAGCCGACCGCGCCGAGCACGCCGAGCCCGCCGGCATTCGACACCGCGGCGACCACGTCGCGGCAGTGCGTGAAAGCAAAGATCGGGAACTCGATACCGAGCCGTTCGCAGAGGGGGGTGCGCATGGGGTCTCCTAAGAACGGGCCGCCGGCCTCGTGGCGGGACCTCGCGTCCCACTCTATCGCGGAATTGAAACGTGTTCTAGTCCCGTCAAAAGGGAGAAAAGGGAGAAAGGGGACGGTCCTTCCAGTGACCTGGACGAGGACTCGAGGGACAGACCTCGCCGAGGTGTGTCCCCAAAGTCCGCGGCCCGTCCACGTCGAGGACCGTCCCCTTTCTCCTCACGACGCCAGGATCTCTGCCAGGTGGATCGCGCGCGGACCCGATCCTTCGCGGCGGCGAATGCCGTCGAGGTGCAGCAGGCAGCTCGTATCGGTGGCGGTCACGAACTCGGCACCGGTGGCGGCGAGGTCGGCCAGGCGGGCTTTGCCGATGCGGGCCGATAGCTCCGGGAACTCCACCGAGAACGCGCCGCCGAAGCCACAGCACTCGTCCCGCGACGGCGTGAGTAGTTCCAATCCCGCGACCGCGCGCAGCAGTTTCTCGGTGGGTCCGGGCTCGTTCGCGCTGCCGGCGCTCTCGCTCGCGTGACCGAGTCCGAGTTCCCGCAGACCGTGACAGCTCGCGAGCAGCGCGACCTTGTGCGGGAAGCGCGCGCCGAGATCGGTGCAGCCGAGTTCGCGCACCAGGAACTCGGACAGCTCGAAGGTCCGCTCGCGCACGCGGTGGCCGGCCTGGTCGTTGCCGACGCCGAGGGTTCCGTAGTGGCGCCGCACCGTCGCGACGCAGCTCGCCGACGGGCAGACCACGGCTTCATGGCGCGCGAAGCGTGCGAGGTGCGCACGCGCGAGGCGGGCGGCTTCGTCCGAAAGGCCGAGGTTCCAGAACGGCTGGCCGCAGCAGGTCTGCTCGGGGTCGTAGTCGACCGTGCACCCCGCCCGTTCGAGTACCGCGACAGTGGCTTCGCCAACCGCAGGCGCGAGCTGGTCGACATAACAGGGCATGAAGAGTCCCACGCGCACGGCGCCAAGCTAGCGCCTAAGATGGCCGCTCGAACTCGAAAGGACTCGGGCGGAGCCGCGGCCACGGGGCCGGCGGCTTGGCCCGACCAAGGAAGGGCGCATGCCGGCTCGCAAACAGCGCAACATCACCCGATTCGACTACGGCAACTCCCACGGCTGGTGGGTTCGGATCCGCCGGGGCAGCCGGGCGGTTTCGCAGTTCTTCTCGGACGGCATCCACGGCAGCAAGCGCGCCGCGCTCGCGACCGCGCTCGCGTACCGCGACAAGGAATTGCGTCGGCTCGGGCCGATCCCGACGAAGCGCTCGCGGCTGTGCGCGTGCGGCTGCGGGAAGCGCATCACGCGGCGCTACCCGAGCGGACGCTTCGTGCGCTTCGCGGTGGGATGCCGGCGCTAGCGCCAGATTCCGCGCCACAGCGCGACGCGAAGCACTCAGGTCGGGAACTTCGCTCCGAACGGCTCGCCTGCGAGCCGCGTCGCGTTCGCGGTGAACGAGACGAGGTGGTAGAAGCCGCAGACCAGCAGCATCTCGAGCCGTTGCACGTCGTCCCACTCCGCTGCGAGCGCGCTCCACAGCGCATCGGAGATCGTGGCCGATTCGTGAAGCTCGTCGGCGAGGCCGAGCAGCAGGTGATCGCGCGCGGCAAAGGCCGGATCGTCGGCGGAGCCGGTCCGCGTCGCAGCGACCTGCGCGGCGTCGAGCCCGACGCGCTGCGGGAAGAAGACCGCGTGCACGCCCCATTCGTACTCGGCGTCGCAGCGCGCGCAGGTGCGCAGGATCAACAGCTCGCGGTCACGCGCGGCGAGCGTGCCACGCGCCAGCACGTACCGACCGACGCCGCGCAGCGCCTCCGCCATCGGCAGGTGACGTCCCCAGAGCCGGAACAAACGCAGCGCCGGTCCGCTCCAGCCCTTCGGCATCAGCGACTTCAGGTGCGCTTCCACTTCGGGCGGATGCGGCGGATCGAGCGGGGTGATTCGTTCCACAGCGGACATGGCTTCCATCGACGGTCCTCCTGAACTATTATTTTCGTAGCGATCAGACGCCCAGGCTATCGCTATGAAAATCATAGTCAAGAAGGGGGAGACCCGTGATGGCAGTGCGACGAAGTTCCAAAGCGAGTGCGACGCCGCGCCCCGGTCGCGCGGTGCGCGGGTCGACGAGCGGTCGACCGATCATGGCGTTGCTCGACCTGCTGGGGCGGCGCTGGGCGCTGCGCGTGCTTTGGGAGTTGCACGAGGCCGGCGCGCTCGGCTTCGCCGACCTGCAAGCGCGCAGTGCGGGCATCTCGCCGAGCGTGCTGTCGCAGCGGCTGAAGGATCTCGCCGCGGCGGGACTCGTGGTCGCGGGCGAGAACGGTCGCTACATGCCGGGGCGCGACGCCGAGCAGCTCGCGCGCATCCTGCTCGATCTCGACACCTGGGCGACGCGCTGGGGTCGGCGCGTGTCGTAGTTGCGCGTCAGCTGCGCGGCACGCGCGGCCGGCGCAGCAGGCCTTCCTGCGCGACGGTCGCAATGCGCTGACCCGCCGGTGTGAGCATCCGGCCGAGAACCCAGGCCCGACCGTTCTCCGCGATTGGACTCTCGCTCGCGTAGAGGATCCAGCCATCGAAGCGCGGCGGGTGATGCAGCCATACCGCGTGGTCGAGACTCGCCGGCAGGCGATCCTTCATGCCGCCGTGCAGCCGCGCGGCCGTGCGCAGCAACGTTCGATCGCTCGCATAGATCAGCATTGCCGCATGGACGCGCGGATCTTCGGGAAGCGCGCCGCGCGTGCGCATCCAGACCATCCGCGTGGAGGGCGCCATGGCGCCGGGGCGATCGTCTTCGGGGCGCACGACGCGGACCTCGATCGCATCATGCGGTCGCGGTGCTTCGCCCGTTTCGCGCGCGCGCACGCTTTCCCAGTCGGGAAGACCGTCGGGCCCGGGAAGCCCTGCCAGCGCGGGCTCGTACGCGTGCGCAACCCCTTCTTCGTGATCGGTGAAGCTGGCGGACAGCTCGAAGATCGCGTCGACGCCCTGGCTGGCGAGCACGCGGCGCGTCGTGAAATTGCGTCCATCGCGGACCCGCGCCACGTCGAAGCGGAGCGGCGTGCCGGGTCGCCCGGGGCGCAGGAAGTAGCCGTGGATCGAGTGCAGGCGACCGATCTCGACGGTCTGCATCGCGGCCATCGCGGACTGTGCGGCCGTGAGGCCGCCGAAGAGTCGCCGCATCCCGCTGGTGGGCGGCGCTTCGAAGACGTCGTCGCCGACGCGCTCCAGCGTGAAGCGATCGAGCACGCGCGCGAGCGGATCGCGCTGCGCGTCGTCGGCTTCGGGCAACATGGGGAGTGGATAGCGGCTCCCCGCGGCGCCTGCCGCGGTCGGCACGTCCGGCTGGCCGCGGTATCGTGCGCGCGCCGCGCCCCGAAGGAGAGCCCGATGATTCGCCTCTACACGGCCCCGACGCCGAACGGCCGCAAGGTTTCGATCGCGCTCGAAGAGCTGGGTTTGCCGTATCAAGTCGAGCGCGTACGGCTCGACGCCGGCGAGCAACTCGCGCCGGCATTCCTGGCGCTGAACCCGAACCACAAGATTCCCGTGCTCGACGACGACGGCCTCGTGATCTGGGAGTCGGGCGCGATCCTGCTCCACCTCGCCGAGAAGCACGGCAAACTGCTGCCGGCCGATCCGGCGAGTCGCATCCACGCGATCCAGTACGCGTTCTTCCAGACGGGCGGCATCGGACCGAATCTCGGGCGACTCGGTGCGCAGCTGCGCAAGCCCGCTGCCGAACGCAACGTCGAGATGGTCGAAATCTTCGGCGAGGAAGTGTCGCGTCTGCTCGCGGTGCTCGATCGCATCCTCGCCGACGGTCGCCCCTACCTCGCGGGCGAGTACTCGATCGGCGACGTCATGCACTTCCCGTGGCTCCAGCCGCTGCACGCGCTGAAAGCACCGCCGCTGATGGACCAGCCACACGTCGTGCAGTGGGTCGAACGCATCGCCGAGCGACCGGCCGTGCAGCGCGGCATGCAGGTGCCCGAGTAACGCGATGCAGATTGCCGGCACGGCGCATCTGTTCGGGCACCGAAGGCCTCCGCCGGGTTCGCGACCGGGCACCTGGGCGCTTCCGAGCGACACCCACGCGACCGTGATCCGCGCGCTGATCTTCGGCGACGGACGCTACGAGGAACGCGTCATCACCTCGGCGTCGGAGCTGGAGGCGGCGGCGAGCGCCGCGGGGACTACGTGGATCGAGATCGAAGGCTTCGGCGACGGCTCGGTACTGCACTGGCTGCGCGACGCACTCGGCGTTCACCCGCTCGCGGTCTCCGATCTCGCCAACAGCGGCCAGCGCCCCAAGTTCGAGGACTACGGCGAGCGCGACCTGATCATCACGCAGCTGGTACTCGCGAACGACGACGAGGACGTCTCGATCGAGCAGGCCTCGCTGGTCGTCGGGCCAGGCTGGGTCGTGAGCGTGCTCGAGCGCCCGCTCGACGTCTTCGCTCCGATCCGGGAACGCATCCATTCGGGCAACGCGATGATCTGCCGGATGGCGCAGGACTTCCTCGCCTACGCGCTGCTCGACGCGGTGATCGATTCGTACTTCCCGTTCGTCGAGCTGGTGGGCGAGGTGCTGAACGACATCGAAGATGAAGTGACGAGTCGGCCGAACCAGCGGTCGCTGAACCAGCTCCACGCGGTGCGGCGCACGCTGCTCTCGGTACACCGCATGATGTGGCGCCAGCGCGACGCGATCAGCCAGATCATGCGCGACGAGCGCTCGCCGTTCGGGGACTCGGTGCGCGTCTACCTGCGCGATCTACTCGACCACGCGATGCAGGTGCTCGACTCGATCGAGACCTTCCGCGAGATCGGCGTCGGTCTGTCCGATCTCTACTACTCGAGCGTCAGCAATCGGCTGAATGAAGTGATGCGAACGCTGACCGTGATCTCGACGATCTTCATCCCGCTGACGTTCCTGGTCGGCGTCTACGGGATGAACTTCGACAACATGCCGGAGCTGCGCACGCGCTGGGGCTACTACGCGTTGTGGGCGGTGATGATCGGCATCGCTGCGGCGCTGCTCTACTGGTTCCGCCGGCGCGGCTGGCTCGAACGCACCGGCCGTCCAAGTCCCGGGGACGACGGCGACGACGAGTAGCAGCGCGCCGGTGACTATCCGTTTCGCGTGCGCGTACGTTCGACTTCGAGCGCCAGCACGCGGACGCGCTGGTGCAGCACCACCATCTCTTCGCGCAGCCGCACGATCACCGAGGCGCCGGCGAGATTCACCTCCAGCTCGTGCACCAGTTCGTGGCAGACGCGGGCGCGTTCGAGCATCCGTTCCGAGTAGGACGACTCGGGAACGTCCGGCGTCAGGATCTCCTCGCGCGCCAGTTCGTCGAGGAAGCCCGGATCGAGACTCAGGATCTCGGCGATCTCGCGCAACGTGTAGCGACTCATTTCGAACCTCGGAGCTTCGCGCGCACATCGCGGCCTTCGTAGAGCGGCTCCATCGACTTCGCGACTTCCTCGAGCCGTTCGCCGCCGTCCTCCGGCAGCGCAACTTCGAGACGCAACAAGAGGTCACCGTGTCCACCCGCGCGCGTCGCGGCGCCCTTGCCGCGCAGGCGCAAACGCGCGCCCGGGCGCGAGCGCGGCGGCACGCGCACGCTGGCGCTGCCGTCGGGCGTTGGCACCAGAACGTTCGCACCGAGCACCAGTTCCGGAACCGTGACCGGAAGGTCGAGCAGCAGATCGTCGCCGTCGCGCCGAAAAAACGGATGCGAACGAACGCGCAACGTGAGCAGCAAGTCGCCCGGCGGTCCGTTCTGGACACCGGGTTCGCCCTGGCCGGAGAGTCGCACGCGCGTGCCGTCGGTAGCGCCGCCCGGTACACGCACGCGTAGTCGGCCGCGCCCTTCGATCTCGACCGCAACCTCGCGCGCGAGCACGGCGTCGAGGAAGTCGATCTCGATCTCAGCGAGCGCATCGCGGCCGCGGTGCGGAACGCTGCGAAACGCGCCGGCGCCTTCAAAGCCGCGGGGCCCGCGCAGTCGCGACAGCAGCTCTTCGAGATCGAAGTCCGCGTCGCCTTGCAGGTCGTGATCGTGATAGGGCGAGCGGCGCGCACCCTCCGCCCAACGATGGAATGCGCGCGCCTGCTCGGGATCGAAACCGGCTTCGAGCCCCTGGCGGCCGAACTCGTCGTAACGCGCGCGCTTCTCGGGATCCGACAGCACATCGTAGGCGAACGAGATCTCCTTGAAGCGATCCTCCGCCTGCTTGTCGCCAGGATTCACATCGGGATGGTGCTTCCGGGCGAGCTTGCGGTATGCCGTCTTCAGCTCGTCTTCGGTTGCGCCCTTTGCGACGCCGAGCAGCGCGTAGAGATCTTCGTCGGGCATTGGGTCCAGGGTATCCGAGCGCCAAGGCTCGAGGTACCCTGAACGGCCCATGCAAGTGCTGGATATCGCGGTCTGGGCCGGCTTCCTCGCCTTCGTGCTGGGCCTGCTGGCTCTCGATCTCGGCGTCTTTCATCGCGAGAGCCGCGCGATCCGCACCGG
>Ga0315287_10001151_pt1 | contig 24073 bp, 13 predicted proteins | sample YL17G11_0_MG_FD_205037 | JGI IMG/M metagenome (GOLD analysis project Ga0315287, IMG submission 205037) | Sediment microbial communities from Yellowstone Lake, YNP, Wyoming, USA - YL17G11_0 | ecosystem: Environmental > Aquatic > Freshwater > Lake > Sediment | place: USA: Wyoming | collected... | reverse complement strand
TAAATCCAAATAAAACACATAACCAAAAGGAAAAACCGCCAAAATCCTTAATAATCGAGGCTGACCGCTCCCCGGACCGGCAACCGGGCCTTTCCAAAACCCGGCCCCAAATTTGACATTTTTGTAGGTGTCGATCAATCAGTGCTGAGCCACAACCCCCATTTCCTTTTTGATCACAATTTGACCACGCAAAAAATTACTTGACCATGACGAACCACGCTATGACCACGCCGAAAATAAGTTGACCACGCTCCAACCACGGCAAAAAAATCTTGACCACAGGGGAACCATACCTTAATCCAGCCGGACCACGCTTTGACCACAACTACCATGCCCTTGACCACGCCGGTAATAACCCGCTCATTGTTCAACCACGCTTTCGTTGGGGGGGACACACTTAGACCACGGCTTGACCACAACAGGGAAATCCGATCGCTTTTTGACTTCTATCCGACCATTGGCCGCCAGGGATTGACCACTCCTCCGGTCAATCGATCCAGAATGGATCTTCCAGGGGCCACGGCGGGGTTATTGAAAATTTCATAATTATTATAAAAATTATGTTGACAGAATAAACAATTTATACTATATCTATACCATGAAAAACTTAAACTCTTTTACTGATGATGCCCAAAGAAAACATCGTAAACCCAAATCTTTATTCCTGCTCCGCGCCGAACAATTCGCTTTCGCCTTCCTATCCTTTGCCTTTACCCTTATCTCTGCCTGGAACGGCTATCACTTCTACCTCATTAACTTCGGTCTCTCCCCGGCTATTATCATTACCACCGCCTTCGAGATCGCCAGGTTTGCAAGTCTCTTCAGATACATAAGGAGAGGCAGAAAAAACAGCATCCTATCTGCCTTTCTTTACCTCCTCACCGCCGCTGTCTGTGCCTTCTCTTCTATCAATTCCTTTAGTACCGGCGTCGTTCTGAAAAACCAGACCAAAGACACAACTATCGACATGCAAGTCTTCCAGGTCAAACAAACCTATGCTAAAAAAATGGCCGGGGAAATCGATAAAGCTTCAAAGGATATCCAGTATATGAAAAACATGGCCGCCAGGTTTCCCAACCGCAGTTACTGGAAAGTAAGGTTAACCCAGGCCATTGAGCAAAAAGAAAACCTCACTACCGAAAGGGACGGGTTCCTGGCCACGGTTCCCCAGGACCCTAAAAAATGGATTGAGATACAGGCGGCTATCCTGGATATGAAGATAGTGGGGCTATCGAAGGAGGATAAAGAATTGGCGGCAGTCAACACGGCTTTAGAGGAGCTATGGGGAATAGACCGGATCAAGGCGCAGAAGATCATCGGTATCGTGGTGACTGTAACGGTGGAGATATCGATCTTTATTTTGGCGATGTTGGCCACCCAGGACCGGAGGGGTAAGAAAAGGGGAAAGAATGGCAAGGCCAATGGTATCCTTGAACATTATGACAATGAGGAGGAGAGGGAGACGGTTGAGAATTTTTTTAGGACGAGCCTTGAGGCGTTTGTGAAAACGGGTAAGCTGCCGCCGCTTAGTAAGACAAATAAGAATCTCAGACCCCTGGGGCGCTATTTGAGGAACCTGGACCCGGCATTTCTCCGGGACCTGTTGCAGTCCCAGGAGAGTGTAAAAGATGGCCCATAGAAAGAGCAGGTTTAGATGGTCTTGATTGTCAAGACCATCTAATATCTCAACTCTTGCCCCCTATCACTCTAAATTGTCGCTTCGCTGGATAGGGACAGGATGTTGCCATCGGGATCATAGGCCAGCACCCGGTAGGTATAAGATTTGTCTTTATCCAGGAATTTATCATAGTAGACGAATGTCCCATTGGCCAGGTCGGGGTCGGTTAACTCTTTAATCATTTGGTAAGCCCCGCCGGAGATATTTCTTTCGATGACATAGCGTATCCCGGGAACCTGGTTGCCGTTTCCCACTGTCAGGGTGAGTAAACCGTAATCCCGTCTGATGATAAAGGCGCTCTCGGTTTTACGCTCTGCCCGGAGTGTCACCATCAGCGACAGGATAGCCTCGAAATCCTGACTTGTCTGCCCGCTAAAAACTGCCGGATAGGTGCGAAAAACAGGTATAAACTGGTAATGCTCTTTGACCGGAGTAATCGTACCTGACCAGCCATGATCGACCATGGCGCGGTAAAAGCCATTGGTATCTGTAAAAGCAGTTGGCCCGTTATTGGACAGGCGGAGGCTAACACCGGCAAGCCCACTGCCTTTATAGGTGATGTGACCCGAGATCTCGAGTAACGGTAGAGTGGAAGCGGAAACAATACCGCTAAATACGCTGTCCACTGTATTCCGGTTATTGGCATGGGGATTGGTCCGGGTCTGCATCCTGAAATAGTAAGTGCTGTTGGGTTTAAGACCGGTAACGGTCATGGCTGAGGCGAATTTATCGGCCGTCATGCCGAAATAGGTAAATGGTCCGCGGGCAGAGGTACTATAAAACACCCGGTAACCGCCGGAATCTTCTTTATAACGGATGGGTTTCCAGTGAATATCGATCGAATGAGAGGAAGAGGCAGCCGCAGAAACCCTTTTGGGAGAAATGGTCTGGTTCGGTTCCCAGGCATTCGGCGATTGTGAGTTGAGATAATCTCGAAGGTCCCTATTATTGGTATATAAAGCATTCCAGCAAATATTAAATTGGATACGTATCCAGTTTTCAAACCCCTCTTCATAACCGTATAAGTATTGTAGGTTGGCCGGGATGTCGCCGCTCAAGCAGTTGGAACTAAGATCAAGCTCGCCCAGGTACGTAAGGTAGCCCAGTTCCGTCGGAATGCTACCGCTGAGACAATTTTTATCGAGGTGGAGCGAATGCAAAAACCACAGGTGCCCCAGCTCTGGCGGTATGCTTCCGCTAAGATAGTTCCTTTGGAGGTTAAGTGAATACAAATAAGTCAGGTTTCCCAGGCTTGTGGGGATAGTGCCACTGATATTATTCGAACTAAGGTTAAGATGCGTCAAACGGGTCAGGTTCCCCAGTTCCGTCGGTATGCTGCCACTGAGATAGTTCCCACTAAGGTAAAGATAGTATAGGTTAGTCAAACTCCCCAATTCAAGCGGTATGCTGCCGGTGAGATCGTTCTCACCTAGGTCAAGAAACCACAAATAGGCCGACTTTGCCAGTTCCGGCGGTATACTGCCGGTGAGATAGTTCCTACCAAGGCTAAGCCGCCCTAATCGGGGCAGGTTCCCCAGTTCCGGCGGTATGGTGCCTGTAAGATTGTTCTCACTAAGATCAAGCCGCCACAAACCGGTCAGGTGGCCCAGTTCAGGCGGTATGCTTCCTCTGAGATGGTTTCGACTAAGGGAAAGACACTCCAAATGGGTTAAGTTGCCCAGTTCCGGCGGTATGGGGCCAATTAGACTGTTTTCATCAAGGCGAAGCGCTTTTAAATGCGTCAGGTGGCTCAGTTCTAGCGGTATACTGCCACTGAAATAGTTCTTATCAAGGGAAAGCACCTCCAAATTGATCAAGTGGCCCAGTTCCGGCGGGATGCTACCGGTGAGATCGTTAAAATCAAGATTAAGCTCCTTCAACTGCGTCAGGTTGCCCAGTTCCGGCGGGATGCTGCCGCTGAGATAGTTCCTATTAAGGTAAAGATCCTCCAAATTGATCAGGTGGCCCAGTTCCGGTGGTATGCTGCCACTAAGATTGTTTCCATTAAGGTAAAGCTCACTCAATTGGGGCAAGTTACCAATTTCCGTCGGAATGTTGCCTCTGATATCGTTAAAACTGAGATTAAGTACTACCAGGTTTGTTAAATTCCCAAATTCCCGCGGTATTCTACCGCTGAGATGGTTCGCACCAAGGTCAAGTCCCTCCAAATAGGTCAGGTTGCCCAACTCCGGTGGTATGCTGCCACTAAGATTGTTTCCATAAAGGTAAAGCTCACTCAATTGGGGCAAGTTACCAATTTTCGTCGGCAGGCTGCCGTTGAGATCGTTATATTCTAAAACTATCTTCTGGACTGCCGTATTGGTACTGTCGCAGGTTATTCCATACCAATGATTTTCCGTGCCGGGCAGGCTAAAACCATCTGCTGCCAGGGGTGGGGTCTTCCAAGCATAATTATACCACCAATGATCTCCGTCCGTGCTCCGGTACAAGGCGATCAGGGCCGCGCGCTCTATGGCCGGGATGTTAGCAAATGCCGGGCTGCCAAACAAGAAAACCGATATTCCCAGCCATAAGCCGATGACCGGCGAAACAAAAAACTGTGTTTTCATTAATTTTCTCATCTTTTTCCTCCCATTGATGAGATTTTTGACCTTTATATAGTAACCTCATTGGAGACGGCTATGGGGAAAAAATTTGAGTCCAGGGCAATGAATTTATAGGTATAGGTCTTGGTCTTATCCAGGTATTTGTCCAGGTAGATATAGGTATCCCCCTGAATTTGACCGACTGGAATTGCTTGCAATACCTGGAATGACTGATCGCCCTCTTTTTTCAACAACTGGTACACCGCCACCGGCATCTGCACCGGATTTTCAATCTTTACCTCGATCCTGGCATACTGTCTGGCAATGATCCAAGCTTGCTCTGTCTCTCGGCTGGCTTTGAGGCTTAGCTTAAAGGGATAAGCCGTATAATTTTGGCTACTAAGATTGTAGGTAACCATCTCATAAGCCCGACAAGAAGGTACAAACGCATAACCGGTTTTTTGGGGTGTTACTATGCCAGTCCAACCATAATCAACGATTAGACTATAAGAACCCTGTCGATCGGTTCTGTTCTGGCTTAAATCATCAGATGAAGTCAGGATAACATCCGCCAGCCCCGCCCCCTGGCCTATTACACGTCCACTGATTATGGGTTTATTTAAAGTTTTAAATTGAATAGCGTCACCATAACCCACACCGGCGGTATTTTTTGCATAAGCCCTGGCATAGTAAGTAGTATTCGGGACCAGTTTGGAAATGAAGCTTGAGAAGCTTCCCATGCTACCACTCTCTACCGTATGGCTATCCGATATCGTCAGCTTTGCATGGGTAGACCAGCACACGCCCCGGCTTTCGATCCTACCTCCGCCGTTGCCTGTTACCTCAGCATCACACCAGGCAGATATTGGAGTGATGGAGTATATAGCCTTGGTCTTTACAGATGGAGGAGAAATCAAAGTCAGTTTTGTTAAAAAAACATCACTATTTCCTTGATAGGTTTGATAGAAATTTTGAATGGGGAAGTCGAAGCTATACGTCGAACCGGTTATATAAAGATCACCGTTATTATCAATGAACATATCAGAGAAAATATCATCGTCGCTCCCTCCGAGGTAGGTGGAATATAGAAGGCTCGATGCCCCGCTCCGAGTAGTGTCGATCATTGCAACAAAGGTATCTCCCCATCCACCGCCATAACTTGCCTGGAATGCATTCCGCATTGGAAAGTTAGTACTCTGTGTCCACCCGGCCACATAGACATGACTCATTCTATCAATAACAATATCATCGGAATAATCATTATAATATCCTCCGAGGTAGGTGGAATAGAGAAGACTAGATACCCCGCTCTGGGTGGTATTGATTTTCGTGACAAAAGTATCAGAATCATAAGAAATTTCACCTCCTAAATCGTCTTGAAAAGCATTCTGAGTGGGAAAATTTATACTGCATGTCCAACCGGTTACAAAAACATTACCTCTGGCGTCGACAGTTATACAAAAACCCCAATCATAATCATCCCCTCCTAAATAGGTAGAATAGACAAGGCTCAATGCCCCGCTTTGGGTAGTATCGATGCGAGTAACAAAGGCATCTTCCCACCCCCCACCATAAGTATCCTGAAATGCATTCCGAGCCGGGAAGTCGGTACTATTGGTCCCCCCAGTCACGTAGACATTACCTTTTGTGTCAAGGGACATATGGAAGTAATAATCATCATTGCTCCCTCCCAAAAAGGTAGAATATATCAGGCTTGAATCGCCACTCTTAGTGGTGTCTATCCTGGAAACAAATATATCACAAAGTCCACTACCATAAATACCTTGGAATGCATTCCGCGTGGGGAAATCAGTACTATAGGTCTGCCCTACCACATAAACATCATTTTTTTTGTCAATGGACATCTTAGAGAAAGAATCACCATTTCTTCCCCCCAGAAAGGTAGAATATAACAAACTCGATACCCCGCTTTTGGTAGTGTCTATCCGAGTAATAAAGCCATCTTCCACCCCACCGCCATAACTTCCCTGGAATGCATTTTGAGTAGGGAAATCAATACTCCCAGTATTCCCTGACACAAAAACATTACCTCGGATATCAGCAGCTACGCTTAAAGACCTATCATAATCATTCCCTCCTAGATAGGTAGAATAGACCAAGCTAAGTAATCCACTTTTGGTAGTGTCAATCCTTGAAACAAAGGCATCACTTCCACCACCATAAGTACCCTGGAATGCATTCCGCGTGGGAAAGTCAGTACTAGATGTGTCTCCTTCTACATAAACGTTATCATTGTTATCTATAAATATATCATAAGCCAAATCATTATCACTCCCCCCTAAGTAAGTCGAATAAACCAGGCATGATACATCTTTTTGGTTTGTGTCAATCTTTGTGATAAAAGCATCACTATCATTAATAGTCCCGCCGGTATGGTCATCCTGAAATGCACTCTTAGTAGGAAAATTGCAGCTATTGGTCCACCCAACCAAATAGACATTGTCCTTTGCATCAACAGATAAATTAATGGCATGTTCAAAACCACTTCCCCCTAGGTAGGTAGAATAGAGGAGCACCACTGGGTCGATGATGAGGGGCCGGGTGTTATCGTATTTTTCTATAGTGAAGCCATAGGTATCCGGGCCGGTCTGCTGGAATTTTGCATCGATGGGGATCCGTTTTTCCAGGCCAGGTTCTTTGCGGTAAGATTTATCTCCGGGCACAGCACGCTGTGCCCCTACATGAGAATTAAATGCCACCTCTACCTGGTAACTGGCCGGCTTCTGGTGCCGGATTTCTCCAAATTCGGTCTCGATGACCAGGTTGCCTTCGGCATCGATGCGGGTGCTCTTCACATTTTTATAAGCGAAACGGATTTGTCCCGGGTCGCCGCCTGGTCGGATGATCCAGTCATACTCAACCTCCCGCTCGATACCGTAGACCTTCAGGTCAATGTGCGGGTAGAGGTCTTGGTACAGTACGGCCTTAAAGGTCGGTACATTGCCCTGCCATTTGGCCGGGTCATTGCCCTTGAAATAGTTGACCTTCAGTTCTTGTTCATCGATGGCCTGCATGACCGGTTTGGGGTTGGCGCCCAGGAAAAACAGCCGGGAAACATCTCGGTGGAATTTTGTATCCGCTGCTGGGCGCCTGGTCATGGGTGACCGATGATGGAGTCCAGGCGATAGCTGCTCCGGTAATGGCGGCTGATGACCGGGCACAGGTTCTTTGGCCTGGCCCTCTGCCCGCAGGCTGTCAAACACCAGCCCTTCGGGCGTGAGCCACAGGGTATAGCGGGAAGCCCGGGCATAGTACCGGCCCTGTGAATCCACCTGGCCACGGTTGGCGATAAAGTAGAGCGGCAATTTCCCCAGGCCGATCGTCTGGCTAATCCTGCTTTTAATCTCACTCTCCGAACTCTTCTGGCTGATCGGACCTTCAAGGCCCCTGGTTTCACTCTGTCCGGATTGCATCCCCGATTTTGCCGGATCGAGCTTATCGGTGCTGGCATTCCCCTGGTTAAACATCACCTCCAGGAGAACCAATACTGAGAACAGGATAAGAAAAATGGTGAGCAAAAAATTCTGTTTCTTCATCTTTCATCCCTCCTTATACCTTAAAGATAGTATAAAAATGATGGTTTGTCAAAAAAAAAATTAAAAAAAGTATGAAAACCTTATTTGATAGCTCTCCTGGTCATGTGGGCCACCAGGAACCTCAGACCCCTGGGCCGGTTGCTGAAGGGCTATGACCTGGAGACCATAAGAAAACAATTCTTGCCCCAGGAGAGTAAAAAAGAGAATTCAACAGGAGATCAACTCCCTTAAGCCGGTTATCCAGTGTCACAGCCAGGTAAAAAAAATTCTCGTACCTGGTAGAAGAAACCTGGCCCCTTGAGTTACCTTATCGTGGGAGAATTTTTCGGTTAAGATGGGCAGTTATCTACTCAGTACACTGATTAAAAAACATCCTCCAAGCATAAGGCGATTTTTTCTCCAAAGTATTCTGCTTATCCAGTCAATACTCTGTTCACAGAACCTCCTTTTCCCCACGTGGTACCATCAGAAAGGCATAACAAAAAGTGTGCCATTTTCTGTGTCACCTTGTGGTGCATTTCAGTACGAATTATCCCAATATTTTGGATCATCCGTTTTTCCATTTTGATGCGGAAACCCGCATCCCGACAAAAAAATCTGGTGTGATGCGCTTCCGGGGCCAAGCCCCATTTTCCTCTGTGAATGGTTGTCAAGACCATTTCAGATAGGCTAAATTTGACAAAATCCAGCTTTTATGTTAGGGTAAAAAAGACAAAAAACGGGATAAACATTATCGATAAGATTGTTACGACAAATGAATGGAGGTCGGTGTGAACCAATTCTGGCATACTTTATCTAGCGAAGATGTATATGTGAAACTGGATTCCGCGCCCGGTGGCTTAACCGATAAAGAGGCCGCCCGTCGCCTGTCCGAATATGGTCCCAATGAGCTTGCAGCCATACATCGCCTATCCCCCTGGATATTGCTCCTGGAGCAATTCAAGAATGTGTTGATCGTTATCCTGGTGATGGCAACAGCAATTTCAGCTTTCCTCGGACACGGCGTCGAAGCCATAGCCATCGCTGTTATCGTACTTTTTGCCGTGTTATTGGGTTTTGTGCAGGAATATCGGGCCGAACGCGCCATCGAAGCCCTGCGCCAAATGGCTGCACCCCTGGCCACCGTTCTGCGGGACGGGATAGAAACCGAGATCCCGGCCCGCGAGCTGGTGCCGGGGGATGTCATCCTCATGGGTGCAGGCGATAAAATCCCGGCCGATGTCCGGTTAACCGAGTCCATTAACTTGCAAATCGAAGAATCCTCCCTGACCGGGGAGTCGGTCCCGGTAGAGAAACATACTGCCCCACTGGGTAATACCGATTTATCGCCCGGCGATCGCAAAAACATGGCCTATGCCGGCACAGCCCCCACCTATGGCCGGGGCCGCGGGGTAGTCGTTACCACCGGTATGGAAACGGAGTTCGGCAAGATTGCCCGGATGCTACAAACAGTTGAAACCGGTCGGACGCCATTGCAGGAAAACCTGGATAAAGTCGGTCACCTGCTGGCGCGGGCCGCCCTGGTGATCGTGGCCATCATCGTTGCACTCGGTCTTTTTCGCGGGCAGCCGTTTATCGAAATGCTGATTTTCGGGATTGCCCTGGCAGTAGCAGTGGTTCCCGAAGCTTTACCGGCAGTGGTCACCATCTCTTTGGCTATCGGTGTGCAGCGCATGGTCAAGCGGAACGCACTGATAAGGCGACTATCCGCAGTTGAAACACTCGGCAGCACGTCCATTATATGTTCCGATAAGACCGGTACGCTGACCAAAGATGAGATGACGGTCCGCGAGATATTTGTTGCCGGTCAAACACTCCAGGTTTCCGGTTCCGGGTATGAGCCGCAGGGCCGGTTTTTTTACGACGGTGAGGCTGTCGAATTATCTAACCAGTTAAGACAATTATTGCAGGCTGCTACCCTTGCCTCAGATACGCACATCGTTTTCAATGAGGCCGATGGTCGGTGGCATGTCAAGGGCGATCCGACCGAAGGGGCGTTGGTTGTGGCGGCCGCCAAAGCCGGGTTGAATAAAGCGGACCTCGATGCCCGGTTCCCCCGTATTAATGAGATCCCGTTCACCTCCGAGACCAAACGCATGACCACACTGCATAACGGCGCGGATGTCCAGGTCGCTTATTCCAAAGGTGCGCCGGAAGTTATCCTCGATTCATGTACGCGATACTTGACCGCCGGGGGGGAAGAATCGCTCAACCGGGAAATAAAGAAAGGGATTCTCGATGCGGCCCATGAAATGGCTGCCCAGGCCCTTCGCGTCCTGGCCATTGCAGCGAAAACGGGCGCAGTACTGGAAACGGCTGAACAGGAAATGACTTTCCTCGGTTTGGTGGGCATGATCGACCCGCCCCGGCCCGAGGTCAGTGCCGCCATCCAGACCTGCGAACGGGCCGGTATCAAAGTCGTCATGATTACCGGCGACCACCCGGTTACGGCGCAGGCAATCGCCCATGAACTGGGCATTCTCAAGAATGGCCGTGTGGTCACCGGTGCTGAATTGGAGTCCATGAGCGATATCGAGTTTGAACAAGAGGTAGAAAATATCGAAGTTTATGCCCGTGTCTCCCCGGCCCACAAATTGCGGGTGGTTACCGTCCTGCAAAAAAAAGGTTATATCGCGGCGATGACCGGGGATGGGGTAAATGACGCACCGGCGCTCAAAAAAGCCGACATCGGGATCGCCATGGGCATCACCGGTACAGATGTGACCAAAGAGGCCGCCGCCATGACACTGACCGACGATAATTTTGCTTCCATTGTGGCGGCAGTGGAAGAGGGGCGCGGTGTTTTCGGGAATATCAAGAAGTATCTCATGTATTTAATCTCCTCTAATATCGGTGAAATCGGTCTCATGGTCGGGGCCTCGCTCGCTGGGTTACCATTGCCTTTGACTGCGGTACAAATCCTCTACGTCAACCTGGCCACCGACGGTCTCCCGGCCTTAGCCCTCGCCATCGATCCCCCGGAAGCCGACTTAATGCACCGCAAGCCACGCAACCCGCGTACCGGGATTTTCACCCGGACAGTTATTATCCTGATGGTTGTGGGTGGAGTATGGTCATCTTTGGTCAATATCGGTATTTTTGCCTGGGTATTGAATTCCGGCGGCACACTCAAACAAGCAATGACCATGACTTTTGTATCGTTGGTACTGATCCAATTCTTCAAGGCTTATAATTTCCGCTCCGACCATCATTCGGTGCTGGATAAGCCCTTTGCCAACAAATGGCTAAACCTGGCGATATTATGGGAACTCATATTACTGGCCCTGATCATTTATTTACCCTTCCTGCAAGGGCCATTCGGTACGGTTAGCCTATCGCCAACCGATTTCGGTATCGTCGCTGTCCTGGCCTTTACTGTTTCTCCGGTCGTGGAATTGGCCAAGTGGCTGGAGCGGCGCGGCTATATTGGGAAAAAATGAGCAAGGCCCACAACATGATCTCAAACATTGGTCTTAAAAGTATTTTTAAGCGTATCTAAATTTTTCCTCATCTGGCCAGGGTATTGAGATGGGCGGGTAAGACAGGGTTTTTTACGGGAAGCACATCATGCCGGGAGAGTTAATGATAGTTTTTTTTTACGGCGCAGGAAGGGCAATTTTTTTTACCTGGAAACCTTAGCACCGTATCCAGCGGCGGAAAGAATAGAGACGATAAAGGCAGAGGCCGAATCCCAACTGGGCCGGTACGGCCGGGATGAGAAATTTCAAAAAGCCATCGGTCAAACCACGTTAAAAAAACTGGTCTTAATCTTCAGCGGCACCCGCCTGGTCCATCACTCTGAAATATAGCCGCCGGGGGCCACGTGACATCGGGTTTATATACCCCAAAGGTACATGGAGACAGATTCCCTACTCTTTTTTAACATTCTCATTTATGGCTCAGCCAGGAATTTCTGAATTTCTTTAGCCTTACCAGTATTAAATAAAGCAAAACCGATATGGTATTGTTCGAAGGACCATTGCCCCATATAAAAAAAAATGAAGAAGAAAATTCCCTTATAAATTATGCTATTTAAGGGAACCAATAGGCTCCCGGCAGCCAGGAAATAAGAAAGTAAGAGAAACAGCCAGCGCACCCGGATAACCGCTATCTGTGAAATCCCTATCCAGATAAAACCAAAAGGCCCAAATCCACTTTCCAACAATTCGTTCTTTTTGAGAAGATAATAACTTTTGGTTAGAATAATAAGGGATAATGAGCAAATAATTGAGATGATAGCTACACCAGAAATTATCTCGGCGGTAAAAACATCCATAATTGACATTAAGATCCTCATGATGAATTTCTCCTGGGATCTTTTTAGAGATACTATGGTTCCAATTAAGTTTATTAAGGTGTATAGAAATGCAATTAACCGCGGCCATAAATCTATATCCATAGAGGGAGATTCTTCATGAAATATCAGGTTCAACTCAGTGGTTTTTTTCCAGTACTTTTTAAGTCCATGAGTGGAAGCCGTTATGTTTTTACCGAAACCGATCATATTGAAGGAGTTAAAGGGCTTCCCCATTTCCACCAGCAACCCGGTGGCCAGGTAGCGGAACCGGTTATCCACCTGTTCTAAAATTTTTTCATCTACTTTATCAAAGTTCTTGGCTATCCAGTTGGCAGTGGTGGCACAGATCAAATGGGCGAGCTTCTTCCCACTTACGGTTCCGGGTAAATCCCAGCGCCACCCCCAACGGTTAAACGAAGCATCGGTTTTTTTCTTAGTATCCTCATCCAGCAGCCCGGTCTCGGTTTGATCTAAGAAGTCGTAAAATCCGTCCATTTTCGACATGCGCCACAGCGCATAAGCGGCCCGCTCCTTGATCGACTCATCGGGGTTTTCGATGAGCAAATGCCCCAACAGATCCAGGTTCCCGGCCTCTTTTAAACCCTCGACAATCTTTTCTTTTTCCGGTAGTGGGATATTAAGTGTAAATAACCGGTGGATAAAGTATTTTTCCTGCCCCCCCAATCTGGCTAAGAACTCCACCAGGTTGATCCGTTTTAAATTGTCGAATATTATCGCCTCCAGGGACTTATCCCCGGCATGCAGGAGGGAGAATATCACCTGCTGGAAAACCGGGTCCGGCAATTTTTCCTTTAATAAATCCAGTAAGATTGCTTTGGCCTGGAAGGTATAGGCCCAGCGGGGATTGGCCGCGATGTACCCCAGTTCTTCCACCACTTCTTTGGCCTGCCGCTTCCGGGTAATCAGATATTCCCGGGCCAGGTTTAAGATATCTGTGGCCGTGTGCGGGTCCGGCACCGCGCATTGCGTCAACGCACTGAACAGGATAAAATCCGGTGTGGCCCCGGTTTCCAGGCAACCGGCGAAATCTTTGGCCAGCCGTTTTAGAATAAAATCGGCATAGTCCCGGTTTTTGTTGAGACCCAGGTAGAGCAACAGGACTTCTTTCCATTTTTTCGGGTCTGAATCGTACAGGACGAGGATATCCCGGGCGCTCTTTTCTTTATCTTTATCCAGGTACGAGGCGGCAAAGAATTCCATGAATGTCCGGTGGGGGAAGCGAAACTCGCTGGGCGGTATGGATTGCAAAAGCCCGGAGTTTTGCACGATTTCGTTTTTCATCAAGGGATATTCTTCCCTTTTAAGGCTTAACCTGGCCATTTCTTCCCGGCATACCGCGTGGATGACCTCTTCATTAATCAATTCATCATCGCTCCCCCTGGTGTTGATGTGCTGGAAAGCGATGCGGTTGAGCATAGCGATTTTTTGATGGGTCTCGTACCGGTTGGCCCGGTGCCGTTGCTGGCTGCGGTCCCATTCCTCCAATAAGGCCCGCGTGCACTGCTCATAAAATTCCACCCGGTTATCAGGTAGCGTATACTTGGGAAGAGAATACAGGTAGGTCATGATGGTCAACATCAAGGGGTTGGAGGCCAGTTCGGAAAGATGGGCCTTGCCGTTGATCAACTCGAACAAGAGTTGGGCCGATTTATCCCCTGAAAATTTCCATAAGGACAGGAATTTGAGGATGGCAAAGGGGGTAAAGGGCGCCATACTGATCTTGCATGGCTCGAGAAGATCGAAGACCGGCTCGCTGTCATAAATGGCGGTGCGCGACGAAATCGCCGCCGGGACCCGGGGGTACATGCCCAGGAAATCGTTAAGAAATTTGGCCGCTATCTCCCGGCTATCTTTATCCAGCTCGTCATACCCGTCAAAAAGCAGGAATAATTTGCCGGTATAAAGACTCTCCTCGACGAACCGCTCGGCGATGTTTTCCTTCTTCCCGTGTTCGAACTGGTAAAATTTCAGTTTTTCAATAACGATTCGCTCCAGTTGCTGGGTCTCGGTGAGCCCTTTAATATCGGTAAAGGCCAGCAACACCGGTACCGGTTGGGCTTCGGTCTTGAAGGAGCAGATGGCCCTGGTCATGACGCGCATGGCAATGGTTTTGCCGCTGCCGGGTTTACCGGTGATCACCAGCCGGAGCGCCGGATTTTCTTGATATTCCCGGGCCAGGTAGGTCTCTAATTCTTCCCGCTGGGCCATTTTATTCACCTGGAAATAAATGGGCACCAGGATGTCGGATAGATACTGGTCTTCTTTCATCCAGGGATGGGAGATGCGCAGGGTTTTATCGGCCAGGGTATTTAAATAAGTATCCAGACCGGTTTTTTCTTTTTTCCCGCGCTGGAGAAAGTCAAAGAGACCCAGGCCGGAGTTTTTCAGTATTTTAAGAAACCAGACGAAGAGGGCAAAAATCACTGCGGCCACCAACGAAGCGATAACGCCTTGAATAAAAGGATTCTCAAAATCGATGTTCATTATTCCCCTTGCCACCCTTATAGGGAACTCGGCTGCCGATGTAGAAACGCTTGCCATCGATTGTGCCGTAATATTTGTTGCCCTCTTCCAGGCAGAAACTTACGATTTTCATAGTAACCTCCTTGAAACCTCTTTTTTCTATTTAATATATAAAAAAACACAAAATGTCAAGTCTTCCTCCCCCAAAAAAATCCAGTAAGAGATGGCAGGCGAATCTTGAAGTAAAATGAACTGACTATCAAGATCATTTTGGGCCGGTCCCCTGGTTTTCCCTGCTCCCGGTTACCGGGCAAATTCACCGTATAGGGCACAAACACCAGCCAGGTAAATGGCTTTCTTTAGGCCAAATCATCTGGCTGATTTTAATGACTGAGATACAACTATTGCTACTGGTGGTCGGGGACGGGGATATTTCGTCATACTAAGGCTCTCGATCGCCAGTTGAAGCAACCGGACGCCACTATATGGGCAATGATCGGCAAGCGAAGCAATCATGCGCCACTAGATGAACAATGGCCGGCAAGCGAAGCAATCAGAATCCAATAATCGACAAAATGAATTCAACGTTTCAGATTAGAACTCAACGTTGAATAAAATTCATGCAAACGTGCGTCCTGTTACTCAACGTTCGATATTTTTTCTCAAGCGTTGGTGATCATTCTGCAACGTTGTCGATTGATTGCATTCTAGTGGCGATTGATTGCTTTCGCTGCCGACCGGCGGCAGTTAGGTGTCGATCAAGCTGCAAATTTGCCGACCCGGGGCCATCTATCGGCGCTTTTTCTCTTTCCTTGCCGTTTGATTGAAACCACGAGCCGCTTCACATTTAATTGTCAGGAATGATTTGATGCAGGGGCTGAAAGAGTACGGGCGGACAGGTTCAAGGGGTGATGAAGCGGAACATGGTTACTTTACCGTCTTTGATCTTGAAAAACACCGGCAGCAGGGCGCTCTGGAAATGGTTGAAAAAATCGATTTTCTTGAGAATGTAAAAAGATGAGAACTCCTGAAATTGCGACCACCCAGCCACCTCCTCCGGTCGGTCATGAATGACAATGGCCAGGCAACTTTCGCCGGATTTCTCCAGTTGGTATAAATCGGCTAGACCTTTAACGATGCAGGTATTACAGTTGGTAAGCTCGAAGAGCAAGCCATAGGTGCCACGCTGGCCGTCGAGCAAATCCTCCAGGTTTACCTTATTCCCCTTCAAATCGAGAACGGTAATACTACCTATGTCTTTGATGGAGAAGTCCCCCGGTTTCTTATTTAAGGCAAATTTGACGATGAGCAGGGCGATGATACCGATGGCTAAGACCGGGATGCCGATGTTAAAGAGCCGCTCACTTCTTTTCATTTTTAATCCCAAAGCTGAAAATGTGGATGATCAAATCCTCGGCCTCTTCATCCCGGCCCGGGTCGCCGTTGGCAAAGAAGTAATAGCGGCCATTGCGCGCGCCGAGCAGGTAATCGTTTGTAAGGATGGTCTTTTCGAGCTTAAAGGTATCGGCATGGTAGAAGAGCAGGGCAAATTTCTTGAGCTTCGGGTCGCAGGTGCGCATCTGCAAGACCAGGTAATCCCCTTCCACCAGTACCTTATGGATCCGGGAATATTCGGTCTGCCATTTTTCCATATCCCGCATAAAAACATTAAAGGCATCGACATGGGAGTCGTTTAGCATGTAGAAATCCGGTGGCATTTTACGGTAAAATGACGGAATTTGCAGATCGACGACCCTTTTGGCTTCCAGGTCCTTGATGGAAATGAGATGCACTTTGAGCTCATTTTCGGATAAAAAGAACACGTTCCCTTTGTATGCGGCCAGGAAATGTTTAAGATAATCGGATTGAGCAGATTTGTAAGAGTCCGGGAAACTCTTAAAGATGAGGTTCTTGATGAATTTTCCATCTGCCTGCAAAATCCTGATATATGACAGTTTTTTCTCTCCTTTAACACGGGAGGGATCGCTATGGTATTCGCCGCCGGACAGGAACCATTTGTTATCCAGGAAAAGACCGTCTGTTACAAATTGGAAATATTTCCCGGTTTTTAGCCAGGCGATCTCTTTGAAAAGGTATTTACCGCCCTCCTTCTTAAAGACCTTGATTTTACCATGATTTTCCACAAAAGCAATATCGTCATGGTAAAAGAACAGAGCCCTGATATCCATTAAATCGCCCGGTCCCTGGCCAAAGGGGGCGAATGACATCACTTCTTTGGGTTTGATAAGCCGGTTGCCGCTTTTAAAAAAAGTACCCACAATGTGGTTGTCTTTATCGACCAGGGAGAAGCATTCCCGCCCCAGGATCTCATCTCCCGGTGTCCATTTCTCAATCAGGGTAAACTCTTGCCCGGCCCCCAAAGTAAAGGATAAAATGAATAGTAAACAGCACAAGATTCGACTATTTCGCATGTCAGACTCCTTTTATTTAAATGTCCGGTTTTTGCTGGTTCTTAACTCTTATTTTAATATAACACAACGACATGTAATAGGTGTATAACCGCAATAACACCCCGGTAAACCGACAGGAGTGCTATCCCAGCGACCAGTTACACGTATAAAATCGACGCTCCCCACAGGTAGCATGAGTAGAACCAGGAAAAGGGCAAGCAGCACAAAAAAGACCATAGCTTTAATTTTTCTCATTTCAATTTTCTCCATATCAATCTATCTACGGCTATCACTTGGGTAAGACACATGCGCAGTCATAGATGTAGGGCATTGGACAGAAGCAATCATTCGCAATCCGCCAGCCCACCCAATACGTTACCGCCGGTACTTTTACCGGTAAGAGTAACAGTACCAGGAAGGTAACCAACAGGATCGTAAAAACGATCGGTCTAAGTTTTCTCTTCATTTTATTATCCTCCTCTTGATTTTATTTCTCTAATATGCAGACATGGATGACAAAATCCTCGGCCCCTTCGTCGAGGCCCGGGTCGCCGTTGGCAAAGAAGTAATAGCGGCCGGCCCGTACGCCGATCAGGTAATCGTTTGTAAGGATGGTCTTTTCGAGCTTAAAGGTGCCGGCATGGTAGAAGAGCAGGGCAAATTTCTTGAGCTTCGGGTCGCAGGTACGCATCTGCAAGACCAGGTAATCCCCTTCCACCAGTACCTTATGTATTCTGGAGTAAGAGGTTCTCCAGAACTCCAGGTTTTTAAGACGTATATTGACATCTGATAGGCCGGTTTCTGTGCGGATGTAGAAATTATCCGGCATGGGCTTGTAGAAACCGGGTTTTTCCAGATCGACCTCCTTCTTAATCTCCAGGTCCCCAATGTCTATCGAGCGGACTTTTAATTCATTTTCGACCAGGTAGAAGACATACTTTTTATAAGAGACCAGGTAATAATTCATTTCATAGAGTAGGCGGGGTACACCAGAGATACTTTTTTTGAGCAGACTTTTCAGCGGCTGACCCTGGTCGCTGAATATCTCTATAAAAGAAACCTCCATGCTATTCTTTTTCTGATCGGCTGTCATAATATTATAACCGGTCAAGAAGAATTTGCGGTCGTAATAGATACCGTTTTTCAGGATAAACGGGAAATAGCCCATCTTGTACCAGCGTGTTTCCTTGAAACGGTACATATCGCCTTCTTTCTTGAAAATCTTGATTTTCCCCGGCAACTCCCCGAAGGCAATACCGTCATCGAAAGAAAAAAGGGAGAGGACTTTCATCAGATCATCGGGGCCTTGGCCCAGGGGGGCAAATTTTATGATCTTATCGGGCTTGACCAGGCACTGGCCCGCCCTCTCAAACGCCATGACCAAATGACCGTCTTTATCAACCAGGGAGTATTTGATCGAATCGACGGTCTCTTTCCCCGGCTGCCACTTTTCTACCAGTTTAAGACCTTCCCCGGCCCATACCCAGGTATTGAAGACCACCATCAAGACAAGTAATTTCATCGATCTCACGCCGATATCTCCTTTCCCACCGGCCCGGCACCTTCACGGCCAGGGGAATCGAAAATTTAAGGATCAATTGTATCAAATTAACCGTCGGCTGTCAAATGTCCGGCTGGACCTTACTGATTATTTGGTTGGTTTTTTTAGGTTAAGACCGGGCTTGTTTTGATTTTCGATGTGGGATATAATAAGCGGCGAAGATGAAAAATTTTACCAGGGTATTTCTCGGCGACTGCGGTCTTGAGTTGAAGAAAATCGAGGATGATTCTATCGACCTGATCTTTACTTCTCCTCCCTATGCCGACAGCCGGAAAGATACTTACGGCGGCATTCACCCCGACAAATACGTGGCCTGGTTTTTGCCGATCTCCCAGGAACTCTTGCGGGTGCTTAAACCGACCGGTACGTTTTGTCTGAACATCAAAGAGAAAGTAGTAAACGGGGAGAGACATACCTATGTGATCGAATTGATCCTGGCCATGAGGAAGCAGGGTTGGTTATGGACCGAAGAATTCATCTGGCATAAGAAGAACTGTTACCCGGGGAAATGGCCCAACCGTTTCCGGGACTCCTGGGAAAGAATACTCCAATTCAATAAGTGTAAGCAATTTAACATGTACCAGGAAGAGGTGATGATACCGGTTGGAGATTGGTCAAAGGACAGGTTGAAGAACCTGAGCGACACGGACAGGATCAGGGATAATTCCAGGGTGGGGAGCGGGTTTGGCAAGAAGATTGCCAATTGGCTCGACAGGGACAAAGTTTATCCGACCAATGTCCTGCACCTGGCCACTGAATGCAACAACAAGAATCACAGCGCCGCTTTCCCGGAATCGCTCCCGGAGTGGTTTATTAAATTGTTTACCCGGAGAGACGATACTGTTCTCGATCCGTTTATGGGTTCGGGAACCACGGTTTTTGTGGCCAGGGAAATGGGCCGGAATGCTGTCGGTATTGAGATAATGTCTCATTATTACCGGGAAGTGAAATCCCGACTGACAGAGGATAGCTCGCTATTTAGTAAGGATTTCTTTTATGAACAAGCTAGAAATTTCTGATGTTACCGGGTATGTAAAAAAGAACATTGGCACATTCCACGAAAGACGGTTAAAGAAGCTGATTGATCTCAAATTAGAAACCATCTTGAAGAGGAAAAATCCCTACCTTTTCAAGGCCAAAAACATACAGACCTCAAACGACCTGGTCAGGAGCTTACTCGATGCTTATCTTTCTTCACAGGAAGAGGCAATATTCGGTGAGTTTCTCGAAGGGCTGGCGATATTCATTAATGAGAAGGTCTATCAAGGGTATAAATCTTCAGCCGAAGGTATCGACCTGGAATTCGGCACCTGCGACGTCCATTACATCGTGACCATTAAATCAGGACCAAATTGGGGCAATAGCGGCCAGATCAAGAAGATGCTGGACAATTTCAGGAAAGCCAAACGTATTCTTGGAACCAGGATGAACCGTACAAAAATTGTGGCAGTGAATGGATGCTGCTATGGAATCGATAATAGACCGGAAAAGGAAGAATATTCAAAGCTATGTGGTCAGAGATTCTGGGAGTTTGTTTCTGGTGATGAAATGTTCTATACAAAAATTATAGAACCCCTGGGACACAGAGCCAAAGAGAGAAATACTGAATTCCTGGATAAGTACTTCCAGATCATCAATAAATTCACCTTCGAATTCAGCAAAGAATTCAGCGAAGATGGGAAGATCCTGTGGGAGAAGCTGGTTCGATTCAACTCCGGGAAGGGTTAAGAAAGGTAGTGTCAAAAATCTCATGAAAGAGGAATGAAATTTAAGGAGATTACAGATGATCGCCTCAGGCATAAAATCAATGCTGTTGCTTGTTGTTGGGATGGTCGTGTTACCGGTCTTTGCGGTTGGAGAGGCACCGGCCGGCGACATCATAGATATCGTTACTACGGCCCAGCCGCCCGTTATCGACGGCAAACTCGATGACCCGGTCTGGCAGACGGCCATCAAATTCACCGGCTTTAAGACCTTTGAGCCCGATTTCGGAAAGGTCCCGAGTGCCGGGGACACGGTGGTCTATGTCGCCTATGATAAGGAGAATTTCTACTTCGGTTATCGCTGCTATGACAAAGAACCGGGCAAAATCAAATCTTCCATGACCAGGCGCGACAACATATTCGATGAAGACTGGGTGGGGGTGATTTTAGACACCAACAACGACAAACAAAGCGGCTATGGGTTTCTTATCAATCCCCTGGGCGTCCAGGGAGACGGCATGATGAGTATCGAGGGCAATTTCGACGATAGCCAGGACATGGTCTGGTACAGCAAAGGCGCCATCGACAGCGAAGGGTATACGGCCGAGTGCGCCATCCCTTTCCAGAGCTTCCGCTTCCCGGGCAAGAAGAAGATCGTCATGGGAATGTGCTTGGCCCGGCAGTCGGTCAGGTTTTCCGAGACCCACAGCTTCCCGGGTTTGTCCCCGGATAGAGGCACCATCCTCAACCAGAGCCAATTGATCTCCTTATCCGGCATCAAATACAAGCGGGTGGTGGAGATATTGCCGGCTTATACCTACAGCAAAAAAAGCTTCCATGAGGAGGGTCAGTGGCAGAACGGCAAGGGCGAGAGCGATCTTAGCTTGACCGGTAAGGTGGGTCTTACCCCGCAGTTGACCCTGGATGCCGCTTATAACCCGGATTTTAGCCAGGTGGAGGCCGATGCCGGCCAGGTCGATGTCAATCTCCGCTACGACATTTTTTATACGGAAAAGCGGCCTTTTTTCCTGGAAGGGAGCGAAGCCTTCCAATTTTCCGGTAATACGGAAGATGCGCCGCTTCTCTCCATTGTTCACACCCGGCGCATCATAGATCCCTTATTTGGGTTGAAATTAACCGGCAAGCTCAGCCAGAAGACCACCATGGCGGCTATTTATGCGATCGATGAAGTGCCGGGCGAAGATGACGGCCAGACCGGTAACGCCGGCTTTTCTATTTTTCGTGTCCGCCAGGCATTGAACAATGATTCTTATATCGGCGGCTTTTACACTGGCCGGGAGTACGGGGGCGGTTATAACCGGGTGGTCGGTACAGACGGCAGATTCCGGATTTCCCCGGTGTCTGTGGCCGAGTTTCACTTGTTCGGCTCCATGACCGACCAGGCCGGGAATTTTCAGCGGCAGGACGGACACGCCCTGGGTCTCCGTTACGTGCTCAGCAAACGCGAAATGACCCTGGATATCGGCCTGCAAGATGTATCGAATAATTTTTCGACCGATACCGGCTTTTTGACCCGCACCGGCATTACCCGGCTGGCTGTTTTCGGGATTTACACCTTCTTTCCCAAATCGAAATTCTTCCTGCGCCTGGAACCATTCTACTGGAGTTCCCACATCTACGATAAAGAAAGCGATATGTTTGAGACCGCTAACCTGTTTACCTTCCGTGTCCAGATGCGTGGCCAGAGCGAGTTCAGGCTCGATATGATCGGCGCCAACGAGGTTTATGCCGGCCAGAGGTTCAATACCAGCGGCTATGGGTTCCAGTTTGTCCGGCAACTGGGCAAAAAGCTTTACCTGGAAATCTTTTTCCGCCGTAAGGGGGGCATCTATTATGACCCGGATGATCCATACCAGGGTAAGAAAAACCAGGCCCAGGTGGGCATGGAATTTTTGGCCTCGGAAAAACTACGCTCCAGCATCAACTTTAATTATGTCGATTTCTTCCGCGAGTCCGATGGGAAAAAAATTTACGATTACACGCTCCTTTACAACCGCACCACATTCCAGGTCAATAAATACCTGTTCTTCCGCGGCATAGCCGAATACAATTTTTACCGGGATAAACTGACCCTGGATTTCCTGACCTCCTTTACCTACATCCCCGGCACAGTCATCCACCTGGGCTATGGCTCTATTTTCGAGAAGATCGCCTGGCAGGGCCAGGAGTACGTACCCAATGACCGCTTTCTGGAAACGGGGCGGGGGTTCTTTTTTAAGGTCTCTTATTTATGGCGTTGGTGATTTGATCATCTTTTCTAGCCAAAAATAGAACTTTAGTTCTATGCGTCAAATAACCCTCTTACAACCAAATTTACATCTTTAGGCCAATTGTTTTGGCTTTTTTGCGTGATAGAATAACAGCTATGCAAATGATAACCACTCAAATTGTAACCGCAAAGATTTTAAACAATCAAGCACCAAATCCCGGTGGGCAAATGAATGGAAAATTAAAAGCAAAAGGAGATACACTATCATGAAAGGAACAGTCAAGAAGTTGGTTTTTGGTTTGTTGGTAATGGTTCTATGTGTAAGCCTGCCCATGCTGGCGGTCAATGAGTCCGGCAAGTACGACCCGGCTGCCAAGAAGGCCAAGCTCGAGGCCACCCTGCAATCCCTGCAGGCCGAGATCAAGGCCAATGGCTACACCTTTACGGTCGGCTATAACCCGGCTGTGCAGTATGATCTCGATCAATTGTGCAGTTTGAATCCCACCCTGCCGCTGCCGATGGAGCACCTGAGCGGTTCATTTGAGAACCAGGCGGCCTTACCGGCGGCCCTTCCCACCTACTATATCGGTTATACCACCCCGATCAAGAACCAGGGCAGTTGCGGTAGCTGTTGGGCATTTGCGGCTGTCGGCTTACTCGAGCACATGATCCTGAAGAATGACGGTGTTACCGTCGATCTGTCCGAACAGTACATGCTCTCCTGCAATCCCTTTGGTTGGGGTTGCGGCGGCGGTTTCTGGCCCAATGACATGTTGATCGATCCAGGCATGGCCCTGGAAAGCTGTTTCCCCTATGTGGCCACCGAAGTACCCTGCAACTCCTCCTGTCCCACCCCCTACCAGATCCAGAGCTGGGCGTTCGTTACTGTCGATAATGTCGTACCGGCCACCGACCTGATCAAAAACGCTATTTACACCTATGGCTCGGTCCAGTCCGGCGTTTATGCCGATAGTACCTTCCAATGGTATACCAGCGGTGTCATGAACAAATGCCGGAAGAATGTCAATTACACCAACCACGCCATCCTCCTGATCGGCTGGGATGATTCCAAGACCGCCTGGCGGTTGAAAAATTCCTGGGGTACAGGCTGGGGCGAACTCGGTTATATGTGGATCACCTATGGTTGCAACAAGGTCGGCGACGGCGCCAACTACTTCATCTATTAGGAGTTGGTAAACCTTCTCAAAAAGTTGTGTTTATTTGGAAAAGAAAGACCCCGCCTTCTGTTCGAAGGCGGGGCTTTTTTTTGGTTTCATCCAGGTTCTCCGGTCTTCTCGATTTTAAATCATTTTGCTATCCGGTTATCTCATCTTTCCCAACGGTCCTGTCATTTTGGGGTCCAGTCATATCATTTGCCTTAATTTTTATCTCATTCTCCTTAACGGTTCTATCATTCTGGTTAAAAATTGGGAGTGTATACTTTTTTGTGTAAATTGTACAGATCGGGTGTAAAGCTTGGTAAGCGATCAATAAAGTACACCCGCTGGGGGGCGGGGCCGGTTTTATTGTTGGGGGGGTTGGAGGGGAAATTTATCCAAATCTGCCTTTGGATCGATGGCATCTATATCTGATTTTATAACATACA
>Ga0315287_10001150_pt1 | contig 24085 bp, 25 predicted proteins | sample YL17G11_0_MG_FD_205037 | JGI IMG/M metagenome (GOLD analysis project Ga0315287, IMG submission 205037) | Sediment microbial communities from Yellowstone Lake, YNP, Wyoming, USA - YL17G11_0 | ecosystem: Environmental > Aquatic > Freshwater > Lake > Sediment | place: USA: Wyoming | collected... | reverse complement strand
CACATCCTCTTCTGGATGGAGTGCTCGTGGAACGCTGCTAAAAGCGGTCAGGATAAACCACTTAGGTGGGCAGCCCTGACAGTCACTAATCGGTCAGTAAAGGACTTCGGGGGTGGCCCAGATACCGATAAGGGCGGAACCGAAATCTGACAGTCACTAATCGGTCAGTAAAGGACTTCGGGCGACTTGAGTGTGATCCGATTGCGTCAAGTTCTTGCGCTGACAGTCACTAATCGGTCAGTAAAGGACTTCGGGAGGACTTGTGATGAAGGAGCATCCCGCCGCAGGGACATCTGACAGTCACTAATCGGTCAGTAAAGGACTTCGGGGAGGGGGGATGTAGTTAGATGTGTATGGAAGTCCCACTGATGGCAGCTTACGCAGTGCAACAAAACCTTCGAACCCGGGGTGAAAGGGAAGACGAGAAGCTCCGCAAGGATAAGGAAGATGATCGGCCTCAGCGAGGTGATTCCTGGCGGATTGACAGTCAGCCAAGGACTTCGGGGGGAGAAAAAGAGACTTGACATTTATGGTGCGTCTGGCATACTGATGCACCTATGAGTCATGAACCTATCGTTACTGACGGAACCGAGCCGGCTCCCGCTCGGATCAAGTTTAAGCCCAAGTACATTTCCAAGTCCAGAGTTCGACAGTTCATCCTGGACTACGCTGCGAGCACACGCGGTAAGAAGTTTACCCGAGTTTCCGACGATGTCTTCTTCTCAGTAGAAGCGTGTCTGAAACGTTTCTGCCAGGACCTGGTTAACCGTCACCCATCCAAGGGGAAAACTATAAGCATGGGGTAAGAGCCGAGCCCAGGAGTAAAAATAGTGTCCAGAAGGGTGAAATGACTTATCAGGACAATTCTAAATTTGTAAACGGGGATTTCGGGTGGATGAACTCCGTTGAAGAAGTCCAAGTTGTCTCCGGGAATTTGACTATGAAATTTCTCACCGGTATAGACTGGATGCGATGGAAATTGCTCAAGTTCGATAAGCCGTTCCCAACGGGATATGATAGTTTTGATCCAATGGTATGACTGATTTGGATGCCAAACTATTTAGTCTTCACGTGCTTTCTCGTCTACCTTCTGTGATTCGGGAGGATGGAAGTAAGGTGTGGCATCGGAACGGACTACTTCATCGAGAAGACGGACCGGCGGTTGAAGGAGCGAATGGAGACAAGGAGTGGTATCGGAACGGACAACTTCATCGAGAAGACGGTCCGGCGTTTGAAGGAGCGAATGGAGACAAGGAGTGGTTGAGGAACGGACAACGACATCGAGACGACGGTCCGGCGATTGAGTGGGCGGATGGATATAAGGCGTGGTTTTGGAAAGGAGAACTTCATCGAGAAGGTGGTCCGGCGATTGAGGATGTGGATGGAGGCAAGCGGTGGTATCGGAACGGACGACTTCATCGAGAAGACGGTCCGGCGATTGAGTATGCGGATGGCCGCAAGGCGTGGTATCGAAACGGACGACGACATCGAGACGACGGACCGGCGGTTGAGGGGGCGGATGGAAGCAAGGAGTGGTGGAGGAACGGAGAACTTCATCGAGATGACGGTCCGGCGATTGAGCGAGCGAATGGATATAAGGAGTGGTATCGAAACGGACGACGACATCGAGACGACGGTCTGGCGATCGAGTGGGCGGATGGATATAAGGCGTGGTATCGGAACGGTGTTAAAGTAGATTTGTGAACCGAGCCTATGGATCCTAACGAACTTGAAGCACTTGCCACTTCAGTTCTAGGTCCACAACCAGAAACTGACGAGTTTGGTACTGTTCGTTGGTACTGGAGAGGACAACTTCATCGAGAAGACGGACCAGCGATTGAGTGGGCGAACGGAGATAAGGTGTGGCATCGGAACGGACTACTTCATCGAGAAGACGGACCGGCGGTTGAGTATACGAGTGGAGGTAAGGAGTGGTTTTGGAAAGGAGCACTTCATCGAGAAGACGGTCCGGCGTTTGAAAGAGCGAATGGCGACAAGTGGTGGTATCAGAACGGACGACTTTATCGAGACGGTGGTCCGGCAGTTGAATTTGTGGATGGAAGCAAGGAGTGGTGGAGGAACGGCCAATGCCATCGAGAAGACGGTCCGGCAGTTGAGTATGCGAATGGATGTAAAGCGTGGTATCGGAACGGACTACTTCATCGAGACGACGGTCCGGCGATTGAGTATGCGGATGGCCGCAAGGCGTGGTATCGGAACGGACAACGGCATCGAGACGGCGGTCCGGCGATTGAGTGGGCGGATGGATGTAAGGAGTGGTATCGGAATGGTGTTAAAGTAAAACCGTTTAACGTTTAACGCCCAACCAAATCTTATCGTTGTCCCAGCATCGTCGGTTGCTGTGCTCGCAGACGACGAACGTGTTGAATACAAAGTTCTCCGCAATGACACCTTGAACGGGCGCATAAATGTCCTCTGCCCAACCTCTTTCCAGGTCCTCGATGATCAACAGTCCACCGCTTTTGATGTGTTTTGGGCATTCACGTATGATTCCAAGTTGGTCTTTAACAATGTGAGTAGAATCGTCTAGGATTATATCGAACTCAACGTCCATGTGTAATAGGGCAGTGGCGAGTGCTTCAGAATCACTTACATCTGTATCATAGTAGTGAGTTCCACTCAGGTTCAAGTCCCAGCATCGTTTTATGGCATCCTTGTTGAAGTCGATACCGTAGTATTCGATGTCGTGGAAGTAGTCCTTGAACATGCGTATCGAGTCTCCGTTTTGAAGACCGAGTTCAAGGAAGTTGATACGCTTGTTTCGTAGAGGAGCAAAGAACATTTCGTAGACAGCGGTGTACCCCTTTCGGTGGTGCATGTTTACACTTTCTACGGAATAGGGACCTTTGTCTGCTTTGTACTTCGCTGCCAGATCGCACAGCTCGGTGCGATGTGATGAACTGTCTACTATCAGAGTTTTGGTCACACGGGCCGCTCCTTTATCACGACCGGCTTGACAGTCACGCTATTTCTTTTTGTACTGTATTGTCCCAGGTGACTTGGCGACCATCCTGCCCTTGGCAGCTTTTTTCTTGGCTTCCTCGACCATCGAGGCTGCTTCCTCATCGGAGCTATCGAGCAGGAAGTTGACGACCTTGCGGGCGTCCGACTCCATACCTGGGGTTTGAGGACGTTTGATGTGAGGCATACCAGCGGCACTACCCATACGATTGACGGTTGACATATATCGTTCACCTTTTCCTTGTAGGGCAGCCCGGTAGGCGTCCAGGACATCGTCGGCGGTCATTTCCCGGTCGAGACCTCCCGCTCGTAGGAACTCCTCGTGTGGGTGTCTGTATTTGTCGTAGTCGGCAAATTTTCCTGGTTTTTCTCCTGGTTGAAGTCCGTGTGATAATCGGTGGGCACCCGTGTAGACTGGTTTGGTGCTCGTAGGATTACCGCTTGTTCCCATGCCGGTTGGGCGAGTTTGCCTGCGGGCTGGTATTGGATCATCTTCCGGTTGGTCAGGAGGCTCGGCGGTTGCACCAAATTCAATCAAACTCATTGCTGTGCGATCTTTCATGCCTTAACTACCGCTCCGCCAACCAAACTGCTTTGCGTACTTTGCAATCTCGGCGACGATTGTTTCACGGGCTAAATTATAGAGTGGTGGTCTGTGGTAGTTAATAGCGATATGCTGAGGATTGGTGCATAAGCGTATACATTTTGACTTATGGGCGATACATACATTTACACTACCTATGCGGGTGAGGAGACCTACATTGACGCAGCTGAGCTAACATTCAAGGGTTTGTGGGTCACTGCCACGTCTTATGTTGCGTTCGATGTGGTTGATTTCGTTACCGCCAAGTACGTCGCTCTTCAGTCTAGTAGCAGCACGCCTCCGTCAGGAAATTTAAGCGAGTACTGGTCAGTCATCACCAAGAAGTACTACCCAACGCCGGAACCCGACCCCGCTGCGCCAACGATAGTTGAGATCATTGTAGGGGGAGCAGGCACGACGGTTTACACCCCGCCTATCTTTAAGGTCAACGGCACTGTCTACATGACTCAGGTTGGTTCGACGACTGACGGTTGGCTGTCTTCGGCGGATTACAACGCCTTGTTCTATGTTGATCCTTCAATTACGTCTTTTACTAACAACATTGGAACCGTCGAGGTGGGGACTTCTGTTGCTAGTGTAACTCTGGCATGGACGTTGAACAAGACGGTCACAACTCAGACGGTTACGCCAGGCGGATCCGTGACACCCGGTACGACTACACTCATTGAAGCAGGACCCTGGACGGCAACTCAGGCGTTTGGCTTGACGGTTGGGGACGGGACCAGCACGACCTCAGCTTCTACGACTGCTTCCTTTTCGAATAAGCGTTACTGGGGTGTCAACGCTAATACGTCTTTGAACGATGCCGCTATCATCGCTCTAAGCAGCGAGTTTGCCGCCAGCCGGACTGCATCGAAGACTATCGCATCGGTAGGGCAATACATCTACGTTTGCTATCCCGCAGCGTGGGGTACGGCATCGTTTACGGTGAATGGACTTCCCAACACCGCCTGGACGTTAGCGGTGCAGAGCTTTACCAACGCCTCTGGCTACGCATCCAGCTACAACGTCTATAATTCAGATAATGTACTGACGGGAACCTACATTATCGCAGTGAGCTAATTTATGGGCACCCCTATTCCAGGCACGATTATCGCCGCTAAAGTTACTACCGGCAATACTGATAACACGTTTGCCATTGCTGATCTCAACGAAGCGCAGGGCGGTATGCACCTTGTGAGCACTGTGGCCGAGCGAGATGCTATTCCTGCTGCTCGACGCCAGAATGGTATGACCGTGTGGGTGTCGAACACCACGTCTTTGTGGCGTTTGGTGGGTGGCATCACCAATTCCGACTGGGTTCTGGACACGACTTATTCCATTGGCACTCTGGCACAAGATCTTTACCAAGAACAGACCTACCGGGTGGTCAACGATGGAACCATATCTGTAGACGTGTCGCAGGCGCTTACCATTGCTCAGCTCGCTCTATCGTTCACCGGTACGGATGCCTATGAACTGGCCCAGGAACAGAACTATCGAGTAGTCAATGACGGAACGTTAAACACCAATGTCTCTAATCTTACCTCGTACTTGGATCAGGAACAGAACTACCGGGTAGTCAATGACGGAACGTTAAACACTAATGTCTCTAACCTTACTTCGTACCTGGATCAAGAGCAGGCGTACAGGGTAATCAATGATGGAACGTTAAACACCAACGTAGCCCAAACTCTTACCATTGCTCAGCTCGCTCTATCGTTCACCGGTACGGATGCCTATGAACTAGCTCAAGAGCAGGCGTACAGGGTAATCAATGATGGAACGTTAAACACCAACGTCTCCAATCTTACCTCGTACCTGGATCAAGAGCAGGCGTACAGGGTAATCAATGATGGAACGTTAAACACCAACGTCTCCAATCTTACCTCGTACCTGGCTCAAGAGCAGGCTTACAGGGTAATCAATGATGGCACCAACACCAACGCCACTAACGCTGCCTTATCGATTGCGACGACTGCCTTGTATTACACAGGAACCACAGGTACTGGGTTCGTGTTGATAGCGGGTGATACCATGACCGGCACTTTGTCTACTCCCAACGTTGCTTATGGGCACGTGACTACTCTCTATGCCGGTACTATTACCATAGACTTTACCGGTTCGGCGTTTCAAACCGTGTCACTAACTGGGGATACTTTGTTCTTGGGCAAAAACTATCATGGTAGCGCGGGCTACGTGCCGACGGCAACTGTTCGAGTGATCAGTGACAGCACAACCAGGAATCTAACCTTTGATTCAAATTACGTGTTTATCAATGCCAAGCCTGTTACTATCTTGGCCAATAAAACCGGTATCTTAAGCTTGACTTGTTTCGGTGTTAATGCGTCCGATGTCGTTGCCTGCTACGGTGTTCAACAATGAGTCTGAACCTGAGAGACCTTCCGTTTATTTGCAGTATCTTTCCCCCTTGGGACGACATGGAGTCGTATGCTGCACTAATAGACGTGGATGGAGTAGACGGGGGAAAAGGTTTTGATGGACCTTACGTGGATCGGTTTTATTACCTAGGCATACAAAATTTGGATACTTGCGAAACCTACGGTACGGGTGTTTCGGTTACGGGTCTTAACGGTGTTCCTTGGCCCATTGCCAACCCAGGCACAATTACGGGTGAGTACGTAGACCGCCTAGGTTATTTGGGTATGTACTATGTTGACGATATTGAAAGCTATGGAACAGGCGCGGCCGTAGAGGGTTTGAACGGCGGATATCAGCGAACCGATCAAAGTTTTTACGGGCTGACTACCTGGGTGACCGGTACTTACACTGGAACATTTACTGACCGAGGAACTTATACTGGCAAACCTTAAACACCGTTATCACATATGGCATCAACAACCGTTTTCAGATTCCTGGATGATGGCGCAGACATGCGCATTTCCTTGACTGCTTCCAACTTCTGCCGTCCATTCGCTTTTGCGAATGGGTGGACCAGTATGCGTATTGCGATGCGGCTTATCATGACCAACACGGGGGCCGATCTTACTTCAACGCCTCGGTTTTGGGTTGGACTATGTTCTGGCAATACTAATATGGCTATGGATGCTACCACCACGCACTTTTTCGGATGTTATACATCAACGGCTACGTGGACCTATACTGCTGCTGCACCAACGCGGTACGGCGCAATAACCGTACTCGCCGTGCAACGTATCGGCGCTACAATTACCAACTCTGGAGGTAGCACCATGTCTGCGTCTTTGCAAATGCGTGCGGATGCTACAACGTCTACCCGGCAATTTTTTTGTGTTGACATTACAAAAGCTGTTACGCCCACCACCTATTCCTGCGGTGGAGGACTTTACTGTAACAGCACCAGTAGCAATGATGTAACCACGTCCAACTTTTTGGCAACCATACCTCTTAGTACCATGTCGTTTACTTATCATACGCCGTTTTTAGCGCGTTCTCTTACGGTTAGCGAAGAAACCTATGGAACGTTAGACCACGTTAACATTGGTTGGGATCGTGCCTCTCCAACTATAGAAATTAGTGATTTAGCCCTGGTCAAGTTATCGTAGCCAGCGGTATTCGGGGCAAGATTCAGTTCTTACTTTGGACTTGAGGTAGATCAGGCAGTGGCAGATTGAGCACCAGTGGTTCTTCCTCCGGGGGCAAGCTTGGCAGGTTTGCTGACGCTGAGCATGCTCGGTATCCGACACCAGCGGCATCCCGGCTGCCGCCCATCGTATCATGGATGACGTGAAGTGTTGGATGACCTGGGGCCAGGTCATGTCTGGCATGTTGTGGTTTACCGCCGTGCACCCAGCGCACGTGGGTTCCAGCATCGGATCAGGTTCCTGGTCCATGTCATAGGATGCTCCGTCCAGTGGCGGGAACTTCTGTATGGGGCATCCATTGGGAGACGCCAGGGAATGTCCTTTTCGACATTTACTGCCTTGGAAGTGGGGGCACGGTTTGCAGTGGGTATTGAAACGGTCGTAGAAAACCAAGTAGTCGATCATTCTTGCGCTTTCGATTCAGTAGCATGAATATTATGCCTGTAATAATGGAGCACTTTATCAATTTTCCATTGTGTCCGCACCTTAGGCCACAGCTGTTCGCACCACGCATGATCCTCGCCCCACATCAAGTCGGGGAAGTGGGCGGTTCTAGCTAGCTCTGAGCGCCATACGTTATGATGCCAGGGCTTGCGTCGTAGGTTCTCCCAGCGACCGTCGTCGTGCCGGATGCAGTGGTCGTTGGGGTAGTCTATGTCGTGGTCTACAATGAAGGGTTGTTCGTTGTTGATTACGCATTGCTGCTTGAACACCACAACGTCTACATTGTTGACTTCCAAGGCGGGCAGGATGGACACCAGGTAGTCATTGGCCACGGAGTCGTCATCATCGCAAAAAGCCAGATTTCTTCCTTGAGCGGTCTGTACCAACGCTTCCCGCTTGAATCCGATGGATCGTTTCTTGTTGTCCAGCAAGCATAGGATTTCAACCTGTTTTGCCCATGATGCTCCCTCGTTCTGGTCAAGTTGATGTTGGAAATTATCGAACAGGCGTTTGAGCTGGTCAATACGTCCGGGAACACTTGGAATCAGTACGGATAGGAGGATATTGGACATGCCTAAAAGAACGGATTAGGCTCTCCAACTTTTCCAGTTCTTATCCAGTATGACTATCCGACTTAAGACGGCGCAGGGCATCAAGTCCTTCACGAATGAACACGCAGCAATGCTGGGCTACCTCAAGGCACCTGACGCTTGGGTCAAGACCGTCTACAAATTTCCCTTGAAGCTCAGGATCAAGGCGTTCTTTTATCGTCTGTATGTCCGTCTGCGTTTTAGTATTCCATCTGGTGAGATGTGGTGGTCGCAAGACGATGGATTCAACGATACGGTGGAGAGTACATCTATTGGGTGGACGGGAGATGGGCGTCCTACTCCATCCATCGGGAAGAACACTACATGTCACCAAGACACCGACGCCTTTGAACCGTCGATGCCTGTTTTCAACTTCTCGGAGTCTTCCGAGCAGCAGGAGGCACTTGCGAAGCTCATCAGTCTTGCTAGGCGGTTGAGTGGTACGGCGGAGAGCGTGCTCGATGCCAGTCAGGGCCTTAACGACCTGTTTCTCCAGTCAATACAGCCAGCACAGCCCACTGAGATATCAACAGTGCGGCAGGCACCCGCAGGACAGAAGGTGACGTGTACTTTTCCTATGCCTTTGGCTACGGCATATCCGGCTACTCGGAAGCTTAAAGCCACCGCTGCTTCGGGTGCATCCCGTGGAAGTCGTCGAGGAACTTGACGATAGCGTCGGGGTCGTGATCCATTTCAAAGTGACGTAGCCAGGAGGCCACACGCTCCTTCGTTTTGTCGCCGTGCTTTTTCTTGTAGTCCGGCCAGTTCCTATGCCAGTCAAAACGACCTACCTCAGACTCCAGGAAGTCATAGGCAGCATCTGCCAGGCGATCATCCGAGTCATTATACTCTACATCGTTGGTTATGGGCAGCGGAGGAGGTACGAGTTTGGACATAGGCGTGTTCAAACCGGTTTCCAGTAGGGCGTCAGCAGCTAGGTGAGCCGAGGCACTATCGTGCGTGATCCGCTTCAATAACCCCCTTTTTGAAGCATGGGCACCTCCCAGTTCAGGAGGGTAGCATTTGTTGCATACCCAGGTCGAACGAAATTGCCAGTTGGCTTTTTTTCCACACCCAACGCATTTCGGCGGCGGCGGCTTCGCACCGGGGTGATCCCACCAGTGGTAAGTGTCGTCGATGACTTGTTGCGATTTCACACCTTAACTACTAGCCCCATCAGGTTCTTGTAGTTAGAGCGTATGGCGCTAGCTGTTTGCAATACCATCAACGCCCTGACCGATCTTCAGGTTCAGCTTATGGACTTGTTGAACAAGAAATTCTATGCTCTGCGCCGATTGGCACAGTTGTTGGAACAGGCGGCGGACCTGACCGGTTTTTTGCCTGATATCACCAAACTAATCCCTTTGTCCGCCATTGACTTGCCTCTTTATGAGTCACTTAGGAACGCTTGTCCGTTCTTAAATTTACCGCCCGCAAGCACGTCTACGGTAAACGAGTCCATCGGGAAGCTCCAGCGCATAGTGGCACAAGCATACGGTCAGATTCTGGCGCTATTGAATAAGAATCCTTTGTTTCGCATCACTGATGGGCTGGTTGCACAGATGAATGCGTATCAACAGAAGATGAATGTTGCGGCCTTAAGTGGTTCGGACTTCTTGGCATGCTTGCAGGCGGCGTGCGCAGTAGCTGAGGTGGCGGTTGACTCGTTTCAGAACCTGAGCCAGTACAGCGTCCAAGATGCTTTGGCCATTGCCAAGAACTATTCCAAGAATTTTGTGGAGGGTCAGGGAAAGTTTTATAGCGATGCAGCTTCCGCCAAATTGAGCGATCTGGACAGTGCTCGGGAAGGCGTTAAAGACTTATTTGACGCCGATGTGTCAGGTGTCACGTTGGCCGGTAACCGGGTGATTACGTCGATATGAGTGGCCAGAGCAAGACTTACGTGGTCGAAGGTGGTTTGGATCCTGATGAACTGGAAGCAATCGCCACTTCAGTCATGGGTCCGCAACCAGAAACTGACAAGGCGGGTAATGTTCGTTGGTATTGGAAAGGACAACTTCATCGAGAAGACGGACCGGCGGTTGAGTGGGCGAACGGAAGCAAGTGGTGGTGTCGGAACGGAGAACTTCATCGAGAAGACGGACCGGCGATTGAGTGTGTGGATGGATTTAAGTCATGGTATCGAAACGGACTACGGCATCGAGAAGATGGACCAGCGTGCGAGTGGGCGGATGGATTTAAGGAGTGGTGGAGAGATGGTATTCAAGTAGAACCGTTTACCGAGTCCATGGATCCTGATGAGATCGAAGCGCTCGCCACTTCAGTCATGGGTCCGCAACCAGTAACTGACGAGGGCGGTACTGTTCGTTGGTTCTGGAAAGGACTACTTCATCGTGAAGATGGTCCGGCGATTGAGTATGCGAGTGGAAGCAAGGCGTGGTATCGGAACGGAGAACTTCATCGAGACGACGGTCCGGCGTGTGAGTGGGCGGATGGATATAAGGTGTGGTATCGGAACGGACGACGACATCGAAACGACGGTCCGGCGCTTGAGTGGGCGGATGGAAGCAAGGAGTGGTGGAGAGATGGTATTCAAGTAGAACCGTTTACCGAGTCTATGGATCCGGATGAACTTGAAGCACTCGTTACTTCTGTTCTAGGTCCGCAACCAGAAACTGACAAGTATGGTAACGTCCGTTGGTTTTGGAAAGGACAACTTCATCGAGAAGATGGTCCGGCGATTGAGTGGTCGGATGGAAGCAAGGAGTGGTGGAGGAACGGACAACGGCATCGAGAAGACGGTCCAGCTCGTGAGCCGGCGGATGGAAGTAAAGCGTGGTGGAGGAACGGACTGCAACATCGTGAAGATGGTCCGGCGGTTGAATGGGCGGATGGGAGCAAGTGGTGGTGTCGGAACGGACAACTTCATCGTGAAGACGGACCGGCGGTTGAGTGGGCGAGAGGAGACAAGGAGTGGTGGAGGAACGGACGACGGCATCGAGACGACGGACCGGCGGTTGAGTATGCGAATGGAGACAAGGAGTGGTGGAGAGATGGTATTCAAGTAGAACCGTTTACCGAGTCTATGGATCCCGATGAACTTGAAGCACTTGCCACTTCAGTCATGGGTCCGCAACCAGTAACTGACAAGTTTGGTACTGTCAGTTGGTTCTGGAGAGGAGAAATTCATCGTGAAGACGGACCGGCGATTGAGTGGGCGAACGGAGACAAAGAGTGGTGTCGGAACGGACAACGACATCGAGAAGACGGTCCGGCGGTTGAGTATGCGGATGGAGGCAAGGCGTGGTTCAGGGACGGACAACTTCATCGAGAAGATGGTCCGGCGGTTGAGCATGTGGATGGACACAAGGTGTGGTATCGGAACGGACAACGACATCGAGACGACGGTCCGGCAGTTGAGTATGCAAATGGAGACAAGGAATGGTGGAGGAACGGTGTTCCAGTAGAACCGTTTACCGAGTCTATGGATCCTGATGAACTTGAAGCGATCGCCACTTCAGTTCTAGGTCCGCAACCAGTAACTGACAAGAAAGGTACTGTCCGTTGGTACTGGAGAGGACAACTTCATCGAGAAGACGGACCGGCGATCGAGCGGGCGAATGGAACCAAGGGGTGGTGGAGGAACGGAAAACGGCATCGAGACGACGGTCCGGCGTGGGAGTGGGCGGATGGGAGCAAGATGTGGTGGAGGAACGGAGAACTTCATCGAGACGATGGTCCGGCGATTGAGTGGGCGGATGGAAGCAAGGAGTGGTGGAGAGATGGTATTCAAGTAGAACCGTTTACCGAGTCTATGGATCCCGATGAACTTGAAGCGCTCGCCACTTCAGTTCTAGGTCCGCAACCAGTAACTGACGAGGAAGGCACTGTTCGTTGGTTCTGGAGAGGACAACTTCATCGAGATGATGGTCCGGCGGTTGAGTATGTGAATGGAGATAAGTCGTGGTGGAGGAACGGACTGCAACATCGAGAAGATGGTCCGGCGGTTGAGTGGGCGAACGGAAGCAAGTGGTGGTGTCGGAACGGAGAACTTCATCGAGAAGACGGACCGGCGATCGAGCGGGCGAATGGAACCAAGGAGTGGTGGAGGAACGGACAACTTCATCGAGACGACGGTCCGGCGATTGAGGGGGTGGGTGGAAGTAAGATGTGGTGTCGGAACGGTGTTAAAGTAGAACCGTTTACCGAGTCTATGGATCCTGATGAGATCGAAGCGCTCGCCACTTCAGTCATGGGTCCGCAACCCGTAACTGACAAGGAAGGTACTGTCCGTTGGTACTGGAGAGGACAACTTCATCGAGATGATGGTCCGGCGGTTGAGTATGTGAATGGAACCAAGGCGTGGTGGAGGAACGGACAACGTCATCGAGAAGACGGTCCGGCGTTCGAGGGGGCGAACGGAGACAAGGAGTGGTGGAGGAACGGACTACTTCATCGAGACGACGGTCCGGCGTGTGAGTGGGCGGATGGAGCTAAGGCGTGGTTTCGGAACGGTGTTGAAGTAGAACCGTTTACTGAAAATGCTTTCGTTTTGGTTGCTAATCTTCTATTTGAGAATCGAGTTCAGGCAGTAAAAAAGAAGTATTCAGGTATACCTGAAAAGGTATGGGACGTATTCACCCGTCTTGACCCTTCGGGAGGCCGTCAGAAGTACATCGACTGGATCGCTAGGTCTTGGATTCAGTCCGCACAGGAGGATCGTCCTACGCCTGAGAATCTGATGGCGTGGGTTAAAGAGCTGCACCAGCGGAAGGTGGACATCAATGCTTTTGCTACCTTGGCTGACTTGGAACGGAAGGCAACCGGTGAAGCGATGGGCGGTAAGCGGGCACAGCTCATGCGGGGTGCTCACATTTTCTTGGACAACGTTGACTGGCTTATCGTTTCTCCGTTTAAACACGCCTCTTCAAAGTTCTATGGGGGCAGTACCGAGTGGTGTGTTTCAACATCTAATGTCAGCTACTGGTACGACTATGCCAGCAAGGGGGCGTTGGTGTTCATTAAAAACCGTCATTTAGAGTTCCACGACCCTCTATGGAAAGTGGCGATTTATTGGGAAGACGGTCAATCGTCTGATGATATCTACGAGTGGGGTTGGTACGATAAGTATGACCACTCGTTGAGCACCGAAGAAACTAAAGATATTTGGAACAGTTTGCCGGGTACCACGCAGGTTGCGATTATGGAGTTTTTCGAAATGGCTACTCCTCTTGACCACGTTGATCAGCTTGAAGATGAGATAGTCGGTAACGATTGGGAAGGGCAAGGCAGAGAGCGAACCCTTCGGAATATCCAGGCGGTCGTGAGGACGAGGATGGCGGCTGGTAACTCAGTTTCCAGCGGGACATTGCTTCGTCAGATCAATGAGATTACTGGCGGGGACCCCGATAGCTTCCTGGGTGCGATTCACGTTGCTGGGTTCTATAGTGGTGAGGGTGACTTTAACCCAGAGGGTGGAGGCACAATAGATTACGAGAGCCTCAAAACTCACTTCTCTAATCAGGATGGGACGGATAGTGAAGTTATGTCTACGTTGGATCAGCTAATGGAGATGAATTCAGCAAGATCGAAAATGTTTGATGTTATCGAAGCATCGCTGAGTTACTGGCAGTTTAAAGACTTGTTGAACTATTGGGGCGAAGAAAATTTGAAGAACCGTTTTAACGACGCTATAGATAATGCTCACTGGAAGCAGTCAAACAAGTTAAATAAGCCCGACAACGATGCACAGTTAATTGTCTACAATTATGAGCAAGTGCTGGATATTTTAAGGTCTACAGACCCCGTATTGCACCAATATCTTCTCAACTTGTCTACACAGCAAGAGTCGGATTCATCGTCTTGTGTAAGTACTTTGCTGGAGTAGTCCCAGCAGAATTGGTTCTATCAAGTATGAGTACTGGTGACAAAAAGTTTGTAGTGGTTCAGAGTGGGCAGCGTATTACGCCTAATTTGAGCGAGGCAGATGCCAAGGCCGAAGCCGATAAGATCAACCAGCGCCTCCAAGAGTCAGTCGGGCAGGAACCTTCTGTCACCCGCGCTGAAGTTAAAGAGGTTCTCAATGATTGATAAGTCGATTTCTCTGCCTGCTACATCTTCCACAACTCAACCGGTGATCGCTGCGTCGGCCGCACGGGTGACCACCCAGGAAGAGGTAAAGAAGGCTCGTGGTCGTCAATCGAAACCTAAGAAATTACATGGTAATCATGAGCTTGCTGAAACATCTATTCCGTCCGTTCCGCCGTGCTCAAGCACCCCGATCGCCGCTGTTGACCCCGATATCCTTGAAGGACCTCTCATCAAAATTGGAGACGAGTTCGTCAAGCGCCGATTCGGTATCCCCAAAGGTAAGCGAGCCAAATCCACCGATAGTCCCGTCCTTTCCACCGCTCGCCGCACCATCCCGCGCTTTATCGGGGGCAAGCCCTCAGGGGATGTCAAGGAAGAGATTTCCAAGGTCACTGAAGGCATCCAGGATAAGTTTAGGATAGTCGGTGCGATGGTCGATACTCACGCTTTGGAGCGCTGGGGTTTGTCGGTTCAGATGCGATGGAAGCTATCACAGTCTCTTTATGCTGACTTGGAAGTTGATAAGCTGAGTCCATTGGAGAAACTTGCATTGCTCAAGATGGTGTCTACCGAATGTGACGACCTGGAGAAGATTATCCGCCATGGGGCGAATCCGTTGCAAGACATCGAGGGCACACTCGCCAAGGTGGATGCCACTCTGCAAGGTAATGCGTCGGAACTGGCAAACCGTCTGAAAAACACCACGCCTCAGGGGCGAGAGATTGCTCGACGGTTGGCTTACAAGGCGCAGCAGCTCAGTAAACAGGTTAGTGCCGCTTCTGAGTTGGCTGCAATATAGGTTCTTAAGCTAGGATAGGTGCTATTCGTAAGCAAGTGTTTGCGTCCGACATAGCTTGCGCTATCCACGACAATGACCGATAAGCCAGACAAACCACCTAGCATTACAGAAAGTTTCAGGCAGGTAGAACAGGAAGATGTTGGTTTGATTTCTACGTTTGCTCCCGGTGACGCTGAGTACTGGCACGATTTACAGCGTCGGATCAAGAAGGACCCCGACTACGACATGGCGGAGCATTGGTGCCATGACTTTATACGCCGTCCTCCGTCTATGGAAGAATTCGTTACGGATGATTACTGGTTGGGATCTACGCTGCGTCCTTCGGCTGATTCTCAAGGTTTATTTCCGGCTTGGAAGGAAATTTTGGTGCGTGACTTTGGACTTAACTCTCAGATACACAACGTAGTGCTGACTGGCTCTTTGGGGACTGGAAAAACTTTTAACATGGTTGCAATTTTGCTTTACCGCATGACTTTGACCACGCTTCTGAAGAATCCCCAGGTGTTTTTTGACATGAGTGCGGGTTCCGCCATCGTCTATAACACGCTCTCGATCACGAAAGCTGCCGTTACGGAAACAGCTTTTGGAGAGGCGATGAATTTTATGGGGCGCTCGCCTTATTTTAGAGAGCAGTGCGGATTCAATCCAGATAACTTGTACACCAACGGCCGTATCAGCATGGGAAAGGGCGTATACCTTACCGCTGGTTCCAAAGGATGGCATTTGCTAGGCCGTAACGTGCTGGGCGTAGCTTTGGACGAAGGAAACTGGCGTAACGAATCCAATCCTGATCAGAAAGCGTACGAACTCTATAACGAAGTCCGAACTCGTATCGCTAACCGTTTTCTTAGAATTCAGGGATTTTTGCCTGCCATATCACTTATTGCCTCGTCTGCTAAGGATGAATCCTCTTTCACTGAGATGGTCATTAAAGAAATTGAGGAAGCAAAAGACCCAACGCACCAGGTCGTATACAGAAATTCTGTATACAAAATAAAGAGGCATACTCTCAAGCTTAGCCAAAAGTGGTTCAAGGTAGGGCACGGTGTCAAGAACATGGAGCCGGTTGTCTTGACGGGCTGGTACACCGAACAGGGTGAACCAACCGAGGGCGAGGCCCACGAAACTCCTCCGTCCGGCATGGTGACGGAACTGGTGCCTGAAATCTACTTGAAGGAGTTCCAGCGACACCCCAGGACTGCCTTGCAGTCTATTGCGGGTATCTCTACGGGCGGATCGAACCGCTTATTCTCGCACATGCTGGATGTCCATCGGTGCGTTGAGATGGCGGAACGAGATGGTGTCCTAAACCCTTGCCGAGCGGGTGTAGACATGATCCCAATATCGTCAGAAGACAATCTTAACATTTGGGATTATTTGGATCATAAGCAATTCCTTAACAAGGTGATGGGTAGAATTCAGCCGAAACGTCATCCTGATGCAGCCAGGTTCGGTCATATGGACTTGGCAACTCAATCGAAGGCCGGTGTAGCGGTATGCCATCTCGTTGGCGCACAACTTGTTGATGGTTTGATAAAAGATGGTCAGGCATTTAGCGAGTACCGTTTAATCGTGGAGTACGATTTTATCCTTACTATTACGGCAGGGCGCACCAAACCCATCAATTTGGAGAAGATTCAGAGGTTTTTTTTCTGGTTGGTGGAGCGGTGCGGATATCGGTTTGGGCTGGTAACTGCGGACCAGTTTCAATGCCTTGCTGGTGAGACCCTTGTCAATACAGCACGTGGACTTATTCCTCTTGCGTCTGTGCTTATCGGAGACACAGTACAATCTCGTACAGGTCCTGCCAAGGTGATTAACAAGTTCAAATATCCAGTAGCACCAGTTGTACGAATCACAACAGATCAAGGTGATGTTATTACCGGCACTCCCATTCATCGGTTGGAGGCGTCTAAAAAGTGTACTCGCCTGGAGAACGCCAAGTTTCAGTGGATACAAATGGGTGATCTTAGGGAAGGGGACTTTCTTAGAATGGCAGACCAACCCGTAGAATTTGATTGCGAAGACCAAATACTTGAAAGTGTTGAGTGGAATCAGACCTACCCGGATAGCGAGATACAGCATTGGGTGCCACCAGTCAGGATGAGTCCACAGTTTGCTGAGTGGCTGGGATTGTACTATGGCGACGGATGCTCAACGGATGCTGGTGCCATATTGATAACGTGTCATGCTGACGAAGCTGCTGAAGCCGCTGAGACGTTCAGGCGGGCATTTGGTGTATCTCCTAAAGTACACTTTAGTCGTAGAGCAAATTCATCTACTGTGCGCATTTATTGTAAAAATATGGTTAAGTGGATGAAGCATAACGGAATAAGTAAGGCATACGGAAAAGGAAGGGGCGGATGTGAGATCAAGATACCAGAGCTTATTATGAAGAGCAGTCGAGCAGTAAAGGGTGCTTTTATGAGAGGTCTATTCTCTGCGGATGGATGTATGCATGAAGTAAATGGTGCAAGTTTGTCTACGAAATGGATCATTCTAGCACAGCAAGTAAGGGTTCTTTTGCGTACTGAGTTCGGACTTCGTTCTACGTTGATTACCAGTAACCGGGTTGAATTTGGAAAAAACAGGACTCAATACATTGTTAGGGTGGGTGGGTCAAGGAAGCGTTTTTATGAAAGCATTGGGTTCTGTTACAAGGCAAAATCAGATATCCTTAATAAATCTCTCTTGCGCCCGGGTCGTCGTCTGTGTCCTAGAGTGGCTAAGATCGGGTATAGTTACGCATCCGTATACGACATAGAGGTGGAAGGAGACCATTCGTATGTCGCTAATGGTGTTATATCTCATAATTCGAGCATGCCCCTTCAGATGATGGAAGCTAGAGGATTTAAGGTCGATAAGCAGTCATTGGATAGAGACAAGTCGGGTTACTACGCCTGGCGTACTGCTTTTGAAGAACTACGTCTGCGTCCTTATCAACAGTATCAGATGTTGCGAGAAATAGAACAGTTAGTGGACGGTGAGAAAAAGATCGATCATCCTCCGGGAGGGGAAAAAGATGCCTGCGACGCCGCCGCCGGTTGTTATGTCAATGCTATAAATTCTGATGAAAAGTTCACTATCCTTTCTGATAATTCACCGTCGATCTACGCAGGCGGGGTGGTTGATGCGACGGTTTCGGAAAAACCTCCCATTGAGTTTAACCTGCCGCTTGGATACACGCGAATCCAGACCTTTAATGTCTAGCCTATGAACAGTAGTTAAAGCATGAACGCAAATGAGATTGTAAACGAGCTGCTGGGCGATTCTGAGGTGCGCACAGTTTTACTGGAAGATCGTGTTAGTGAACTGGCTGCTCGGTTGGGCATTGACGTAGAAAAGGTAAAGGAGATTGCTGGCTGTGACCCCACCCGCACGAAGAAGTACTTGCCGTGGTTGGCACTGAGGTGGAAAGATAGTGATCAAGCTTTCAGTGATAGTGCTCAGATTATGGATACGATTAAACAATTTGAGCGCCTCTTAAAGTTACCGGCATTCAAGGGAAGCAAGGATATTCAAACTTACTCTACCATCTCGGAGTTGATGGATGAAGTCCATCGGGCGGAAGGCTTGGAGAGTGGTAAGGAAAAGATGTTAAAAGGTGCCAAGGTGATTTCCAAGTTCGGTGATTTGACTTTGATTGAGATTTCGAACCCAGCCCACTTTCAGACTCTCATTTGGTACGGTACGCAAAATATATTGGATCCTGTTCCGGCAAGGGAACAGCAAGGGCACGAAGAGGGACAAACCAATTGGTGCACACGGTTCCCCGACCATGCCAAGTCTCACTTACGATCGGGTACGTTTTATATCGTGTTAAAAAGAGGTAAAACCTATTTAGCCATTCACCCGGCTTCAGGCTCAGTCAAGAACACCGATCAGCACAAGGCTGCGTTCTCCAGTCAACAAGCGAATGAGATTGTTCCGTTGATATCTCAGGAGCTATTGCAGGATAAAGGTTTCAATACTTTTAAGGGTGACATGCAGATGTTCATCAATGTTGTTGACCTTCCTGATGGAAGTACTATCGAGGGCAGCTTGGATTACAGCCACACGAAAGGCAAACGTATTCCTAACGATCTGACCGTCAACGGGTCTTTAAACTTGGAAGGTTCCGATAGCGAAGTGCTTCCTGCTAGGTTGGTTGTTAAAGCTACCTTGAACATCAAGGGCACCAAAATTGTTAGTTTGAACAACTGTCTCTATGTGAGCCGCTTGGAGCATGACGAGAACTTTCCGTTCATGGAGGTTGTGATGCTGGCGTTTAGATCAAAAAAGCCGCAAATGCGTGAGAAATTCATTGCGAGAAGAGTTACTACGGGGTATAGGGAAAAGAACGAATTGGGAGAGTATGGAACGGAGATGCCTCCTATCTCGCGTGAAGAGGCGGAAGCTCAGTGGCCAAGCATCGAGGAAGATTTACAGCATTACTATCTTTCTTTGGAAACAGCGGAACAAGACCCTGATCCTGTGCAGCGGGCACAGAAGTTGCAATTCAGGCAGCGGGTCATGAACGAAATTTCGTGAGCACGTTCAAGCAAGCGGTAGTTTGTGAGGATTAACTTATGGCCGAACAAAACATCCAACTCCCGGCCTATTCCATGTTCGCAAAAACACCGGTTTACTCGAATGTGCCGGTGGAGCTTGAAGGGATCAAGCAGACGGCTATCGTGTTCGGTCTACAGGTGCCTCCGGTGATTGGGGATGCGACTGACATTCTTTATACGGTTTCGTTGGGCGGTGCGTCTCGTCTTGACTTGATTGCAGACAAGTTTTATGGCACTCCCGAGCTGTGGTGGGTGGTCGCCCAAGTGAATTCTGGAACTGACCCTTTGGTGGGCTTCGATGTCGGACAAACCATCCGAGTGCCAACTCGGCAGAGACTGGGGACCCTCGGAATAATGAGCGTGTAACTTATGGCATTCTTAACTGAGAGCAAAATCGCCGCTACCCTGGACATTCCGGTGGCGCTTCCTACCACCGAAATCATTCAAGGCGACTGGATTGTGGTTTCTAGCATCAAACTGGTGGCACCTATGGCGTTGACGTATCGTTATGCCAATCTGCAACTGTTGGCGTCCACGGTGTCTACCGCCTTGATTGGGTCTGGGAATCGTGTCAATCCCTCGCTAGGCATCGCCTTTCTGGGTCTCTACCGTGACTATACCACAGGTCATCCTGGGATGATTTCGGCGCTGGATACGCTAAGTCTCAGTAGTATAGAAATCGTTTACCGGTCAACTAGCAGCCCTCTGTATTACGTGACCCCGGGTACTTATTATTTCATCGTTGCCAACAACTGCAAGTCTTCGTCTTCAGGAAGCATATCGGCTGATACGTCTATTGATTTGAAACTCTGTGCGACAGGGATGATTCGTTTAGAGCTGAACAAGGCATGAAATTATCTGAACAAATTGTCGCTGCGTTGCTTGAGGAGATCGATCCTGAAGAATTGGAATGGATTGCGAGCGCTGGCCTGAGACACAGGAAAGGGTCAGTGAATCTTGGAGGGAGAGTCATTGACACCGTTGTGGCGGGTGGTGAAACCGGTGTTCCCACGGGCGGTACTCGTCGTTGTGCATGTGGAAGTGGATTGAGAATAGCGGTATCGTGGCCAGACGGTAAAATGACCTGGATGTGTTCCAAGACAATGCGATTTGATGGTACAACCGCTTACGTAGAATGAGCACTTTTGTCACACCGAACCGGTATAGTCAAACTATAACGATACCTGTCAGTCTCCCACAAACGGAGATGCGGCGGGGATCGACGGTACTGGTTGCTTCTTTCGCCTTGTTGGCCGGGCAGCGGGCCGAGGTCAGGAGTTTGAACTTGAGCATCCTGCGCTTGTTCACCCCAGGAGTCATTACCTCTGAGATTAACAAACCTTTCGGTCTGGCAATCCTGGGCATTTACGACGATGACCAGATGTTGTGCAGTCCTATCGTTGGCGTCCACTGTCACGAGTTAGGCACGGCATCCCTTAATCCTTGGATCCGGCACACGCTTACGGCACCCGCCGCTTATCGGGTGGTGGTGACGAATAACACAGGGATGACTTATGATACTGCTTTGGACTTCGCCGTAGCAGCTACGGGGTGTATCAAAATCAGGACTAACACTGATCCCGCCGGGTCTCAGTCCGCTTCGACGCTTACTTTCGGTGTGCCCGCATCCGTAGTGAATACCCTAAACGTAGCAACTAACGCCAGCGCTGTTTCCTCCACCGCTTCTATGGACGTGAATCCTGTGATTCCTACTGTTCCGCCCCCGGTCCCTACACCGGATGACACGGGTCGGATCCGGAAGCATGGCACGTGGACGTTTCTCTAGTAATTTATGTCTGATCAGATTGAAAGTGCGTTGTTAATCACACTGGAAAGAGCCATCGAATGGGAAGGTGCTCTTGCTCCTAATGGCAGTGTCGAAGGTAAGCTCACGGTTGTCGATATCAATGCTCCGTTCGATGCTACTCTCTACAATCGGCGTGATCGGGAGCTGGCCTATCGTGACTTGGTAAATGCTACTGCCGTGGTCAAGGTGGGCGTGGAGCTGTCTTCAATTTTTGGCGGTGCCGTGGATTTTCCAAACGTGGAAGGGGTCACGAGCACGGTCCTGCCCCAGATTATTTCTGATCAGGGAGCGACCACCAGCCAGATCGTGCACATCAAGCACGCCAGCTTGCCCGTGGATGCCCTTGGCAGGGATATGGACCTGGTTGGCCGGGATGCTCTCATCTACGATACTTTGGCGCAGGCATGCCAGATTTTTGAAGAACCCCCGTTGGCCCCGCTTGCTCAGGCCATTACGCCCGTCACAGCCTGGTCTCTCGGAGAGGCGCTGGAAAATCGTCAGGACATCAATCAGGCGCTTCCTTTGAATCGTGATTTGTTCGGAAACGCCGATAAGCATCTGGCGCACCGAGACAACCTGGTGGCAGCTTATGCGGCTCGCCTATGCCAGGTGTTAAAGAACCCCTTTGCTTATGCCACCCGTCTTTATGTGGAGATCGGTGAGGTGGATGCCCGAGAGGTCGAGGTCTACAATTTGATCAGACCTCCTTACGTATTGGGCACGCGTTACAACGTCGGCGATGAAGTATGGTACCGGGGAAACTGGTGGAGGGCAGTGGCCGAGTCCTACGATGTTCCCGTGGTTACGTCGGTCAATTGGGTAGGTATTGACGCTCCATCTAATCGCATCTGGACGGCTGAGCCGGCTCTGCCGGACCGCAACCGTATTGTTTACAATGTAAGTACCCAACGCCTCAAGTGGTATCAAGAGAGCAACGATGTCTCTTCCGTACCTCAATTGTTCGCTTTGAGCGTTCCGGGTATCTTTGAATATCAGACGGTCAATACGATTTTGTCCATTCCTGAGCGCAAGGACTCTCAGTTCTGGCGTAAGAAGGCTGCCCGTATCGTTTTTATGGGCACTCAGCTTCAGGACTTATCCTATGTGCCTGACACTACGTACGGTACCCACTGTGTGGTTGCTGACGATGCTGCGGTTATTACTATTCCCGACCATACCGCCGCTCAGTGGACGTTAGGCGGAGAACTTCTAGCGGGGAGAAGGTACCAAGTGTCGGCGTTGGTTGTCCCTCAACCGTTTTTAAAAGTCTACGGCGAGCAAACCGTTACCACTTCGCGCACGCAAACTATTTCTCCATACAGCACAATCGCTGGACCGACCCTCGTTGATCGAGGTATTACTTTTGACGGTGTTTACCAACCGAGTGAGACTACGGTAGGCGCTTCTGTGGTGTTTAGCTTGGCTCTGCCATCAGGAGCGTGGCAGTGCACATTGGATTACACCAACCTTCTTAGTGTGACCAACGGGTTTGGTATCGATATCACTACTCAGGACGTGTCTCAGGACTATGCCACTACGGTTATGTCCGATGCTACGGTGTTGCAGTTTAAAGATGTGGATGACTTGCCTTTTACCAACGGCAAGCTTGTTACCAGTGCTCCGTTCACGATCTCTAGTAGCGGCGTAACGTTAAATTTGAGCGTTACCTGGTCGTATGGTTCAGGACTGTTTCATCTTCGTTCAATCACCTTTAGGCAGGTAGCGCCTGCGATTACCCGTTACGCCATGGAGGGAAAGTTGACTGATGTTTTGGCTAACGTCATTTCAACGGGTTCGTCCACGTTGGATGTGTACGGGTCACCTACGCACTATGGTGTTATGCCTTTCGACTTTACGGCAAAAGCGGATAGTGCTGCTGATGCTTCGGTGTTTGAGATGAAGTGGAGACCTACCGGCGAAGCGGATCAGACACCGCTGATGATTCGTCAAGTGTCTCTTCACCAGTGGATTGAGAATGATTCGATTCCCGATGCCTTGGGATTTGAAGGATACCGTCAGGAATGTTTGGACCGGGCAGAATCAAATGTCCAACAAGCCTGGAACCGTATGGTTTTTGCTTATGCGGGAAATGTGCCCCTTACCACTTTCAATGGCACCTGGAGTCGTGCGACTTCAGAAGACTGGGTTTCTTTGGCAGAAATATACGAGCCCCGTATGCGGGAGGTTGGCACTATTTTGTCAGGTAATATCACAGATGGATTTCAATACGAGGTAACTGGGTCGTTTGCTGTTTACGATGAGGGTCAATACTGGAATGGCGACACGTTCTATGGTACTTTTTTGCAATCCGAATACAGTGGGGATGCAGTTAAACAGGTCGGTGCGTTCAAACCTTCCCGTCCGGGGCACCTAGGCAAACTGGGACTTATGCCAATGGGGGTGGTTTATGATTACCAGACTGGTGTTGCCCAAGCACCTACAGACGTCAAAACCGCTGTGCCTCACTTGGTTAGTTTGCAGCCTTGGATGATCGAAGTCGGTGCTTATGTGGCGCAACCTGACTTTTGGCTGGTAGACACGCTATGACTCCGCAAGAAATTGCTAATAGCCTGATCGAGGATACGGATCCCGACGAGATCGAAGCACTCGCTACTTCTGTTATAGGTCCACAACCCGAAACTGACAGGGAAGGTACTGTTCGTTGGTTCTGGAGAGGACTACTTCATCGAGAAGA
>Ga0315287_10001149_pt1 | contig 24088 bp, 21 predicted proteins | sample YL17G11_0_MG_FD_205037 | JGI IMG/M metagenome (GOLD analysis project Ga0315287, IMG submission 205037) | Sediment microbial communities from Yellowstone Lake, YNP, Wyoming, USA - YL17G11_0 | ecosystem: Environmental > Aquatic > Freshwater > Lake > Sediment | place: USA: Wyoming | collected... | reverse complement strand
TCTTTAAGTTTTAAATTTATAAAGGGGGGTGAAAGAATGGACGAACAGAAAATTTTTGAGGAAGTGAAAAAAGTGGTCGTGGAACAATTAGGCGTTTCTGAATCAGAAGTTACCCGCGAAGCTTCTTTTGTGGATGATCTGGGAGCTGACTCTTTGGATACGGTAGAGCTCGTGATGGCTCTGGAAGAAGCCTTCGGAATGGAAATACCGGATGAAGACGCGGAGAAGATCAAAACGATTGGCGATACCATCAGCTACGTAACGGCACACGGAAAGAAATAGTAAATGAATCTACCGAATCTAAAAATTGGCAACCTGATAGCCCGTCTGCCGATCATTCAGGGCGGAATGGCGGTAAGGATTTCAACCGGTAAACTGGCCGGGGCGGTCGCGGCGACCGGAGCAATTGGCGTGATCGGAGCGTCCGGTATGGCCTTCGATGAAGTGCGCAAGGAGATCCAGATCGCCCGCGAATATTCCTCCGGCGGCCTGGTTGGAATTAATATCATGTTTGCCGCCCGGGAGTTCTGGGGTATTGTTCAAACTGCGGTCAAGGAAAAAATCGATCTCATCATCACTGGGGCGGGTTTTTCCCGAGACATTTTCAAAATCGGGCAGGAAAGCAATACCCCGATCCTCCCTATCGTTTCATCGGCGCGGCTGGGATTGACCGCTGAGAAACTGGGAGCGACGGCGGTAGTAGTAGAAGGGAAGGAAGCTGGCGGACACCTCGGGACCGATCGGTCAGTCTGGGAGATCTTTCCGGAAGTTAAAAAAGCGGTTTCAGTCCCGGTCATTGCCGCCGGCGGAATTATTAACGGGGCAGAAATGGCCAAAGCTTTAAAAATGGGAGCGGACGGTGTCCAGATGGCAACCCGGTTCGTTCTGGCGGAAGAATGCAACGCCGCGGCATCCTATAAAGAACGCTACCAATCGGCCACCAAGGAGGATGTCGTCATAATCTCGTCCCCGGTCGGCATGCCCGGGCGCGCGATCAAGACCGCGTTTGTCCAAAAACTGCTGGAGAAAAAAGCACCCCGTCCGGTCGGCTGCGATTTTTGCCTGAAAAAATGTTCTCTGGAATATTGCATCATCCAAGCCCTGATCAACGCGCAGCAGGGGGATATTGATCACGGAGTCGTTTTTTCAGGCGAATATGTTTGGAAAATCAAGGATCGCTCTATTAAACCAGCCGCAAAGATCGTTCAAGAAATTTTGCGGGAATTTGAGGAGGCAAAAATTTGAGTAGGAGAGTTGTTGTTACTGGTCTAGGAGCAGTTGCCCCCATCGGCATCGGAAAGGATAGCTTCTGGCAAAATCTGGTTGCCGGAAAAAGCGGGGTCGCGCGTATCACTCATTTTGATCCGTCAAATTTTGACTCTCAGATCGCCGCGGAGATAAAAGATTTTGATCCGGGTAATTTTATGGAGAAGAAGGAAGCGCGCAAGCTGGCCCGCTTTATCCAGTTTGGCATCGCCGCTTCCAAACTGGCGGTGGAAGACGCAGCACTCACCATCAATAGCCAGAATGCCGATTCGATCGGTGTAATTATCGGGTCAGGCATCGGGGGGATTATTTTTCTGGAAGAACAAGTCGGTGTATTGCTGACAAAAGGACCCGGCAAGCTCAGTCCTTTTACCGTGCCGTTCATGATCGCCGACATGGCAGCGGGTTATGCATCAATTATGATAGGCGCCAAAGGGCCCAATTTTGCCGTGGTATCCGCCTGCGCCAGCGGCACCCATTCAATTGGCGAGGCATTTAAAATTATTCAACGCGGGGCGGCGGAAGCTGTGATCGCGGGGGGAGCAGAAGCAACTATTTCTCCGATGGGGATCGGCAGTTTCTGCGCTTCCCGGGCGCTCTCCACCCGCAACAGTGAGCCTGAACGCGCCAGCCGTCCATTTGACAAAGGGCGCAACGGCTTTGTGATGGGGGAAGGCGCCGGCTGCGTGGTAATTGAAAGCCTTGACTTTGCGCTGGCCCGCGGCGCAAAAATTTATGCCGAATTGGTCGGCTACGGAGCCAGCGGCGATGCTCACCATATCACCGCTCCCGCACCCGAAGGCGAAGGCGCAGTTCGATCTATGCGCGCCGCGCTGAAAGATGCCGCCCTCTCACCTACCGATATCGACTATGTAAATGCGCATGGCACGTCCACCGAGCTAAACGATAAATACGAAACCATGGCCATTAAAACCGCTTTTGGGGAACACGCCCGTAAACTGACCATCAGTTCTAATAAATCCATGATCGGTCACCTGCTGGGAGCTTCTGGTGCGGTCGAATTCGTCGCCACTGTTTTATCGATCAAAAATGACATTGCCCCTCCAACCATAAACTATAATGATCCCGACCCCGACTGCGACCTTGATTATGTTCCCAATCAATCCCGGAAGTTGCCGATCCGCGCAGCGATCTCAAATTCCTTCGGATTTGGCGGCCACAACGCTACGCTGGTCGCTAAAAAATACCAAGTTTGATGAAAAGGGATTTGTTCCTTAAGCCTTTTCTATTCAGCTTATTTTTCCTAATCGTTTTGACCGTTAGCGCCTCCGCCGAGCAGGCCTATCCGCAACTCAATATTTCGGGATTTAAAAAATGGGAATATAAAAAAGCGGATGTTAGTCCCGCACGGAATTATTTTACCGGTTTAACCCAGTTAGGAGGATTTTACCCCACCTTTACCGGCAGTCCCTGGCAGGAAAGGCTCCAGCTAAAGATTATGGGAGAGCTATCGAAAGATCTGTCGGTCGCTTATGATCTTGAACAGCAGCCGGAAACGCCGGACAAATTTGACGTCAAAGTAAAATACATGAATAACGAGCTCACCTTCGGAGACTTTACCGCTAATTTCTCCGGCAATGAGTTTGTTTCAGCCTCAAAATATCTCAATGGCGTGATGCTGACCGCCAAAGACGGTTGGTATGATGTCATTACCGTCCCCTCCGCTAAACTGAAAAGCCAGACCCAGGCTTTAACCTCTCAAGCAGGGAATAATTCCCGCGGCCCTTACAACCTCGGGCACGGCGGCATCGTCGAAGGCTCGGAGCAGATCCAGTTAAATGGCATCTACCTGATACGCAATGTTGACTACACCATCGATTATTTTGAAGGTAAAATCACTTTTAATCGCATCTTAGGCACAACCGATCAATTTAAATACAGCTATGAATACACTAACATTCTGGACATTTTCTTTCCCACTCTTTCCAAGCGGGATTTCTTTGGTTTTCAATCCCGCTTCACTATCGATCCGGATAAATTCGGAAAGCCCACTCCGCGAGCCGAGGCGATGATCAACACGGCGCGGGATAATTTCCCAACTGCTGGCTCGGTCGAGTCTGATATCAAGGAAGAGGAATCTTCCGGCCGCTATCGGCTAAAATTCGCGCCCCTGTTAAATTTTAGCGAGACCTTGACCTTTATGGGCACCCAGTTAAAAAAGAACGAAGATTATCTTATCCGTTACGATTCCGGAGAGATCAAACTGCTCACCAGGTTTCTCCCCAATGCGGATGATCAACTAATTGTCGAATACCGCTATTATACAACTTCGACCGAAGCTGAAAACATTGCCGGCATCGGCAGCCGCGGTCCTTATCGCATAGCCCACGGCGATATCCTGCCGGAAAGCGAAAAGATCGAAGTGGACGGTAAAACTTTTGTCCGGGACCTGGATTATACCCTCAATTACAAGACGGGTGAACTGGCATTCGGTCTGGTCATCAGTCAGACCTCGATGATTAAAGTAACCTATCGCTACAATGTAATGCTCTTACCGCCAACTACCACAGCAAAGTTCCCCAAGGAGTTAAAGATTGGGACCACTTATCTAAGGGAATCCGCTAAGAAAGGGGTTGGATCGCCCCAGAGCACGATCATAGAAAGTTATACCGGGCAGCAGGTAATAGGAAATAATTTCTTGCTTAATCTGAAGAATCGTCCGATTGTCCCGACTTCCGAAGCCTCCTTTGATATCCGGCTAAAGCAGGGAGGAGTAAGCCGTCAACTCACTTGGGAGGTCGATTACTCGATTCCAACTACCGAAGTTGATCCAGCAACCGGTTTTACCCGGGTAATCCCAAATGTCCAGCTGGGCTATATCACCGACAAGAGCGACCCGAGCGACGGTTATACCACCGGCACAGTATATTTCTTGAATCAGAATCTAACCGCCAGCGATGAAATAACCGTCACTTACACCTACAGCAAAAGCATCGTCGGTAAATATTCCGCGGTTGGGGACGGCAGCAAGGGGCCCTACTATATGCGGAACGTGCGCCAGCTTACTCCCGGCACAGAAACCGTGCAGGTTTGGGACCAGGGCTCGTCGGTCATCACCACTTACACCCGCAACGCCAGCTTTGACGCCAGCGCGGGGGACACCGGTTATTCCATTAACTATAATGAAAACAACCCCTATATAACCTTTAACAAAGAACTGACACCAACCAAGAACTTCCAAATCATTTATCAATATGTTCCGCCTTCTTCAAATACTGGTGGGGACATTGCTCAATCAGCTTTTGGTGTTGATGGCAGTTTTAAGATCGGGGATGTCTTTAAAATCGATTCGTCCTTTGCCCGCAGCGAAACCGATCAGGTTTATACCACTATCACGACCGTGGAGCCTGGTTTTGGATACGGCACGAATACTTTCCCTTTAAATTCCCCTGGCGACATATTAGATGGAAGCGAAAAGGTTTATGTGAACCTGCGGCTGCTTAACAAAGACGCGGACTATTTCATCAACTACACCGGTTCGCCCAAACAGATAACCTTCTACAATATCACTCCCGCCAGCGTTGATGCCATCAGCGTTGAGTACCAATATATATCGCAGAATACCAGCGGCCTGGCGGCGACCAAGACCAAGGCCGACACGGCTTTCCGTCTGGGAGCGGAAACCAAGCTTTTCGGGGACACCCTGATCATTAATGGTAACACCAAAAAAGTTGGTTTTGATTTTGCCCCCCTGGGCAGCACCGCGATCGGAGTGGGATCGGAATACCAGGAATACAACGCCAACTTCCGACCGGATTTTCAGTCTTTTTACACCAATTATTCTTACAAATTCAACAAGTCGCCGCTCGGGGCGACACGGAATTCATTCCTCTATAGCTATGACGATACTGTATCCGCGGGTATCAATCCGAATGGCCTGGCCAAGGTCGATTTTGGTTACCGCACCGTCTTTACCATTGATGATCCCAACAGTTCGGTCCATAACAGCGACAGCAAACAAGAATCGATATCGGGCAGCATTGCCCCCAATGATTGGACAAAAGGGAATTTTTCCATTGGCGCTAAATATGACTTCCGAAAAACCAGATCGGTCAATGATGTGGTAGACCGGACCCCCGCCTATTCAACCTCCAATATTGATTATAACCACATCGCCAGCAATTTAAAATTCACCGACCGTTTTTCGGCCGGCTATGATTATCAGATCAACACCCCGGTTACTCTGGGATCGCTCGAAACCGAAACGGCGCGGAGTTCATCGACTGACAATTCATACACCTTCAATCTCGACCTGACACCCGCCTTTCTGCAAAAGCTGGCCGCCCGGGTTTCGCTGCTCGACCACCAAGAAAACCGGACTCTCCCTACTCCGGAAACAACCTCATCAACCAAAAACGAAACCTACCATTTTGACGTCACGCCGATCTCGATCCTCTCCGGCTCGCTTGATCATAACCGGCAGGAAAGGACTTCTTACGTTACCGGAGGAGAAAATCCTAAAAATATCCGAACCGCCGCCAACGCCCGCCTTTCCCCGGTTTCGTGGTGGGGAATGGGATTGAATGTCTCTAAGAGCGAAGCTATCCCGGAAACCGGGGCCGCTAAAAAAACCGTCAGCCGGACCAAAGGCGGAGATATGGATTGGACCCCTATTTCATCCAGCGCCTTTAAACTCTCAACTCATTTGGCCGCGTCCAATTCTTATCAGCTCGCGCCCCTTGGCTCTGAAATGGTAAAAACCGATACCGATACATTCAGTAAAACCTTTACCATCGGCCTCACTCCCATTCCAATCGTTCCGATCAATATCGGTTATACTCAAGAGGATTACAAGAACAGTAACAATTCGGCCACCTCACCCGTTACCACTGAAACGCAGAATGTTACCACGACCGTCGGTCTGTCATTTACACCGATTTCCGTGCTTACCATGAACGGGGATTATACCCAGAAGGTTACGCGCGATCTTTTGCGTGGAACCAGCCCCACCAAGACCAACCTCAATGCCAAGGCCGCTTACCAGATCACGAGCTGGGGAACTTTCTCGCTCGATTGGCAAAGCGAAGATAATAAAGGTGAGGTTCAAGCCGGGGCGGTAGCTAATGTGGATTATGAAAAACAGACGGTGACCCGCAGCTTGAACATCACGATCCCGATCGATAACCCCGCCCTTTCCAGTTTTGTGGTTCAGGCTTCATGGAAGAGCGTCAATTATAAAAACCGGGCCAAGACCGACGGAACGGATGACTTTTACGCGCAGCTGATCAGCTTCGAAGGGACGATGAACTTCTAGCCCCCACACCAAAATTTCAGATCGACAGGAGGTTGCTTATCGGAAGGATTTTGGTGTGGGGGCTAGTTCAATACGATTATTTTTCCTTTTCCGATAACTTTCTGGTCAGTGGTAATTTGATAAAAATAGACCCCGTTAGGCACGCCTTCGCCGAAAAGCGTTTTTCCGTCCCACGACGGTGAATTGCCACCCGCCTTGGCTCCGTTTTCGCCTGCGCTGAAGCTCCTTCTCCAGATCAAATTACCGTTCAGGTCAAAAAGATAGATGGTGGTGTAAAAATTTCCGCTAAGATCATAGACCAGGCTGGTTTCGCTGGTGGCCGAGCGGTCAAATGGATTGGGCAGGGCAAAAGTAACCGGCAGGCCGCTGATCGGCTCAACCTCTTTGGTGGGAGCGACCGCCTTGATATTAACGAGGGAAGGGAAAGTAGATACCCACCCAGCCTTATCGTTAGCTGTAAGGCGCAAAGTATATAAGCCTTGCAAACCGGCGGTTTCCCAGGTGCCTAAGGCCCCATTATCCACCGCGGCATAAAATATTCCGATGGTTTGAAAAGTTATCGGGGCGGTGCCGGCTCCATAATCGAGCACGTAATAATCAAAGTTTTGGTCCTCCGCTGTCCCCATGATCGTTATTGTCCCCTCCACCGTCACCCCAGAGGCTGGCGACTCGATCGAAACCGCTGGAGCGATATTATCGACTATCACTGGGACAATCGCATCTCTAGATGAAAGATCGTCTGCCACAACATTCAATTTAAGTGAAAAAGAACCGTTTTTCCCGCTGGTATCCCAGGTCCCAAGCGATCCGCTCTCTACCGAGGCGGTGCTGGATTTGATCAGAACTTCCGTACTGCCGCTGGCGCTATACCATAGCCTATAGTTGTTAAAATCCCACCCGGAAGCACTGCCCAAAATATTTATAATTCCTTTTAAATATTCACCCGCAGCCGGCGCTGTGATCTCGGAGGATAATCCGGTCAGCGTTTTTTGAACATTGATCCGCCCAGTTCCCAGCAATCCTCGATAAGCCGGATCCTGCAGGCTGTCTATGTTATCAGTATATTTTTGTATGCGAGCGAAGACTTCGCTGATGCTAAGCGAAGGCTTGGCTGCTTTTAGTAGTGAAACCAAGCCCGCCACAAAAGGTGATGCCAGCGAGGTCCCGTTCCAATAATCGGCTCCGGTGGTATTGTTGATGTATCCACCGTTTTTGTCTGTGCTGCGAATACTTGATCCGGGGGCCGAAACCTTTACCCAGCTGGCGTAATTAGAAGCCTGCTGCCGGCCGGTTTCCGCATCGGTCCCGCTCCAAAGCGACCGCAGATCCCCCGGATCGGTAGCCGCCACCGCGATTACGGTCGGATAGTATGCCGGATAAGTATTCCAGTCGACATTGCCGTTGCCGGCCGCGGCCACCAGAACCAGGCCATGGTCATATGCATCCTGGCAAACTTCTCTGATGCCTCCCGGATTTTCATCGACATAACGGTTAGGACTGAAATTCAAATCATTATATTGCCCCAGGCTCATATTAACCGCCACTACGTTCACGCCCAAAGCCTTGAGGGCGGACAAATATCGCAGGCCAGTAATAACTGTAGCGATATCGCCGCTGCCGCTGCTGTTTAATACTTTAATCGGTAATATTTTCGCTTTCCAGTCCATGCCGGCGATTCCCTTGCTGTTGTTAGTGGCGGCTGCGATCACGCCCGAAACGGCGGTCCCGTGGCCGTAGTCATCCAGGCAATCCGCGTCGCCGTTGATCGGGTCAGCTACAAAATTTTTGGCATGGGCCAGATCCACTTTACCCGCCAGGTCTTCGTGATAATAATTTATTCCCGTATCCAGCACCGCCACCAGGTTGCTGGCGGAACCGGTGGTCCGGTCCCATCCCTGCGGGGCGCTTATTTTCGGCAGGCCCCACTGTTGGCTGTAGTAGGGATCATTTGGTATGGTCTGGAAGGCGTGCACGATTGTATTCGGATAAACTGAAATCACATTGGCATCATTTTTATAGTCGTTTACCGCGTTAACGACGCTTTCCGAGGTTGGAAAGGTCAAAACATATTCGTCTTCGAGCCGCGTCCAATCCGGGCGAAGTTTAAGCGCCGCTTGGTGCAGCTTTTTGAAATCGGCTACCCGGTATTTCTGATTGAGCGCCTTGAGCGAAGCCGCCGAAACAGTCGCCGCCCTGACCGCCGCCACTCCCATCCCCTTTGGCAGCTTGACCATTCCCGGTTTAAATCGAACAATTATTTGTCCGGGCAGATATTCCGCCACAGCTATTCCGGCAAGTTGGAAGGACAAAAGACAGAGAACTGTTACGGCAAGCGATTTAATATTGAATTTATATGCCATGATTTTGACTTTTGAATTTTAACTTTGGGTTCGCTTTGGGTTGAAGTATAACATAATTATAGAGTATAATAAACTTGCCCGTCCTGCCTGCCGGCAGGCAGGCGGGAGGCGGGACAGCATGAAAAATCTAAAACAACGAGCTCAATCTGTCGTTTCACCGGTCCTCGGCATGTATTTTGATGATTTCGAAGTGACGGGGGGCAAAGGCGGATATCTTTTTGGAACCGACGGCAAGAAATACCTTGATTTTGCGACCGGTATCGCCTGCTGCATCACCGGCCATTGCCATCCCAAAGTAGTGGCAGCGATCAAACAGCAGGCGGAGAAGCTGCTCCACGTTTGCATCGGGGTCGCTTATTATGAACCATATGTAGCGCTGGCCGAAGAGCTCCAGAAGATCGCCCCCATGAAAAAAGCCCAGGTATTTTTGTGCCAGAGCGGGACGGAAGCAATCGAAGCCGCCATCAAACTGGCCAAATATACCACTAAAAAGCCCGGCATCCTCGCCTTTCAGGGCGGTTTTCACGGCCGGACATTGGGCGCGCTATCCATTACCACTTCCAAAATGAAATACCGGGACGGTTACGAACCGCTCCTGCCGGAAGTCTATATCGCACCGATCGATATTCGGGTGGTGGAGGGACTGCTCAAAAAAAACGCCGCTAAGATCGGCGGGATCGTGATCGAGCCGATGCAGGGAGAAGGCGGCTACGTTATGATCGAAGCCTCCTTCCTGAAAAAGTTGCGGCAGTTATGCAACAAGTACGGGGCGCTGCTGATCATTGACGAAGTCCAAACCGGAATGGGCCATACCGGAAAATGGTTCGCCTGCCAGTATGCCGGGGTTGAGCCCGACGTCGTCGCCCTGGCCAAAGGTATCGCCTCCGGCCTTCCCCTGGGAGCCTGCATTGCCAAAGCGGAAGTGATGGCTAAATGGTCAGCCGGTTCGCACGGCGGGACCTTTGGCGGGAATCCGGTTAATTGTGCCGCTGCCATCGCCACCATCAAAGTCATTAAAGAAGAAAAGCTGCTCGCCAATGCCGCTAAACTCGGTGCTTATTTAAAAAAAGAGCTGCTGGCCCTGCAAAAATCTTTTCCCGTCATTAAAGAAATCCGCGGCATGGGGCTGATGCTGGGAGTTGATTTTGGCGACAGCAAAATCGTAAATAAGCTGATCAACTTCTGCCTGCAGCAAGGCGTGCTGCTGATCTCGACCGGGGGAAGCGGAACGGTGATCCGCGTTATTCCTCCACTCAACGTCAATAAAAAACAGATCGATCAGATGATCAAAGTATTCCGCTCGGCGCTGGAAAATGTTTCAGTATAAAGAGCTTTCCGACCTGCTGGAGATTGCCGCCGCAAAAAACCAACCTCCTTTTATCCTGGTGCTGGACGGCATTGAGGACCCGCACAATTTTGGAGCGATCCTGCGCACGGCCGAAGCGGCCGGCGTTCACGGCGTGGTGATCCGCAAGGCCCGCCAGGTGCCGGTGACCGATACGGTGATAAAGGTCTCGACCGGCGCGGCCGAGCTGGTCCCGGTCGCCCGGGTTCCCAACATCGCCGAAGCCATCCGCGCCCTGCAAAAAGAATCCCTGACGGTATTCGGGGTTGAAATCGACGGTAAAAGGTTATATAATCAAGCAGATTACACCGGCGGGGCGGCGTTTGTCGTCGGGAGCGAGGGAGAGGGGCTTTCCCGCCTGGTCAAGGAACGGTGCGACGAAGTGGTCCGCCTGCCCATGCGGGGGAAGATCAATTCGCTCAACGCGTCCGTCGCAACCGGGATCGTGCTATATGAAGTTTTGAGGCAAAGAGGCCTCCAGTAATTTTATCGAACAAGGAGGTGAAAAGTTATGGCAGAAAAAGTTTGCAAATGCGGAATCAAGAAAGTAGCCGGTTACCTCTATTTCGTTGATAAGCAGGGTGACGTTTCCCGCGCCAAGATGGCCCGCGGACGGAAGAAATCCAAAAAGCGGAAATAAGCTTTATCACATAACAGCTGGCGGCTTGCGGCTGTATCCTCCGCAAGGAGTACGCGTTGCAAGTCGCCAGTTTTTCCGTTCAGTTTCCCGTTGTCAGTTGTAAGTTGTCTGTTGTTAGTTAATAGGGAGAGGTAGCAAAGTGGTTAAATGCACCTGACTGTAAATCAGGCGGCTTATGCCTTCGAAGGTTCGAATCCTTCCCTCTCCATAATAATTTGCTTCGCAAATTATTATGGCTCGACCGGTTTATTGTCAAACCATCCCTCTGATTATACCCAACACTATTCATGGGTGCCTTTTATTTTTTCCCCTTCTCAGCGGGCGCATACCTTCAGCCCCCACTCAAATAATTGCGCCCGATAGAGAATACCTTCATAATAAAGCCCAGCTCCAGTTTTCAAATCCGCCTGAAGCGGACTTACTCACCGAAGCCGGGCAGTTTTTAATTCGCTCCGATGGGAAATCGGAGACAGGAATAAGCCCTGGACTTAATTTCGCGCGCTCTACATCTCCTTGAAGATGAAGAATCCGGCACAAATAGGTCCTGGCAAGACGAAAGCCAGCATTGTTGTTGCGGTTCTCGGGATGATTGTCGTTGCGATAATCGGCCTGCAGGTTGTCTGGATTGTTGTTGTTCCACGAACCACCACGAAGAACTTTTACGGGCTTATCCCTTCCAAATTAAATTCAGACAATATCCTCCTTCTAGTGCGACAAGAATCGGCGTGAAGGGCATACCCCCGCCAACTTTGCATGGAATAAACAATTTTATCCATCGCAATAATCCCTTTTTGCAGCAGCCCTAAATATCTTTTCATTCTTTTTCTTAACCTCCTGATATTTTGTTTGACCACAAGGCGGTGCGTTGGGAAAATCTTATAGCCTAGAAAATTGACGCCCCTTCTGGTTTGGTATATCTGGCTTTTATTTTCATGCAACTCAAGCTTTAGGCCTTTAAGATATTCACGGATCGACTCCTTAATGTAGTTTAATCTGCTTTTATCGTTATCAAAAACGATCAGATCATCCATGTAGCGGAGATAATGTCTGCATCTGACAGTTTCTTTCAAATAATGGTCAAGCTTGTTAAGATAAAGATTAGCGAATATCTGGCTGGATAAATTGCCGATTGGGATGCCGGGAGAGGACGTGGAATCGATTATCAATTTTATTAACCAGAGGGCATGGGGGTCTTTAATCTTCTTTAAGATCAATCTGTAAAGCAACTCATGATCTATTGAGGCAAAATAGCTTTTTATATCGCATTTTAAGACGTATTGGTTTTTACGGCTGAACTCAGTATATCTGCCCACTGCTTTATGACTGCCTTTATCTTTCCGGCAGGCGTAGGAATCATCTATGAAAGTTCTGTCAAATAGCGGCTCAATTACATTGCACAATGCATGCTGGGCAACCCGATCACGATATGGAGCGGCGCTGATTAAGCGTTTCTTTGGATCATGAATATAAAATTGCTTATATTCCCCCATCCGGTAAGTCCGGTTCTGTAACTGTCCTTGAAGGACAATCAACTCATTTTCCAGCTCTAGATTGAAAAGACCGGTTGAGGTTTTAAATCGTTTTCCTTTTTGGGCCTTTTTCGAAGCGATTAGGAGATTTTTAAAAGAGCAGATTTCGTCAAAAAGATAGCCGCAACGCTTCACTTTGTAGCTTGCTGTTTGATCCAGCCGCCGATCAGCCGGCCGATTTCGTTTGTTTCTTTGCTTACGAATTCATAGCGGTGCAGATTAATGAATTGTAAATCATATGAAAGTCGGATAAGGAAGCGAATACTTTCCAGTTCGAGGTTTGCTTTCTTTAAGGTATCAAGCTTGATTTTGGAGTAATTCGCTGCCAGCAGGAGATCTAAAATATCCAGAAGCTTATTCTCGATGCGGCTTCCAAGTGTATATCTTTTGTCTCTTGGAAATCCGGAAATAGTCGGCAGCAACCATTTAAGCAGATCATAAGTCCTGGCAATAGCATTTGGAGCCTCAGGCATAAGCTATATTTTCAAAAATTTCCGGCCGCCCCTCACCATAAGAGGTAAAGGGGTAAAGGCACAAGGATTAACCTATAAAAGTCCTGGCAAGACGAAAGCCAGCATCGCTGTCGCGGTACCCGGGAGGATAGTCGTCGCGACAATCGGCCTGCAGGTAGCCTGGAAAGATGTAGTACCACGAACCACCACGAAGAACCGATTCTTTTGTCCACTCCCAAACATTTCCTATAAGTTCATAAAGGCCTTCGGCGCTTACGCCCGCAGGTTTTGATTTTACCGGCCTGGTACCGCTATCATTATATACCGCCTTTGTTTGATCAAGATCGTTTCCCCAAGGCCGCATCTTCCCATCGGTCCCTGACGCTGCCCTTTCCCATTGCTTTTCAGTTAAAAGGTCGCTTCCCAATAATCGCGCTATTGCCTCTGCCTCATTTTTATTTACATAAAGTAACGGGCAATTATCTCTTTCTGATTTTGGAACGTTATCAGCAACTTTATCCAATGACTCTATCATTATCTTTTCAATTGACCAATCTTTATCCCTAAAAATCTCTCTAACTTCTTTTTCCTTGAGAAACAATAGGTTTTTCATCATGCCAATAGTAAACGTCGTCTCAGCCGCTTCAAATGTTTCAACTTGAGCCGGCTGACCTTGATAGACAAAGTTTCCCCCTTCTATTTTTTTAAACACCACGCCAATTCGCTCGGCAAGGTTTGCTCCCCTTAATGCAACCAGCCTCTGTAAGGCTTCGGGGCTATCCCCGGCTCTTATTCTTCCGGGATTTCCTGCTAAGGTTTCCCTTTGCCTGATTAAATTCCATGCGCCGTTCATAGTTTCTCCTTTTCGAATTCCAATTGCCATTTTATTTTCCTCCTGTTAACGTTCTTTTTTCGGGTGTCTGACCCGCTATACTATTATCGACAGATTGTTTAGAATATTTCACTTTTTCTTGGGGATTTTTGGGAGGGGACGGGGACATAGTGACCCTCAAAAACCGCTCTTCGCCGGGGGTGTGGGGGAGGCGAAGAGCGGTTTTTCGACCACTATAATCTATGCAGGTCCTTCTTCTTGCACCCATGAATAGTGTTGGGTATAATCAGAGGGATGGTTTGACAATAAACCGGTCGAGCCATAATAATTTGCGAAGCAAATTATTTACTCATTCTTCACCCTCACCTTATCCTTAGCGCCCTTTCGCAACTTGCAAATTATTAAGGAGAAGAATGAAGATGAAGAATGAGGGCGTGGTATAATTATTTATATGTTCGACTTCACTAATAAGGTTTAGTTCTGCGATTAGTTGGAGTATTGGTATGCATTCAAAAAGCGATCCTCTGGCAGTTTTATAGAATTGCACTTTTTCTTTTATTGTGTTTCTTCCATTCCCCTCGGCAATATTCGGGGGAATGGAAAGCACTGCTCTGCTAAGCTGGTCGACGATTATACGATCCTTTACCAAGCTTCTTAGATTAAATACCCTTTTCGTCAGTTCCATCGCCTTCTTTTAAACCACTAAATCCTCAAACATAAATACCATTGTCTGCCACCTCCTCCCCCATCCACCAGCAACCTTATTGCCGTTGTCGTAACGGTAATCCGTAATTCGTAAACCGTAACGCGTAAAATGTAAGTTGTAAATTACCCCGCGAGCTCGCCTAGATAGGCAATAATCTCCTACAGGTATTTTGCTGCCTTGCTTTTGGCGAACTATGATAAAAACATCTATTTACTGCTGACTGCTTATTGCGAACTGCTTGCCACTTTGATTTCTCCACAATCCAGTCTATAATTAGAAGCGAAACAAGGAGGGTACAGACATGAGCAATTTGGAACGTTTTATTAGAGTTATTATCGGTGGCTTCTGCTTGATTCTTCCCAGCTATTTTGTCACCCATTCATACCTTTCATGGACACTGACGGTTATCGGGCTGATATTAATATTGACCGGCCTGACCGGCTTTTGTCCCCTTTATGTATGGGTTTTTAAGCGAAAAGCCAAATAATCATTAATCAATGAAAAAGTTTTTTAAGTGGTCTGCCATCGTTATCGGCGCAATCATTGTTTTCATCATTATCGGCCTGCTCGCCCTCCCCTTTATCTTCCCGCTCGAAAAGATAAAACAGTTCGCGGTAACTCGTCTCTCCGAAACGCTGCGGCGCGAAGTTAAGATCGAAAAAGTTTCGTTCGATCTCTTTTCCGGGATCAAGCTGCAGGGGCTGTTTGTCGGCGATCGCAAAGAATTCGGCAACCGGGCTTTTATCAAGGCTGACGCTATTGTGCTGCGCTATGCTTTTTGGCCGCTCTTCTCGCGCCAGATCATCGTCAAAGAAGCTTCCCTGGTCAAACCCGAAGTCATAATTGAAAAAAACCTCCGCGGTGAATTCAATTTCTCAGACCTTCTGCAATCAAAAAAGGCGGTAAAACCAACTACCCAACCACCTATTAACCCAACCGCCAAACCACCCTTTGACCTTTTTGTTACCAGCTTCTCCCTCCGTGAAGGGAAGGTTTCCTTCATCGATCGTGCGGCAAAATCGACCAGCGAAATAAGGGATTTAAATTTTAACCTTTCTGGTTTTGAACTGGCGCTGATCAAACCGATTGAAGCCCGCCTCTCCGCCAACCTGGTCTATCAGGGAAAAACCATCCCGCTTTCAGTGAGCGCGAAGATCGGCTTTGATCTGCCCAACGAAACCATGAACATTAATCCGCTAAACTTCTCCCTAGCCGGAGAGAGCGCGGCGGCATCGATCACCATTTCTGATTTTGGCCGGACGCCGGACGTAGACTTCTCGCTAAGTACAAAGAAGCTTTCGCTCGATCCGCTGCTGGCAATCATCGCCGCTCCAGCCGCGACCAATGTAAAAAAACCAGCGCTCCGCCCAGGCGAGCTGACCAAGGCGGTCAACCGCTCCACTGCGGCTATTCCTGGGGAGTTAAAAATTAAAGGGAAACTCGATCTTGAAAATATAACTTTTCAGAAATTCGCGGTCGATCGAGCCAATCTCACCATTTCCCTGGCTAATAAAACCGCTGCCGCCGATATCAAAGAGGTCCGGCTTTATAACGGAACGCTTTCGGGCCGGGCGCAAATCAATCTGGCTACTTCCGGCCTGGGATACAATGTTCAGGACCTCAAACTAACCGGGCTGGACTCTACGCCACTTATCAATTCGTTGGTTGAGGCCTTGCTGGTAACTCTGCCGGACTATAAAGACCTCACTAATAAAGTCTATGGCACGCTTAACGCTTCGCTCTCCCTTAAAGGCCAAGGAGTCGAACCGCAGGATATTATGAAAAACGCGGTTGGGAACGGCTCATTTTCGATCAAGGGCGGAGAGCTAAAACGGCTTAAGACCTTAGCCGAGGTTGGCAAGACCATCCATTCCAATACACTGCAGCAGGATCTCCGTTTTGGAGACCTGTCCGCCGCCTTTGATTTTAAAAACCGCGTCATTAATACTTCCGGCCTTCACCTCGACAATCCGGACATCAAGCTGAATTATAAAGGCGGGGTTGATCTGGGCAAACTGGTCTGGCTCGGCGGTAATCGTTTATCCCTCAAGCTCTCTCCCACCGTGGCAAAAGAAATCCCAAAAGAACTTTCATTATTTAAAGATGAAAGCGGGTGGCTGGAGTTGGTATTTGAGATAACCGGCCCGCTCAGCAAACCCTTCCCCAAGCCGATCTTAGAAAAGCCGATCGAAAAAGCGATCGGTAAAATTAAGTTGAAGATCGAAGCTAAACAGATTGAAATCCAACAGGCGATAAACACCAAGGAAGCCGAGCTCAAGAAGGCGGCGGAAGAAGCCAAAGCCAGCGCGGAGGCCGAAGCTAAAGCTAAGGCCGATGCCGAGGCACAACGTTTAAAAGAAGAAGCTAAACAAAAGGCCAAAAAGCTGCTTGGCTTTTAAGCCAAATGCCTGAATTTCCCCGCCTTCATAGGCCATCCCCGGCCCTTTCCGCCCTCTTTTAACACAAGTTTTGCCCTCTTTATTACGATTATATTAGTAGATGGAGGTACATCCACTATGAAAAAGGCATTATTGCTTCTTGTCTGCTTTGTACTGTTAACCGGTATTGCCGTGGCCGCCGGAGGCGCGAAAACCCCTTATAACATTCAGGTTGATAAGCTCTATTCTGCTCCGGACGATAGTTCAAAAATGGTCTATGAGATACCGCTGGAAGTCCGCCTGCTCGATATGTCGGCCGACAACAATTGGTATAAAGTGAAGATCTCATTTAATATCGGTCCGTTCAATTATACCTATGTTGGCTGGGCGGAGATCCCGGTCGGTGATATGATGGCCGAAAGGGAAAAAGCCGCCAAATTGGCCAAAGCGCCTCCTGCCGAAACACTTCAAGAAGAAGCCGCTGAGGAATAATACAACGCTGAAAATTCTAAAAAGCCCTTGTCTTAAAAAAACCGGCTTGCTATAATCCCTTTGTCTGTTAACTCAGTAAAAGGAGGTTTAACATGGTCGGAAAACTGATCAAGGTTCTCATTGGCATTATTTTGGTGGCGTTGGGCGCGTGGTTGATCTATTTGTGGCGGGCTGATCTTTTGACTCTAATCAGAGGCGGACTCGGAGTATTCCTGATCCTGGCTGGCCTGATCGCCTTTGCTTTAGTAGCCGACTAAACCTTTAATTGAAAGAAGAGCTGATCGAACTCCTTAAGACCAAGGAAGCGGTAAAATTCGGAGATTTTACGCTTTCTTCCGGCAAGAAAAGCGACTTTTACGTCGACTGCCGAAAAATTACCCTTCATCCCCAGGGAGCGCGCCTCATTGCTCAGATCATTCTGGAAAAGATCAAGGGATCAAAGGTTGACGCCATTGGCGGGTTGACCCTGGGGGCCGACCCTATCACCTCTTCCGTCGTGGCCTTGAGCGATATCCCCGGTTTTATCGTGCGGAAAAAAGAGAAGGAACATGGCACCCGGCAAAAGATCGAAGGGATTATCGAGTCAGGCTTTAATGTGGTTATCGTCGAGGACGTTGCCACCACCGGCGCTTCTGCCCTGCAAGCAATAGAAGCGGTAGAGGCTGTCGGCGCTAAGGTGGTAAAGGTTATAGCGGTAGTTGACCGCGAAGAAGGGGCCGCGGAAGCGCTGAAGAATTACGATTTCGACCCCATTATTAAAAAGTCTGACCTTGCCTGATCTTTCATTTTTCTGATATACTGATGTCCTGATCTTCTCTTTTGTGCCCGTGTAGCTCAGTTGGTAGAGCACGTCCTTGGTAAGGACGAGGTCACCAGTTCAATCCTGGTCGCGGGCTTTTTATTACTTTCTAATCCGGCTTGACAACCATCAAGCGGCTTGAGTATAATAGAACGTTAAATTAAGAACGGTCGAGAAAATTTACAGGAGGTAAGCTATGGCAAGGGAAAAGTTTGAGAGAAAGAAACCGCACGTTAACGTTGGAACGATTGGACACGTCGATCACGGGAAAACCACTCTGACATCCGCGATTACTCGGGTATTGGCCGCCAAGGGGATGGCCAAAGCCAAGGCATTCGATGAGATCGATTCCGCGCCGGAAGAAAAGGCCCGCGGTATTACCATCGCTATCGCCCACGTTGAATATGAAACCGACAAACGGCATTATGCCCACATCGACTGTCCGGGTCACGCCGACTATGTTAAAAACATGGTCATCGGCGCGGCGCAGATGGACGGAGCCATTCTGGTGGTTTCGGCCGCCGACGGACCGATGCCCCAGACCCGCGAACACATCCTGCTGGCCCGCCAGGTTAACGTTCCCGCCATTGTGGTGTTCCTGAATAAAGTCGATATGGTCGACGATAAAGAGCTGGTTGACCTGGTTGAAGTAGAAACTCGCGATCTGCTCACAAAATATCAGTACCCGGGCAATGATATTCCTATTATCCGCGGTTCCGCGCTCAAGGCGATGGAAAACCCGGATCCAAACGGCCCTGATGCTAAATGCATAATTGAGCTGATGGATGCAGTTGACAACTATATTCCTGAACCGAAGCGCCCGCTTGACCAGCCCTTCCTGCTGCCGGTCGAAGACGTCTTCACCATTACCGGCCGCGGCACGGTCGGCACCGGCAGGATCACCCGCGGTAAGATCAAGATCGGCGAAGAGGTCGAGATCATCGGTCTGGGCTCCCATAAGAAAGCGGTCGCCACCGGAATCGAGATGTTCCGCAAGACCCTCGACGAAGGTCTGGCCGGAGACAATATCGGGCTCCTGATGCGAGGCGTGGAAAAAGAAGAGCTGCAGCGCGGGATGGTCGTCGCCAAACCGGGCTCGATCAAGCCCCACAAAAAGTTCCTGGCCCAGGTTTACGTTCTGACCAAGGAAGAAGGCGGACGACATACCCCGTTCTTTAACGGTTACAAGCCCCAATTCTTTATCAATACCACCGACGTGACCGGCGAGATCAAACTGCCGGACAAAGTTGAAATGGTTATGCCGGGCGATAATATCAACATGACGGTTGAGCTCATCACCGACGTGGCGGTTGAAGAAGGGTTGCGCTTCGCTATCCGCGAGGGTGGTCGCACCGTAGGCGCCGGAGCAGTTACCAAGATTATTGAATAAGCTCTTAAAGACCTTAGGGGTTTTAGCCGCATTCTCACTCCTGGCAGCCGCCGGGTTTGTGGCGTACGATTTCCTGCAAACCAGGGATAAATTCCCGACTCCCACTTTTATCGGCAATATCGCTGTATCCAATTTAACCGAAAAAGAAGCGGTCATCAAGCTAGCTCGTTTTAAAACCTCTGAGATCTTTTCTCCCCTGATTACCTTTGAGGCCGAAAAATACCGCTATTCTTTTTCTCCCGAATCGATTGGAGTAAGAGTAAACTATGTTGAAAGTGTTGGCCGCGCTTATGACGAAACCCACAAAGAGGGCTATTTAAAAGAACTGCGCGAACGGCTGAGGAAAGAAGAGGTCTCCCAGCCCCCGGTCATTAATGTTAATGATGAGCAGCTGCATACCGTAATCGGAGGGATGGGAGACGAGATCCGCTCGACCGCCAAAGACGCTTCCATCGTGCTGTACGAAGAAACCGGCGGCTTTCATATTGAAAGCGAAGATCTGGGAAGAGAAGTTTCGGTCAAAAAAACGGCGGACGAATTTAAAAAGCGCCTGCTGGCCGGCGGAAAAATCTTCCCGATCATTATCTCCTATATCTATCCCAAAATATCCGAAAAAGACCTGCGCGCCTTCCCGCCGGTTTACCGAATAGCGGCCTACACCACTTATTATGGCCGCCATGATTCACCTAACCGCATTCATAATATTAAATTGATCGCTTCCTGGCTGGATGGGACCATGCTGCTGCCGAACGATGAGTTTTCCCTGGCGGATGCCATCGGTGATTTTACTCCCGAGCGGGGATTTAAAGAAGCTTTTGTTATTTTTCAAGGGGTGCTGGTTCCCCAGCTGGGAGGAGGGACCTGCCAGATCGGGACCACCCTCTATAACGCTATTTCACTAGCCGACCTCCAGGTGCAGCAGCGCTCCAATCATTCATTTTATTTTAATATCTATCCGCTGGGGCGGGACGCCACCGTCTATCCGGGGCAGAAAGATCTGAAATTCAAAAATAACACCGGCCATGTGATCCTGATCAAAGCGGTCGCAACCAATAAACGGCTCTCCTTCCGTATTTATGGAACGCCAACCGGCAAGAAGGTTGAGTTTTCCGCTCCCGCGGTTTATATCCTGACCAAATCGGGCTATGAACCTTCATCGGTGCGGGCGGTTTTAGACGCGGACAGCCCATTCAAAACTTCCGTCGTTCGCAAGGTGTTCGATTCAACCGGAAAACAGCTCAAGGAAGAAACCATTCACAGTTATTACAAATTATACGGGGAAAAGAGCAACGTACCTATCGCCCGCCCCGAACCCCGATGAACCAGCAGACGATCACCCGCTCCTTTACACTTCAGGGAACGGGCATCCATTCCGGTAAACAAACTACCCTCCATTTTAGCGCCGCTCCGATTGACGCGGGAATCTATTTTTTAAAAGAGGGGAAAAAGATCCCCGCTCTGGCAGCTAATGTGGTCGACACCCGCCGCGGCACATCGCTGCCCGGGATCGCAGTAGTTGAACATTTACTTTCCGCTATCAGCGGCCTGGGGATTGATAACCTAGAGATCAAGATCGAGGGGGAAGAGATCCCGATCATGGATGGCAGTGCCCTCCCCTTTGTCGAAGGACTGCAGGGCGCCGGGTTGGCCGAACAGGCCGCTCCCAGAAAATATTATGAAATTGACCGGCCGGTTAAAATTAGCGTCGGAGAAGCGTGGCTGGAAGCCCTTCCCTATCATGGACTAAAGATCAATTTTATGGTAAACTTTTCGGGTGTCGGCCCTCAAAAGCTGACCTGCGAACTGGAAAAGATCGATTATCGCAAAGAGATCGCGCCGGCCCGAACCTTTGGATACCTGGAAGAGTATGAACAGCTGAAAGCACGGGGACTGGCAATTGGCGCCTCTTTGGATAACGCCCTGGTTATCGGAAAAGATGGTTATGTTAACCAGCCGCGTTTTAGCGACGAAGTTGTTCGCCACAAGGTCCTGGACCTGATCGGCGATCTGCGGCTGGCGGGAAGGCCGCTCTGGGCGGAGATCAACGCTTTTCGATCGGGCCATAGTTTAAACGTCGAGTTAGTGAGGAGGATAATCAATCCATGACCGAATTAGACATAAAGGAGATCTTAAAGACTATTCCCCACCGCTACCCCTTTGTCCTGATCGACCGAATCATTGAGCTGGAAGAGGGAAAACGCGCGGTCGCGATCAAAAATGTCACCTTTAATGAGCCTTTCTTCCAGGGACACTTTCCCGACCACCCGATCATGCCGGGGGTTTTGATCGTCGAAGCGATCGCCCAGGTAGGAGTGGTAATGGCCCTGCGCTCTCCCGAAAATGAAGGCCGGCTGGTCTATTTTGCCGGGATCGATAATGTTCGCTTCCGTCGGCCAGTGGTGCCGGGCGACCAGCTGCGCATCGAAGTAGAAACGGTATGGGTGCGCGGCGCTCTGGGAAAAATGAGGGGAAAGGTCACAGTTGGCGGCGAAGTCGCCACTGAGGGCGAATTCATGTTCTCTCTGGCCAACCGGGATACGGGCGGTGCCAAGGTCCATCATACCGCGACGGTCAGTTCCAAGGCGGTTATCGGTAAGAACGTTGAGGTCGGCCCCTATTGTGTAGTTGGTCCAGATGTCACTATCGGTGACGGGACCAAGATCGATGCTCACTGTCTGGTGGTTGGCTGGACTACCATCGGCAAAGAAAATCATATTCATAATGGAGTCACGATCGGCGCCCCGCCGCAGGATTATAAATATAAGGGTGAAAAGGGAGAGATCAAGATCGGCGACAAAAATATTATCCGTGAATTTGTTACCATCCATATCCCGAGCGGCGGGGGAGAAACTGTGGTCGGCAATGAGAACATGGTTATGGTCCACGCCCACATTCCCCACAACTGCCGGATCGGCAATCAGGTGATCATTGGCGGCTACGTCGGCCTGGCCGGTTATACCGATATCGGCGACCAGGTGGTGATCGGCGGATTGGCCGGTATTCATCAATTTGTCAGGATCGGCCGGCTGACCATGGTCGGCGCCCAGTCCAAAGTTACCCAGGACATCCCTCCTTTTATGCTAGTGGAAGGAAATCCCGCCCAGGTCCGCTCGGTTAACAGCATCGGCTTGCAGCGCCGCGGCGTCTCACAGGACGCGCAGGCGGAGATCAGGAAGGCCTTTAAACTGGTCTATGAATCCGGCCACAAGACGGCCGATTCTGCCCGGGAGATCCGCAAGCGCTTGCGGCCTTTGCCCGAGATCGAACAGATCGCGGTTTTCCTGGAAAACGAGAGCCACCGCGGTATCAGCCGCAAGACCGCCTTCGAGATAGAGGCCGAAGAGCTGATCCTCCCCGAGATCCCAGAACTCGGTCTATGAAATTTTTTGTTTCCGCGGGTGAGGTCTCCGGCGATATTCATGGTTCTTATTTAGTCGGCGAACTAAAGAAAATCCGGCCGGACGCGACCTTTTTTGGCGTCGGATCGGTCCGTCTGGCAGAGGCCGGGGTGGATATTAAATTTGACATCAGCCGCCGCGGCACGATCGGCCTGCTCGAAGCGCTCCCCAATCTCCTCCCCATTTATTCCGTTTTTTCTAAAGTAAAAAAGCTGCTGCTGGAAGAAAAGCCCGACCTAGTCATTTTGATCGACTCCCAGGGCTTTAACCTGCCGCTGGCTAATTTTTGCAAAAAGGCCGGGATCAAAACGGTCTATTATATCGCGCCGCAGGAATGGCTGTGGGGCTCGCAGCGCGGCGTCGACCGGGTGGCCCGCTCTATCGATCTTATCGTCGCTATTTTTGAGAAAGAGTACCAGGCTTACAAACAGGCCGGGGCCAACGTTATTTATTTTGGCCATCCTTTGATGGATATCGTTAAGCCTTCGATGACAAAAGAGGAAACCCGCCAGAGCCTGATCGGCCCGGAGGTCCATCCCTCTACCCCGGTCATCACTCTCTGTCCCGGCAGCCGGCTGCATGAGATCAAAAGGCTGCTGCCGATCCTGCTCAAAGCCGGCGAGCGGATTAAAAAAGAGCTTCCGCAGGCGCATTTTGTGATCCCGGTCGCTTCCGACCAGATCATCGAAGAGATCTTTGGACTGATCGGCGATTTTCTCCCGAAGGCGATTGTGGGACAAACTTACAACCTGCTTTACGCGGCGGACCTTAACATCTGCGCGTCGGGAACAATAAATCTGGAATCTTCCATTCTTGGGGTTCCCAATATTATGACTTATAAATTATCGCAGCTCTCTTATCTGATCGGAAAATATGTCCTTAGGATCGGGGATAAACTTCCCTATTTCAGCATGCCCAATTTATTGCTGGATGAAAAAGTTGTCCCGGAATTAATTATGGGAGATGCCAATCCGGAAAATATCAGCCGCGAAGCGCTTGCCATCTTAAAGGATCCAGCCCGAGCGGAGCAAATGAAGGAAAATTTCTTCCAGCTGCGCAGCCATTTGGGTCAACCTGGAGTTATCACCCGTATCGCGGAAAAGATTTTATCCTAGATCCCTCATCCTGGTTTGTTATCAAACCAAAAGCCCTTAATTGCTACCTTCTCCCAGAGGGAGAAGGAGCGGTCCTTGCCCCTTAATTAACTAAAGTTAATCAGAACCGGC
>Ga0315287_10001148_pt1 | contig 24092 bp, 25 predicted proteins | sample YL17G11_0_MG_FD_205037 | JGI IMG/M metagenome (GOLD analysis project Ga0315287, IMG submission 205037) | Sediment microbial communities from Yellowstone Lake, YNP, Wyoming, USA - YL17G11_0 | ecosystem: Environmental > Aquatic > Freshwater > Lake > Sediment | place: USA: Wyoming | collected... | reverse complement strand
CCGGCCTGGGAGTAGAGCGAGCCCGCGTCGGTGTAGCTGTGGTTGAGGCCGAACACGTAGTAGGCGAGCCCGCGCCGCTCGCGCACCTCGGTGAAGAGGCGCGAGGACATCCCCCCGCCGAGCACGGTCGCGAGCAGCTGAAGGGGATAGCGGTCGGGATGCTCGAGCGGGTAGCTGCGCACCCCGACGCAGATGTGCGCCTGGTCGGAGGCCTTCGTGAAGACCTTGACGCGCGAGCCGTTCTCGGCCGGGAGCTCGACCGGCGCGGCCGTGCCCGTCTCGGCCGGCACGAGGTCGCCGAGCTGCCGCTCGACCTCGGCGAGCAGGTCGCCGTCGATCCTCCCGCCGACGCCGACGACCATGCGCGAGGGCTTGTACCAGCGGTCGAGGTAGCCCGTGAAGGTGTCGCGCTCGGCGCCGCGGACGGTCTCCTTGCGGCCGATGATGTCCCAGCCGAGCGGCTGGTCGCCGTAGAGGAGCTCGTCGTAGACCCCGCCGATGTAGTCGCGCGGCGTGTCGAAGTACATGTTCATCTCCTCGACGATCACGCCCTTCTCGCGCTCGATCTCCTCGGGCTCGAACTTCGAGTTGCGCAGCATGTCCACGAGCACGTCGAGCGCCACGTCGCGGTGCTCGGCCGCGCACTTGACGTAGTAGCCGGTCAGCTCCTTCCCGGTGAACGCGTTGAACTCACCGCCGATCGCGTCGATCTCGCCGGCGATGTCGCGTGCGGTCGGGCGCCGCTCCGTGCCCTTGAAGAACATGTGCTCGGCGAAGTGGGCGATCCCGTTCGTCTCGGCCGTCTCGTAGCGCGAGCCGGCCGCGAGCATGACCGAGACGGTCACCGACTGGGCCTGCGGCATCGGCGCGGTGAGGACGCGCAGGCCGTTCGCGAGGGTCTTCCGCTCGAACGTGCTCACGAGAAGGCATGCTACCCGCGCATGTCCGGCGAGCTGACCCGTGCAGCGATCGCCGCCCAGCCCGACTGGCTGCGCGCGGTGCCGACGGGGCGACGCTACCCGGAGGGGATGCGGCGGCTCTTCACCGGCTGCGGCACCTCCTTCCACGCGGCCCAGACCGGCGGCGAGGCCGTGCAGGCCCTCGAGCTCGTGCTGGCGCCGGAGCGCGAGGCCGACCTGCTCGTGCTCGTCAGCCACGAGGGTGAGACACCGCTCACGCTCGAGGCGGCGTCCGCCTGGTGGGGGCCGAAGTGGCTCGTGACCGGAAAGGCCGAGAGCCCGCTCGCGGAGCTCTGCGACGAGGTGATCGTCTGCACGCCCGCGGTCGAGGAGAGCTGGTGCCACACGGCGAGCTACACCTGTGCCGTGGCGGCGCTCGACTCGCTCGAGGGCAACGAGATCGCCTGGCTCGCCGACGCGGCGGCCGAGGCAGAGGGCTTTCCCGCCTCGGCGCACGAGCGCTTCCTGGTCGCGGGCTCCGGGCGGGACCGGCCGACGGCGCAGGAGGCTGTGCTGAAGCTGCGCGAGGGCGCCTTCGTCGCCGCAGAGGCCTACGAGACCGAGCAGCTCCTGCATGGCTACCTGGCCGCGGTGGACGAGTCGGTGCGCGCCTTCGTGCTCGAAGGCGCGGGGCGGGCCGCCGAGCGGGCCGCGGCGTGCGCCGCCGCGCTGCGCGAGCTCGGCTGTGATGTCACGCTCGTGCCGACGCGCCACCCCGTCGTGGACATCGTCCCGTTCCAGAAGCTGACCGTCGCGCTGGCCGAGCTGCGAGGCGTCGACCCTGACCGCATCCGCCGCGACGACGAGCGCTGGGCGCGGGCGGCCGCCGCCGCGAAGGCCGACAACGCGGCATGAGGGCTCCGTGACCGACGTCGTCTCGGCCGAGGCGCTGACGAAGGAGTACGACGGCACGCGGGGCGTGATCGAGCTCACCTTCTCCCTTCGGCCGGGCGAGGTGTTCGGCTTCCTCGGCCCGAACGGGGCGGGCAAGACCACGACGATCCGCCTGATGCTCGACCTGATCCGCCCCACGAGCGGCCGGATCGAGCTGTTCGGCCTCGACGCGCGCCGTGACAGCGTTGCGATCCGGCGGCGGCTCGGCTACGTGCCCGGCGACCTCCGCCTCTACGAGCACCTGACCGGCCGCGAGCTGCTCACCTACGTCGCCTCGCTGCGCGGGCTCGACGGCCTCGGCGACGCCGAGCAGCTGGCCGAGCGGTTCGAGCTCGACCTCACGCGCCCGATCAAGGCGCTCTCGAAGGGGAACCGGCAGAAGGTCGGGCTCGTGCAGGCCTTCATGCACCGGCCCGACCTGCTCCTGCTCGACGAGCCGACCTCGGGGCTCGACCCGCTCATGCAGCAGGCGTTCTACGGGCTCGTGCGCGAGGTCACCGCCGCGGGGCGCACCGTCTTCCTCTCCTCGCACCTCCTCGCCGAGGTGCAGCACGCCGCGGACCGGGTCGCCGTGATCCGCGAGGGGCGGCTCGAGCTCGTCGAGACCGTGGATGTGCTCCGCAGGCGCTCCTTCATGCGCGTCGAGGCGACCTTCGCCGCGCCGCCCCCCGCCGACGCGTTCGCCGGGCTTTCGGGCGTGCGGGAGCTCGAGCGGCGGGGCCCGGTCGTCCTCTTCTCGCTCGAGGGGCCGATCGACCAGCTCGTCAAGGCGCTCGCACGCTTCGAGGTGCTCGCCCTGGACGTTCACGAGGCCGACCTCGAGGACATCTTCCTGGAGCTCTACCGGGGGGACGGCAGTGCTTCGTAGCGTCTTCGCCAAGACCCTGCGCGACCTCCGCCGCGGCTTCGGCTGGTGGACGCTCGGCCTCGCCGGCTACGTGGCGCTGATCGTGGCCGTCTGGCCGACGGTCAAGCACAACCCTGCGCTGATCAAGCTTCACGAGACCTACCCCGAGGCGCTCAGGGCGTTCGTCAGCTTCGGCGGTGAGCTCGACTTCGGCACGCCCGCCGGCTACCTCGGGGCCGAGATCTTCTCCCTGATCGCACCGCTGCTGCTGGTCGTCGCCGGGATCGGCGCCGGCGCGCGGGCGATCGCCGGCGAGGAGGAGCGCGGCACGCTCGACCTCCTGCTCTCGATGCCGGTCTCGCGCCGGCGGCTCGTGCTCGAGAAGCTGGGAGCGCTCGTCGTCGAGGTCACGGGCCTCGGGGCCGTCCTCTGGGCCGCGCTCGCGATCGGCTCGTGGGCCGCCGGGATGCACCTCTCCGCCGGCAACCTCGCCGCCGCGGTCGGGGGTGCGGTCCTGCTCGCGCTCGCGTTCGGCTGCATTGCGCTGCTCCTCGGCGCCGCGACCGGGCGCCGCGGCCTCGCGACCGGCCTGACCGCCGCGCTCGCCGTCGCCGCCTACCTGCTGAACTCGCTCGCCCCGCTCGTCCACGCGCTCGAGCACGTCCGGAAGGCCTCGCCCTTCTACCACTACGCGGCCGGCGACCCGCTGCGCCAGGGCTTCGCCGTCGGCCACGGGCTCGTCCTCGTCGCGATCGCCGTGGCCGCGGGGCTGCTGGCGCCGGTTCTGTTCGACCGGCGCGACCTCAGCGTCTAGGAGCGGTGCCAGGCGGCGAGAAGCTCGGTCTCGCGCTCCGCGGCGAGCCCGGCCTTGCCCGTCCACTCCGGGACGTCGCGCACCGTCTCGGCGAGCGGCCGGAACGTCAGCCCCGCCGCGAGCGCGCGCGAGACGTCGGCGAGCTGGAAGCTCCGCCACTCGTCGTTGCTCGCCGGAATCCAGAGCGGCAGCTCCATCCACTCGCCCACCTCGTGCTCGACGAGGAACGCGTCGTCGACCCACGTCACCTGCTCCGCGGCGCACGCGTCGAGGAGCGCCCCGAAGGTCACCTCGCCCGCGCGGCCTGTCGCGTCGTAGACGCCGGTCCCGCCCGCCTCGGCCATCCGCACGATCCACCCGGCGAGGTCGCGCACGTCGATGAACTGCACCGGCCGCTCGGGCGGTGCGGGCGCGAGGATCTCGCCGCCGCGCCGGGCCCGCTGCGGCCAGTAGGTGAAGCGGTCGGTCGGGTCGTTCGGCCCCACGATCAGCCCCGGCCGGACGACGAGCGCCCGCCCCGGGAGCGCGCGCTCCACCTCGGCCTCGCAGAGCGCCTTGAGCGCGCCGTAGTGCTCCTGGACGTCCTCGCTCGCCGGGTCGTCGAGCACGGCGAGCGGCGAGCCCTCGGTCGGCGGCTCGGCGAAGCCGGCGTAGACGGAGACCGAGGAGACGAAGAGGTAGCGCCCGACCGCCGGTGCGAGCAGCTCCGCCGAGGCGCGAACCACGCGCGGCACGTAGCCGGAGGTGTCGACGACCGCGTCCCAGCTCCCTCCCTCGAGCGCGCCGAGGCCGCCGTTGCGGTCGCCTCGCAGGTGCTCGGCCTCGGGAAAGAGCTCCGGGTTCGTCTGCCCCCGGGTGAAGAGCGTGACCTCGTGCCCCGCCGCGAGCGCGGCCGCGGCGAGGTGGCGGCCGAGGAACTGCGTGCCTCCGAGGACGAGCAGCCTCACAGCGAGGCGAGCTCCTCCAGGAGTCGGTCGACCTCTTCGGGCGTGTTGTAGTGGACGAACCCGGCCCGCACGGCGCCGTCGGGCAGCCCGAGCCGCTCCATGATCTCGACCGCGTAGTAGTTGCCGTGCCAGACGGCGAAGCCCCGCTCGGCGAGCCGTGCCGAGACCTCGGCGGGGGCCCGGCCCGCGACGTTGAAGGCGAAGGTCGGCACGCGGCCCTCCATCGTCGGCAGCCCGTAGAGCGTCACCCCCGAGGGCAGGCCGCCGAGGAACCGCTCGCCGAGGGAGCGCTCGTGCGCCCGGATCGCGTCCCAGCCGAGCGACTCGACGTGCTCGACCGCTGCGACGAAGCCGGCGAGCAACTCGTGCTGCATCGTCCCCGTGTCGAAGCGGTGCCCGACCGGCTCGAGCGGCGCCGGCCGCACCTTGTACGGGCGCCACGACCCGAGCAGCTCGCGCCGCCCGAAGGCGAGCCCCTGATGAGGGCCGAAGAACTTGTACGGGGAGCAGAGCAGCACGTCCACCCCGAAGACGGCGACGTCGATCGGCCCGTGCGGCGCGTAGTGGACGGCGTCGGCCCACGCGAGCGCGCCCGCCTCGTGCGCGAGGTCGGCGATCCGGCGCGCGTCGTTCAGCGTCCCGACCGCGTTCGAGGCGACGGGGAAGGCGACCACGCGCGTGCGCTCCGAGAGCAGGCGCTGCAGGTCGTCGAGGTCGAGCGTGCAGTCGTCGTGGACGTCGACGAGGTGGACGACGAGGTCCCGGTCGCGCGCCAGCTCGAGCCACGGCGACACGTTGGCGTCGTGGTCGAGCTTCGTGGTCAGGATCTCGTCGCCCGGCTGCAGCTCTCGGCCGAGGGCGCGCGTGAGCGCGAAGTTGAGGTTGGTCATGCTCGGCCCGAAGGCGACCTCGTCGGCGCCGCAGCCGAGGAAGCGCGCCGCCGTCTCGCGGGCGCTCTCGATCACCACGTCGGTGCGGCGGCTCGTCTCGAAGTCGCCGCCGCTGTTCGCGTTCGAGTCGCGCAGGTAGCCCGCGATCGCCTCGATCACCGAGTCGGGCACGTGCGTCCCGCCCGGCCCGTCGAAGAAGACGAGCGGCTGCCTCAGCGCGGGAAAGCGCGCGCGGACGGCCGCGACGTCGAGCGCGACCGCGCTCACGCGTTGACCACCCACTCGTACCGGGGCTTCGAGGTGAGGGAGGCACCGACGAAGCAGTCGCGCTCGGCCTTCGCGAGCAGCTCCTCGAGGCTCTCCGGCGGCGGCTCGATCCTCGCCACGATCTGCACGTCGAGCTCGACGAACGCGTAGCGGCCGTCCTCCTCGCGGCGCGTGACCGCGCCCCAGGCCGATCCGTCCGCCTCGAGCTCGAGCCCGGCCCGGCGGGCGTGGTAGCCGAGGCTCGCGACAGAGCACCTGACGAGCGCGGCGAGCAGGAGGTGCTCGGGCGTCCAGGCCTCTGTCAGCTCGAGCGGGGAGCCGTCCTCGGCCAGGGCGTTCCCCGCGCGGTCGAGCGAGGCGCGGTACTCGAGGCGCTTGGCCTGAACGCTCACCCCGCCAGCCTATAGAGGGTTGATGGGTAATTCGGCCGCCGTCGGGGGCGTCATCCGGCCCGGCCGTATTTCACATCAGGCCTCTAGTTGACGTGAGGGGCCGCCGCGCCGGAGGATCGGGCGGTGAGCGCCGTCCGCTTCGCCGTGCTCGGTGCGACCGGCTACACCGGCCGGCTGGTGCTCGCCGAGGCGCGGGCGGCCGGAGTGGCGCTGCGCCTGGTCGGCCGTCGGCGCGAGGCGCTCGAGGAGCTGGCGCTTCCGGGTGACGAGCTCCGGGTCGCGGACGCGGCCGCGCCGGGCGACGCCTTCGCGGGCTGCACCGCCGTCCTCTCGTGCGCGGGCCCGTTCCTGCGCATCGGCCCGGCCCCGGTCGAGGCTGCCGTCGCGGCCGGCGCGGACTACCTCGACTCGAGCGGCGAGCAGGCCTGGGCCCGCCTCCTGTTCGAGCGCTTCCGCGGCGCGCAGACCGCGATCCTGCCGTGCTTCGGCTTCGACTACGTGCCCGGCGACGTCGCGGCCCGGCTCGCCGCCGAGGGGCTCGAGCCCCTCGACGAGATCGTGGTCGCGTACTCGGCCTCGGGCACGGCGACGAGCCGCGGGACGAGGCGGACGGTCGGGGAGATCCTCGGCCAGCCGGTCGTCGCCTGGCAGGAGGGCCGGCTCGTCGCGTCCCGCCTCGGCGCGACGACGCGGACGGTCGTGTTCCCCTCCGGGGCCTGCGAGGTCGCGGAGTTCGGCGGCGCCGAGCCGCTCACGGTGCCGCGGCACACCGACGTCCGCACCGTGCGCTCCTACATCCGGATCGGAGCGGCGGCGGCGAAGGCGGCGCGGGCGGCGCGCCTCGTGGCTCCGATGCTCAAGGCGAGCGCCGGCCTCCGCGGGCTCGGGCCGCCCGCGGAGAAGCGCGCGGCGACGCGCTTCGTGGTCGTCGCCGAGGCGCGCGGCCCCCAGGGCGGCCGCCGCGTCACCGTCACCGGCTCGGATCCGTACCTCCTCACGGCGCGGCTGCTCGTCGAGGGGGCGCTGCTCGAGCCGCGGCGAACCGGCCCGCTCGCGCCCGCGGAGGCGTTCGACGCCAGGCTCCTGATCGAGCGCACGCGCGGCCTGTTGCGCATCGAGGCGGTCGAGAATCTCTAGAGGGTCCGGTCCGTCCGGTCCTGCACCTATGGTGCGGCTCAATGAGGCTCCGCACGCTCAGCGAGGAAGAGTGCTACGCCCGCTGTTACGGCGGATGGGAGCCAACCGTCAAGATCGTGCGTCTCGAGCCGCGCCGCCCGCGCTACGAGCTCGACGTGACGGGCGAGGAGCTGCGGGCCCAGCTCGAGGCGCGGCTCGACGCCCGGGAACCGGACGCGCCCGCCGAGACGGCCGAAGCCGCCTAGTGCCCCGTCCAGCAATACATGCCCGCTTCTGGCCCGCGATCACACGGCGCGCTGCCGCGTCCTCAGTCGCGCCGATAGCTTCGGCTATCGGCGCTCCCTGCGTCCTTGCATCGCTTGGTGCTCGCGACCCAGAAGCTAGACGGCATTACTGGACGGGGCACTAGCGGGTCGCCGCGTGCCCGGGGATGGCGCCATCGATCGCGAGCCGGCCCCCCGCTTCGACGAGGCCGGCGATGCGACGCGGCGGACGCGGCTCGCCAACGAGCGCACCTACCTCGCCTGGTGGCGAAGCGGGCTGACCGCCCTCGCCGTCGCCCTCGGCGCAGGCAAGATCGTGCCGGGGGTCACGGGCGGCGCGCACTGGCCCTGGGTGATCCTCGGCGTCCTCTACGCCGCGCTCGGGATCGGCTTCATCGCGTACGGGTTCCGGCGCCACGCCGAGGTGGACGCGGCGATCGCGCGCGGTGAGTACATCCGGCCCGACCCCCGCGCAGTGCTCGTGCTGACGGTCTTCGGCGCGGTCATCGGCGTGCTCACCCTCGTCCTCGTGATCGCGGCGACCTGATGGGCCCCGACCAGGTCAAGGACGCGGTTGCAGCGGGCGCGGTCGTGCTCGACCTGCGCCCGCCGAGGTTCTTCGCCGTCGCGCACGTGCCCGGAGCGGTGACGATGGAGTACAGCGGCCCCGACCTCCCGTACCGGGCCGAGCTGATCCTGCCGCACGGCCAGGCGATCGTCGTCCACGGCGAGCCGGACGCCTCCGCGCACGAGGCGGTCGACCTGCTCTGCGCGGCGGGCTTCAACGCGATCGGGAGCCTGGACGGCGGCCTCGCCGCGTGGCAGGCGGCAGGCGAGCCGGTCGCGTCCCTGCAGCTCCTGACCGTGGACGAGCTGCACGAGCACGCCGGCGACTACCTCGTCCTCGACGCGCGCGAGGGCTTCGAGTACCGGCACCTCCACGTCGAGGGCTCTGTGTTCCTGCCGATGGCGGAGGCGTGGGAGCGCGCGGCGGAGATCGAGTCCGACCGGCCGATCGCGGTGATCTGCGACGACCAGACCCGGAGCGCCGCGGTCGCCTCGATGCTCCAGCGCGCGGGCAAGGACGCCCGGCTCGTGACGGGCGGGGTCGCGGACTGGCACGAGCGTGGCTACCCGGTCGTCAGCGACGAGCCGCACGACTAGCTCCAGCGCCATCCCTGACGTGCTCGCGCCGGGCCTCGCGGTGGTCTTCTGCGGGATCAACCCGGGGCGTGTCTCGGCGGCGGCGGGCGCCCACTTCGCCAATCCGCGCAACGACTTCTGGCGGCTGCTCCATGCGGCGGGCTTCACGCCGCGCGTGCTCGCCCCCGCCGCGCAGGAAATCCTGCTCGGCTACGGCTGCGGGCTCACGAACGCGGCCCACCGCACGACGCCGGGCTCGGGAGACCTGCGCCGGGCCGACTTTGCCGGCGCGGCCGAGCGGCTCGAGCGGCTCGCACAGGAGCTGCGGCCGCGCGCCGTCGGCTTCGTCGGCAAGGAGGGCTACCGAGGCGTCTTCGGCGAGCGGCCCGCCCTCGGCCTCCAGGGGCGGCGGCTCGGCGAGACGCTCCTCTTCGTACTCCCCTCCACCTCGCCCGCGAACGCCGCGGTGCCGTGGGCCGAGCGCCTGCGCTGGTTTCGCGCCCTCCGGGACCTCGTCTGTACCTAGCAGGCGAGTAACCGGGCAACGTCACCGGCCAAACCACTCGAATGAGTGATCTTCCGGTCCTCCCCCCGGTTTGGGGGAGGACGGGTCACCCACGGCGGGCTACTGTGCGCCACAAGCGAGACGCCACCTCGCCACCGCTCAGCCCCTCCACGGGACATCCTTTTCAGTCGTCAAGCCTCGGGGCCGCCCCCCGAGTTAGTCGCGCAACGACGAGTTCTCAGTCGCGCCAGCGGTTCGTGATCGGCGTGCGCCGGTCGCGCCCGAAGGCCTTGGGGCGCAGCTTCACCCCGGGCGGCGCCTGGCGGCGCTTGTACTCGGCGCGGTCGATCATCCTGATCGCCCGCTCGACGACGTCGGGGTCGAAGCCGTCGGCGAGCAGCTCGTCGCGCGTCCGGTCGAGCTCGACGTAGGCCTCGAGCACGGGGTCGAGCGCGGCGTAGGGAGGGAGCGAGTCCTCGTCGCGCTGGTCGGGCCGCAGTTCGGCGCTCGGAGCGCGCTCGATGATCGAGGCGGGGATCAGTTCCCGCCCGGCCCGCTCGTTGAGATGGCGGGCGAGCCGGAACACGTCCGTCTTGTAGACGTCCTTGAGGAGTGCGAAGCCACCGGCCATGTCGCCGTACAGGGTCGCGTAGCCGACCGAGAGCTCGGACTTGTTGCCGGTGGCGACGAGCAGCCAGCCGAACTTGTTCGAGAGCGCCATCAGCAGCACCCCGCGCGTGCGCGCCTGGACGTTCTCCTCGGCGAGGTCCGGCTCGCGCCCGGCGAACGGCCCCGCGAGCGTCGCCGTGAACGCGTCCACGGCGGGCATGATCGGGAGCTCGAGGAAGGGACAGCCGAGACTCTCGGCGAGCGCACGCGCGTCGGCGCGCGTCTCCTCCGACGAGTAACGGGAGGGCATCGAGACGCAGTGGACGCGGTCGGGCCCGAGCGTCTCCGCGGCGAGCGCCGCCACGAGCGCGGAGTCGATCCCGCCCGAGACGCCGATCACGACCTCGGCGAAGCCGTTCTTCGTTACGTAGTCGCCGAGCCCGAGCTCGAGCGCGAGCCGCATCTGCTCGAGGTCGCCGACGAGCGGGGCGACGGCCGCCTCTACGGGCTCGCGCTTGGCGGTGGGCTCGCGAAGCGGCACATGGAGCGGCGCCGGCTGCTCCTCGAGCTCGCGTGCGAAAGCGCGCCGGCGCACGTCGCGGAGGCGGCGCGCGACCACCGCCTCGGGCTCGACGTCCGCGATCAGGAGGCACTCCTCGAAGCCGGGCGCGCGCGCGAGCACCTCGCCCTCGTCGTCGAGCACGACGGAGTGGCCGTCGAAGATCAGCTCGTCCTGGCCGCCGACCGCGTTGCAGAAGGCGAGGAAGCAGGTGTTGTCGCGAGCGCGGGTGACGAGCATCTCCTCGCGCTCGCGGTCCTTGCCGACGTGGAACGGCGAGGCGGAGATGTTCGCGATCAGGTGCGCGCCCGCGAGCGCGAGGTCGGTCGCCGGCGGGCCGGGCTGCCAGATGTCCTCGCAGATCGTGGGCCCGACGAGCGTCGAGCCGAGCTGCAGCAGGACGAGCTCGCGGCCCGCTGCGAAGTAGCGGTCCTCGTCGAACACGCCGTAGTTCGGGAGGAAACGCTTTCGGTACACCGCCTTGACCTCGCCGTCGGCGCAGACGGCGCAGGCGTTGAAGAGGTCGCGATCGAAGTGGGGGAAGCCGACGAGCGCCGTCGTCCCGTGCACCTTCGCCGCGAGCTCGCGCAGCGTCCGCTCGGCGGCGCGGACGAAGCCCGGCCGCAGCAGCAGGTCCTCCGGCGGGTAGCCGGTGACCGCGAGCTCGGGGAAGAGGACGAGGTCGGCCTGGGCCGCGCGCGCCTCCTCGAGCCGCGCGAGGATCCGGTCGCCGTTCCCCTCGAGGTCGCCGACGACGGTGTTGATCTGGGCTAGGGCGAGCCGCATCCCACAGCGAGAATACCCATGATCGCCGCGCCCGAAATCGGCACGGATCCGACACAAAGCTGTGCGCCCGGGGCCGCTACTCTCTCTTCCCCCGTGGGTGGGTGGGGGTTTGGGATGGGACCTAAGGGCTGCGCCGCAACCGGATCGCGTTCAGGTCTTCAGCGATCACCTCGTCCGCCCGGAGGATCAGCTCCTCGATGTCGTCGTGCTCCGCGTGGAGGTAGCGGCCGCCGAGCGCGTCGGCCCTGCCCGAGGCGAGCACGCGCACGAGGCGCGGCGCGAGCTCCGGCGGCGTCCAGGGCGCGTCCTCGGCGAACACGGGCCTCGTCATCTCCGTGCGGACCAGCCCCGGCGAGATGTGGAACGCACGGACGCCGTTCCCCCGAGCCTGCGCGTCGAGGGCCTCGGAGAGGCGACTGAGCGCCGCCTTGCTCGCGCCGTAGGCGGTGCCGAGGCCGGCTCGGGCTTCGATCGGGAAGTACGCGGCCCCGGAGCTGACGTTGACGATCCGCCCGCCGCCGCGCTCGATCATTCCCGGCAGTGCGGCGCGGCAGCAGAGGAATGCGCCGAGCACGTTGACCTCGAACACGTGCCACCACGCGTCCGTGTCCTCCTCCCAGGCGAGGCGCTGCGCGCCGGAGATGCCCGCGTTGTTGACGAGGAGGTCGAGCGCGCCGAGCCCGTCGAACCAGCGCTCGACGTCCTCCCGCCGCGAGACGTCGCCGATGAGCGCCCGCCCGCCGATCTCGGCCGCGACCGCCTCGACCTGCTCGCGCGTCCGCCCGGTGACGGCCACGTCCATCCCCGCCGCCGCGAGCTCGCGGGCGATGTTCGCTCCGATCCCGCGCCCGCCGCCCGTCACCAGCGCCACGCCGCTCAGTGCATCAGCCATCGACAGCCTCCCTGATCTCGTCGAGCGACTCCGGATTCTCGAGCGACGAGAGGTCGCCCGGGTCGCGGCCCAGCGCGGTCGCCCGCACGGCGCGCCGGACGATCTTCGCCGACCGCGTCTTCGGCAGCGCGGGCACGAGCACGATCCGCTCCGGTGCGAAGGCCTTGCCGAGCTCGGCCGCGACGAGGGCGCCGATCTCGGCCGGATCGGGGTGCCGGCCGGGCTTCGGCACGCAGAAGAGCCAGGCGACCTCGCCCTTCACCTCGTGCGGGACGCCGATCGCCGCCGCCTCGGCCACGTCCTGGTGCGACACGGCCGCCGACTCGAGCTCGGCGGGCCCGATCCGCTTGCCGGCGATGTTCAGCGTGTCGTCCGAGCGCCCGTGCAGGTACCAGTACCCGTCGCCGTCGATCGAGGCCCAGTCGCCGTGGCACCAGACGCCGGGGAAGCGGCGCCAGTAGGTGTCGAGGTAGCGCTCGGGATCGCGCCAGATTCCCCGCGTCATCCCGGGCCACGGACGCTTGCACACCAGCTCGCCGACCTCGCCCCGCACGGGGCGCCCCTCGGCGTCGAAGACGTCCATCGCCTGTCCCAGCGCGGGGAAGCCGAGCGCGACCGGCTTGACCGGCTCGGCGATGCAGGTCGAGAGGAAGCACGCGCCGACCTCGGTGCCGCCGGAGATGTTGACGATCGGGACGCGGCCGCCTGCGTGCTCGGCGAGCCACAGGTACGGCCCGAGGTTCCACGGCTCGCCCGTGGTCGTGATCGCGCGCAGCGAGGAGAGGTCGGCCGTCGGCTCGCCCTTCGGGATCAACGCGCGCACGAGCGTGGGCGAGACGCCGAGCATCGTCACCCGCTCGGACTCGACCAGCTTCCAGAGCCGGTCGGCGGGCCAGTCGGGCGCGCCCTCCGCGTAGACGACCGTCGCGCCGGTCGCGCCCGCACCGACGACGGTCCACGGCCCCATGATCCAGCCCATGTCGGTCGCGAAGTGGACGCGGTCGCCCGGATGGAGGTCGGCCTGGTAGGCGGCCTCGCGCGCGATCGAGACCAGGAAGCCGCCCTGGACGTGGAGCGCGCCCTTCGGTCGGCCCGTGGTGCCCGAGGTGTACGCGAGCAGGTACGGCGCCTCCGAGTCGACCTGCAGCGGCTCGATCGTCCCGGCGCGGCCCTCGACGAGCCCGTCCCAGAACACGTCGCGCCTGGCCGCCATGGGCACGTCCGCGCCGAGCCGCCGCCAGACCACGACGTGCTCGACGGACGGCACGTCGCGCAGCGCCTCGTCGGCGATCTGCTTCATCGGCACGACCTGGCCGCGGCGCAGCGATCCGTCCGCGGTGATCAGTGCCTTCGCGCCCGCGTCGGCGAGCCTTGCGCCGATCGCGTGGGCGGCGAACCCGGAGAAGACCGGCACCTGCACGGCGCCGAGGTGCGCGAGCGCGTGCGAGGCGATCGCGACCTCGGGCGCCATCGGCAGGAAGGTCCCGACCGCGTCACCCTCGCCGATCCCGAGCGCGTCGAGCCCCTCGGCGAGCCGGTACACCTCGCTCGAGAGCTCACGCCACGAGAGCGCGCGCCGCCCGCCGTCCTCCGGCTGCCAGACCGCCGCCTCGCCCTCGCGGCCCGCCCAGCGGTGCACGCAGTTCCAGGCGAGGTTGAGCCGGCCGCCCACGAACCACTGCGCCCACTCGGCGCCGCGCGACTCGTCGAGCACCTGCTCCCACGGCCGCGAGAACTCGAGCCCGAGATCCTCGACCACCGCGGGCCAGAAGCGGTCGGGCTGCTCGACCGAGACATCGAGCAGCGAATGGAAGTCGGCACAGCCGAGGCGGCGCATCAGCCTGGTCACGTTTGCGTGCTCGACGACCTCGGCGCTCGGCTCCCAGACGTAGTCGCCCACGTCGGGCCAGCCTACTTGACGCCTGCGCTAGCCGGCACTAACTTAGTGGACGCTAACTTAACCCGGACCGGGAGACGAACACCGATGAAGGCACGCATCCTCGCGCCGGAGAACCGCAAGTGGTGGACGCTCGCGGCGCTCTCCTTCGCGCTCTTCATGATCATGCTCGACAACACCGTCGTGAACGTCGCGCTCCCCTCGATCCAGCGCGACCTCGGGATCGGGATCTCCGAGCTCGAGTGGGTGGTGACCGCCTACGCGCTCTCGTTCGCGGTGTTCCTGCTCACGGGCGGCAAGCTCGCCGACCGCTACGGGCGCCGGCGCATCTTCCTGATCGGTCTCGTCGTCTTCACCGTGTCGTCCCTGCTCTGCGGGCTCGCGGGCAGCGCGGGGCTCCTGATCGGCGCGCGGATCGTCCAGGGCGTCGGCGCGGCGCTGATGATGCCGGCCACGCTCTCGATCATCTCGGCGGTGTTCCCGCCCCGCGAGCGCGGCGCCGCGATCGGGATCTGGGCGGGCGTCTCGGCGATGGCGCTCGCGATCGGCCCGCTGATCGGCGGCTTCCTCGCCGAGAAGGTGAACTGGAACTGGATCTTCTACATCAACGTCCCCGTCGGGATCGTCGGCATCGCCGCCACGATCCTGCTCGTGCCGGAGTCGCGTGACACGAGCGCGGAGCAGCGGCTCGACCTTCCCGGGCTGATCTCGTCGGGCATCGCCGTGTTCTCGCTCACCTACGCGCTGATCGAGGCGAACACCTACGGCTGGACGTCGGCGCGGATCCTGGCGCTGTTCGGGCTCTTCGCGGTCGCGCTGGTCGTCTTCGTCCTGCTCGAGAGCCACCAGCGCGCGCCGATGCTCGACCTCTCGCTCTTCAAGAGCGGCACCTTCGCCGGCGCCAACGTCGTCGCGCTGATGGTCTCGCTCGCGATGTTCGGCGTCTTCTTCTTCATCTCGCTCTTCATGCAGAACATCCTCGGCTACTCGGCGATCAAAGCGGGCGCGACCTTCCTGCCGATGACGGTGCTGATCATCCTCGTCGCGCCGCTCGCCGGTGCGCTGTCCGACAAGCTCGGCTCCCGCTGGCTGATGGCGGGCGGGATGACGCTCGTGGCCGGGTCGCTCGTGATCTTCGCGCAGCTCGAGGCGACGTCGGGCTTCTGGATCCTCCTGCCCGGGCTGCTGATCGGCGGCGTCGGCATGGCGATGACGATGTCGCCGATGACGTCGGCCGCGCTGTCGGCGGTGTCGGTGGACAAGGCGGGCGTCGCCTCCGGCGTGCTGAACACCTTCCGCCAGGTCGGCGGGTCGCTGGGGATCGCCGTCGGGGGCGCGATCCTCGCCTCCTACATCTCCGTGCCGGCGCGGAGCCCGCAGTTCTCGGCCCAGTTCGTGAACGGGCTCCACCACGCGCTCTACACGAGCGCCGCGATCGCCTTCGGGGCGGCGGTCGTCGCCGCGCTGACGATCCGCAAGCGGCGCAGCCCCGTTGCGGCGCCGGAGGCGATCCCGGCGTGACCGCGGCTCGCCTCTCGGCTCCCGAGCGCCGGCAGGCGGTGCTCGACACCGCCTGCCGGATCTTCTCGGAGGGCAGCTACCTCGGCACCACGACGGCGGAGATCGCCCGCGAGAGCGGCGTCTCGGAGCCGATCCTGTACCGGCACTTCGCCTCGAAGCGCGAGCTCTACCTCGCGTGCCTCGAGGCGGCCTGGGCCGACACGAGGGCCCGATGGGACGAGCGGATCGCGGCGGAGCCCGACCCGACGCAGTGGGTGCCGGCGATCGCCCGCGCGGCGCTCGAGGCCCCGGACCGCCGGGCGGTGCTCGCCGATCTCTGGATCCAGGCGCTCTCCGTGGCGAACGACGAGCCGGCGATCAACGCCGCACTCTCGGCACAGATGCGGGAGGTGCACCACTACGTCGCCGGCGTGATCCGCCGCTCGCAGGCCGCGGGCGGGGTCGTCGCCGCGCGTGACGCGGACGCGGAGGCGTGGATCTTCGTCTCGGTCGGGCTGCTGCGCACGGTGGCCGGCCGGTTGGGCGGGGTGCTCGGGGGCGACGAGCTCGAGCGCATCCGCACCGCCCGCGCCGAGTGGATGCTCGGCTAGAACCATCACCGGTCCACGAAGGAGACCCCCGGCTGCGGCCCCGGGGGTCGACCCTTCGAAGAGGATCGCCGTCGCTTTGGGTGACGACCTGGAGTTTGTGGCTCTGCGGCCCAGCCACGCCTCCGAGTCTTCTGTCTCCTGACTTCGGCGTTCCCCTTGCATCCTGACCTGGCGTCCGGCCCGGTTGCAAGTGGGCTCACTATAGGAGGCCTGTCAAGGTTCGTCAAGTAGCTCGGTCAAGTGATTCTCACAATCCCGACTTCACAGGGTTTTCCCTGCGCAAATGCCCCTTTTGGGTGATGCCCAGGACGGCCCCCTTGCACTTAGGTGAACTAACAGCTTCACTTAATACCTGCCGCCGCAGTGAATCCCGACATCCGCATCCGCAACCGCCCAGCCGCCGCCCAGCCCGGATCGATCAGGCTCGGCGAGCGTCTCCGCCAGCTTCGCGTCGCCGCGGGGCTGACGCAGACGGACCTTGCGGGCGAGCGCTTCTCGAAGGAGTACGTCAGCCAGATCGAGCGCGGCAAGACGCGCCCGACCAGCGAGACGGTCGAGTGGCTCGCGGCGCGGCTCGGCGTCGACGCCGGCTTCCTCGCGAACGGCGTCTCGACCGATGAGCGGGGCCGGGTCGAGTCGGGTCTCGCGCGCGTCGAGGCGCTTCTGGAGTCCGACGCAGTCGCCGAGGCGGCCGAGGAGATGGACAAGGTGCGCCCGTTCGTGCGCGCGACCGGCGTCGCCGAGCTCGAGGCGCGTGCTCTGCTGGACGACGCCAAGGTGAAGGCGCGCCGGGGCGACGTGCGCGAGGCGCTGGAGCTTCTCGGCAGCGCGCGCTCGATCGTCGAGGAGCCGCAGTTCTCGGACCTCGACCGCGCCGAGGTGCTCTACTGGCTCGGCGTCTGCCGGTTCAAGCTCTCGAGCATCCAGAGCGCGCTGGGGCTGCTCACCGAGGCGCTCACGCTCGCGGAACGGTCGGGGCTGCCGTGCGACCGGCTCCGCTCCGACATCCTGAACTTCCGCTCGCGCTGCTACCAGAACAGGCGCGACTTCGAGGCCGCCCGCGAGGACGCCGAGCGCATGCTCGAGCTCGCAGAGGCGCTCGACGACCGCCGCTCGCTCGGAAAGGCATATTTCCAGGCGTCGATCGTGGCCGAGCGGCAGGGCTACTGGGTGCTCGCGCGCTCGTACGCCGAGCGGGCGAAGGCCGAGTTCGAGGAGCTCTCGCACCGGGAGAGCGTGGGGCGGGTGTTGAACAACCTCGGCGGGCTCAATCTCCTGCTCGGCAAGCCCGAGGAGGCGGAGGCGCTGCTGAAGGACTCGTTCCGCGTGGCCCTCGAGGTCGGCAACGACGCCGACGCGGCCCGAGCGGTGTCCTCGCTGGCCCAGGTTCACCTCAGCCTGGGCGACTATGCGCTGGCCGAGGAGCAGGCACAGCACGCGCTGCGGCTTCTTCAGGGCCGCGCGGACTACCTTGACGAGATCGGCAACGCCCAGCTCGTGCTCGGGCGTGCGCAGCTCGAGCAGGGCCGGCTCGACGAGGCCGAGGCCGCATTCCACGATGCAGGCGCGAGTTTCGACCAGCTCTCGTCGGCCAGCCACCGCGCAGCCGTATGGGTCGCCCAGGGCGATCTGGCTACGGTTCGCGGCGACGATCGCGGCGCGGCGCGGCTCTACCGGGCCGCCGCCGAGGCGCTCCAGGATTTCCGCTTCTGACAACGACGACACCTACGGAAGGAGGTGAAACACATGACAAGAGCTCGTCTCATCTACATGCTGGTGATGACTTCGCTGCTCGCGTACTACCTCGCGGCGTACGCGCGGCTTCCGCACTTTGGTGGCCACGGCGGCATGTCCGGAGGCACCGAGTAGGGCTCGGGACCAGCGTCCCGAGCCCGTTGCGCTGTATGGAGGCTCGAGGACGCTTGTCTGCGGAGGACCTGCGGGACAGCGCTCCGACTGACGGCTGGGGAGGTCGAGGTCGAGGGCCACGTGGGCCGCGTCTTGGCGCGATGTCTTTTCTGGTCCATCGCGCGTCGCCCCTCCGAACGCGACGTGACGGCAGCCCCGGCACGACGGCGCGTGCAATGGTTTCGCCGTGAGCGCCTCGAAGCGTGACGAGCCGGCGAGCGTCCGCGAGGCCGCGAACCTGCTCGGCGTTCACCCCCAGACGATCCGCCGCCTGATCCACGAGGGGAAGCTGGAGGGCATCCGCATCGAGCGCGGGCTGTTCGTCCCCCGGGCCGCGCTGGACGAGCTGCTCGTGCGGCAGCGGCGCCCGCCCTCGCGCTGAAGGCGACCACTGTAGTATCAAGAATCGTTCTACGAGGTATCGACGAGGGCATATGACTGGACTCGAAACATCGGTGCTCGTCTCGACCGACTGGGTCGCCGAGCGCCTGAACGACCCCGGCGTCGTGGTCGTCGAGGTGGACGAGGACGCCGGTCTGTACCGGCACCTCTACGACGAGGGTCACATCCCGGGGGCGGTGAAGCTGTACTGGAAGGACAACCTCCAGGATCCGATCGCGCGCGACGTGATCAAGCGGGAGGCGTTCGAGGCGCTGATGGGCGCGAGCGGGATCGGTAACGACACGACCGTCGTCGTCTACGGCGACAGGAACAACTGGTTCGCGGCCTACGCGTACTGGTGCCTGAAGCTGTACGGCCACGCCGACGTTCGCCTCGTCGACGGCGGGCGGCAGAAGTGGATCGACGAGGGCCGCAGGCTGACGACCGAGGTGCCCTCGAGCTCGTCGCAGAGCTACACGGCGCCGGAGAGGGACGAGACGATCCGCGCGCGCCGCGACGCCGTCCTGGCCGGCCTCGGCAACGACGGGGTCGAGCTCGTCGACGTCCGCAGCCCGCAGGAGTACTCGGGCGAGCTGATGGCGCCGCCCGGCTACCCGCAGGATGGTGCGAGCCGGACGGGGCACATCCCGTCCGCGCAGTCGATCCCCTGGGCGCAGGCCGTGCGCGAGGACGGCACCTTCAAATCGGCCGACGAGCTGAGTGCGCTCTACGCGGGCAAGGGCGTCACGCCCGACAAGGCCGTGACCGTGTACTGCCGGATCGGCGAGCGGAGCGCGCACACCTGGTTCGTGCTCCACGAGCTGCTCGGCTACGGCGACGTCCGGAACTACGACGGCTCGTGGGCCGAGTGGGGGAACCTCGTCGGCGTGCCGATCGAGAAGCCGTAGAGCACTAGCCTGGCAGGTCGTCGTCGCCCAGGCGCTCGATCACGATCTGGGGCACGCGCGCGTGCGGGCTGAGTCGAAGGACGGCTCGGACTAGCTCTGCGCAGTCCTCCGGCTGGATCATCTCCTCGCCGGAGATGCCCGACCAGGCCGCCATCGGCGTGTCGACGAAGCCGGGACAGAGGGCGAGCGCGCGCACCCCGTCGGCGTCCAGCTCGCGGTTCAGCGAGTGGGTGAAGGAGATCACCGCCGCCTTGGACGCGCCGTAGGCGGCGAGGCCCGGTGTCGGCACCGTGCCCGCGATCGAGGCGAGGTTGACGATGTGGCCGCGCGTCTCGCGCAGCAGCGGGATCGCGCCGCGCGTAAAGAGGAAGAGCCCGCGCAGGTTGACGCCGAACTGGAGGTCCCACTGCTTCGCGGTCAGGTCCTCGACGCGCCCCCCGATCCCGATCCCCGCCGAGTTGACGAGTACGTCGAGGCGGCCGTGGCGCTCGGTGTGCGCGGCGAGCGCCCGCTCGCAGTCCTCCTCGCGGGAGATGTCGGCCGCGACCGCGAGTGCGCCGAGTTCGGCCGCTGCGGCCTCGACTTTCGCAGCCGTGCGCGAGACGAGGGTGAGCCCGTAGCCCTCGTCGCGCAGCATGCGCGCGAGCGCCAGGCCGATCCCGGACGAGCCGCCGGTGACGAGGGCCGCTTTCTCCACGGTGCTTCTCTACGGGTTGCGGGCGGGCAGGTCAAGTGGCGAACGTGTCGAACTCGGGGCCGGAGGGCCCGTGAAGGCTCCTCCTCTCCCCCGGCGGCACGGCGGCTTCGGCCGCCGTCGCCGCCGGCCGCATCTAGAGTTGGTGCGTGGAAGCGGGCGCGGTCAAGCTCACGGATCTGACGACGGCAGGCGGCTGCGCGGCGAAGTACTCGGCGGCGCGGCTCGAGACGCTGCTCGCCGGCTTCGTGCCGGTCGAGGCCGAGAACCTGCTGGTCGGGCTCGCGCCGGCCGACGACGCGGCCGTCTACCGGCTCGACGACGAGCGCGCGCTCATCTTCACGCTCGACTTCTTCCCGCCGCTCGTGGACGACCCGGCCGACTTCGGCGCGATCGCCGCGACGAACGCGCTCAACGACGTGTTCGCGATGGGCGGCTCGCCGCTGCTCGCGCTCTCGATCGCCGCCTTCCCGGAGGAGCTGCCGACCGAGACGCTCGCCGCCGTATTCGCCGCGGCCGACCTGCAGGTTCGGGCGGCGGGCGCGCTGCTCGCGGGCGGGCACACGATCCGCGACCCCGAGCCGAAGTACGGGCTCGCCGTGGTCGGGACCGTCCATCCCGCCGGAATCTGGCCGAAGAACGGGGCCCGGCCCGGCGATGCGCTGTTCCTCACCAAGCCGCTGGGCACGGGGCTCGTGCTGCACGGCGTCAAGCGGGGCCTCGCCGGTGACACGGAGCTCGAAGCGGCCGTCGCCTGGATGCGGACGCTCAACGGCGCTGCGGCCGACGTGCTGCGCCCGTTCGAGCCCAGCGCCGTCACCGACGTGACCGGGTTCGGCCTGCTCGGCCACGCGCACGAGATGGCCGAGCGCAGCGGCGTCGAGCTCGTGCTCGAGCCCGAGCGCTGGCCCGCCCTCGAGGGGGCGCTCGAGGTTGCGCGGGCCGGCGAGAGAACGGGCGGCGATCTCCGCAACCGCGAGTTCGCCGCCGCGCATGTCAAGGCCGGCCCGGCCTCCGACGACCTGCTCGCGCTCGGCTACGACCCGCAGACGGCGGGCGGGCTGCTCGTCTCGCTCCCTGCGGAGCGCGCGGTCGCGCTCGAGGCGTCGTTCGCCGCCCGTGGACTGTTCCTGCGCCGGGTCGGCAGGGTCGGCGCCGGCAGCGGCGTCAAGTTGGTGATCTGACCGGCAACGTTCGCCGGGCGACGTTACCGGTCAAACCACTAGCCTGAGCCCGTGCAAGTCGAGTCGACGCTGCAGGCGCGGGTACGCCGATTCGCGCTCTCGCCGGCCGCGTTCCGGCGGACTGCGTTCGCCTCGGCGGTGATGCTCTGGCTGATCGTCGGCACGGGCGCCGCGGTACGGCTCACCGGCTCGGGGCTCGGCTGCGAGCACTGGCCGGGCTGCACGGCCGGCAATCCCTTTCCCCAGAGCGGCTACCACTCGTTGATCGAGTTCGGAAACAGGATCGTCGCCTTCTTCACGATCGTGGTCACCCTCGTCGCGTGGCTCGCCGCACGGCGGACGCCGGGTCTGCCCGGCGGCGCAAGGCTGCTCGCGCTCGGCATCTTCCTCGGCACGCTCGCGCAGGCGCCGCTCGGGCTGATCACGGTGAGGCTCCAGCTCCACCCGCTGATCGTGATGACGCACCTGCTGCTCTCGGCGGTCGTGCTCGCAGGCGGCGTCGTGCTGCTCGTCGAGGCGCTGCGGCTCGAGCTCGGGCAGGTGCCGCCGCTCGTGCCCGTCCGGCTGCGCCGCGTCGGCCTCGTCTTCGCCGGCTCCGCGGCCGTGCTCGTGCTCAGCGGCACCTTCGCCACGGCGGCCGGGCCGCACTCGGGCGGTGAGCACGTCCGCCGCTTCGGCAGCTTCGGGCCGGCGCTGCACACGCACGCCTACATCGTCGCCGTCTTCAGCGCCGCTTTCGTCTGGCTGCTGGCGGCGCTCGCCTCCCGGCGCGAGCGCTCGCCGCGGCTGTTCTCGCTCGCCCTCGTGCTGGCAGGCCTGCTCGCGGTGCAGATCGCGGCCGGCGAGATCCAGTACCGCACCGGCCTCCCCTGGGGCCTCGTGCTCGCGCACGTCCTGCTCGCCGCGGCGGCCTGGGCCGTGGTCGTGGGACTCGTGACCCTGCTCTACCGCCCGATCGCCTGGCTCTCGCCGCGCGCATAGACTGACGCGGTGGCCGACGAGCTTCGCATCCTCGAGCGGCCGTCCCTCGAGCGGCCGGTGCTGATCACGGCGTTCCGCGGCTGGAACGACGGCGGCCAGGGCGCGTCGCTCGCAGGCGGGTACCTCGCTCGCGCCTGGGACGCGACCCGCTTCGCCGAGCTCGATCCGGAGGGCTTCTACGACTTCCAGGCGACCCGCCCGCACGTCTCGCTCGTGGAGGGCCTGACCCGGCACATCGACTGGCCCGAGAACGCCTTCTACCACGCGCGCGTGCCGGGAACCGACCGCGACGTGGTGCTCCTGCTCGGCGTCGAGCCGAACCTGCGCTGGCGCTCGTTCTCGGACCTCATCGTGGGCCTCGCGACCGAGCTCAACGTGGAGCTCGCGATCACGATGGGCTCGCTGCTCGCCGACGTGCCGCACACCCGGCCCTCGCCGGTGACCGCCAGCGCCAGCGATCCCCATCTGATCGAGGCGCTCGAGCTGCAGCCGTCCCGCTACGAGGGGCCGACGGGGATCGTGGGGGTGCTCCACGACGCCTGCCGGCGCGCCGGGGTCTCGTCGGTCTCGATCTGGGCCGCAGTGCCGCACTACGTCTCGCTTGCGCCCAGCCCGCGCGCCGCGCTCGCGCTCTGCGAGAAGCTCGGGGAGCTGCTCTCCGCCGAGCTCGACCTGGCCGAGCTGCAGGAGGCCGCGGAGCAGTACGCCGAGCAGGTGACCGAGGCGGTCTCGACCGACGCAGAGACCCAGGCCTACGTCGAGGAGCTCGAGCAGCGCACCGACGCGATCGAGACGGCCGAGGAAGTGCCCTCCGGCGAGTCGCTCGCGGCCGAGCTGACCGAGTTCCTGCGCGAGCGCGACGAGGAAGACGGCGGCGACGACGCGCCGCGCGAGCAGTAGGGACTGCATGAGTCCTCATCGCGCTCGCCTGATCAGGGATTTCACTGATGCTCGCCGTCCCAGTCGATGAGAATCTTCCCGGCATGGAGTACGGGGGTCGGTGCGGGTTCCCCAAGTTCAACGGCTGCAAGGACCGCACCGACACCCTCTCCACCTTTCTTGATCGCACGCCGGCTCGGAGGGCCTAGAGGCCTGATGTGAAATTCGGCCGGGCCGGATGACGCCCCAGACGCGGCGCCGGCTCAGCCCGTTCGCCCGCAACGCGTAGCGCTGCTACGCGCCGCGACCGACCGCACTGCCCGGCTTGGTCTGGAGCGCCCCCGACTGCGGCCGAATTACCCATCAACCCTCTAGCCGAACGTGAACGCGTAGGCCCGCACGCCGGGGTCGAAGCGCAGCTCGAGGATCCCGTTCTCGACGGCGGCGCCGCTCCTCAGCGTGTAGAGGCGGTAGCCGGTCACGTCCACCGTGCGGGCAGGGCGCCCGTCGACCAGGGTCTCGATGCGGCCCCGGCCACCGAGCACGAGGTAGACGTAGCGCGCCTGGAAATGGAGCCGCAGCCGCGCGCCGAGGCCGGCCGTGATCGCCTGCGGGCCGACGGTCCAGTTGCCGGAGTACGCGAGCCGGTCGCGGCCGAGCGCAGCCGGGAAGCGGTACGAGGAGGGGCGGTCGCGGACGAGCGGCGAGCCGCCGTAGCGGTCGAGCCGCTCGTAGCCGAGGTAGGACTCGGGTGTGAGGTCGCCGCTCGGCGTCCGGTCGGCGACGCGCGTCGGCGACGGGAGCGGCCTGGCGCTCTCGGCGAGCAGCGCCCGGATCCGCTGCTCGGAGCCGCGGTAGTCGCCCTCGCCGAAATGGACGTGGCGGATCCGTCCCGCGCGGTCGATCAGGTACTCGGCCGGCCAGTACTCGTTCGCGTAGGCGTTCCACGTCCCGTAGCCGTTGTCGAGCGCGACCGGCCAGGTCACCCGGAGGTCGCGCGCCGCGCGGCGGACGTTGCCGGGCACGTGCTCGAAGGCGAACTCGGGCGTGTGGACGCCGACGAGCTCGAGTCCCCGCGGGTGGTAGGCGGCATACCAGGCGCGCAGGTGGGGGAGGGTGCGGATGCAGTTGATGCACGAGTACGTCCAGAAGTCGACGAGCACGACCTTGCCGCGCAGGCCGGCGATCGTGAGCGGCCGGTTCCCGGGCGTGTTGAGCCAGCCGGAGATGCCGCGGAACTCGGGC
>Ga0315287_10001147_pt1 | contig 24096 bp, 24 predicted proteins | sample YL17G11_0_MG_FD_205037 | JGI IMG/M metagenome (GOLD analysis project Ga0315287, IMG submission 205037) | Sediment microbial communities from Yellowstone Lake, YNP, Wyoming, USA - YL17G11_0 | ecosystem: Environmental > Aquatic > Freshwater > Lake > Sediment | place: USA: Wyoming | collected... | reverse complement strand
CGGAAAGGCTGAGACCCGACCGAGGGATCTCCTTCTGGTCGATAAACGCCTGATCGTGATCATGGTCAAATTAGAATTTTTCGGGATGAAGCAGCCGAGCGAGTTCTGCGAGGGCGTCGAACAGACGCGGGCCGAAGCGGCTGGCCGCGTTTTCGTCCAGGCGGAGAATCCGGCCCGCCCGTATGGCGGGCATCTCTCGGAGGCCAGGCCGGTTTTTCAGCCAGGTTCGGGTTTGGGCGAAGTCGTCATCGGATCGAGCCAGGACGACGATGACGTCGGGATCGCCCCGGACGAGGTTTTCGACCCCGTATTCGAGCCAGTTTTTCGGGAGGTCGGCGGTCATGCTCGTTCCCCCGGCCTTTTCGATCAGGTCGGTGAAATAGCTTTCCCGGCCGCAGGTCCACAAGCCTTCGCCCTGGAGTTTGAGAAAGATGCGGGGCCGGACGATGCCGAGCTCGAGGGCCGAGGCGACTCGGCCCGCTTTTTCGTTCATGGTCCGGATGAGTGCGGCCGCTTCGTCCGGCCGGCCGATGATGGTCCCAATTTTTTCGACGGCTCCGGGAATTTCCATCAGGCGGTATCCGATATCCAAGACGAACACCCGAAGTCCGAGCTTTTCCAGCCGATCGATCCGCTCGAGCGGATTGCCTCGAAAAGCAATGACGAGGTCCGGGGCGAGATCCCGGATCCGCTCGATATCGGGGTCGAGAAAGCCCCCGATTTTGGCCCGGGTCGCGGCTTCCGGGGGAAAATCGCAAAACCGGGTGACGCCGGAGACTTGTCCGCCCGCTCCCAAGGCGAACAGAATTTCGGTGATATTGGGGGCGAGGGAGGCGATCCGCCGCGGCGCCGGGTTGGTGCGGAATTCCCGCCCCCGATCATCCCGGACGATGGCGGTTTGCCCCGGAAGAATCGAGACACATACGGCGAGGATCGTCCCCAGGGTTGCCGGAAAATTCGCTTTCATCCCGTCTAGAGTAGTGCCAGAGCTTCGAATTTGCAAGGATTTCCATATCCAATCCGGGTGGGTCGTGGTAAAATCCAAACAGAGGTTGGCGAGGATGACAAGCAAGAAATTCTGGCGAAGATTGGCCAAGGGGGAGACGGATGCGGTCCAGATTCTCCTCTCTTTATTGAAGGAAATCGGATCTGAATACTGTGTCATCGGAGGGCTTGCGGTCAACGCGTACGCCGATCCGGTGGTCAGTCTCGACCTTGATCTTGTCGTGATTTCCGGGCGCCTCGCCGATCTCCGGGCCGCCGCCGAAGAAAAAGGGATCAGGGTCCAGGAATTCGAGCCTAGCGTAAATCTTTTTATCCCGGGCTCGGATCTTCGTATTCAAGTGCAAACGGACCCGCGCTATCAATCTTTCATTTCCCGTTCCCAACTGCGGGCCGTCCTCGGGTATGAGATGTCCGTCGCCGGCCTGGAGGATGTGCTTTGCGGGAAGCTCTGGGCGTATTCCGATGAGACGCGGCGTAAGAGTAAACGCCAGAAGGATTTGTCTGATATCATGCGCCTCGTGGAGACCCATCCGGAGCTCAAAGGTCGGCTGCCTCGGGAAATCGCCGCCGAAATGGATTAGGGGGGGTGGAGATTGGAAATGAGCGGAAAACCGGCCGGACATCAAATCGTTTGCCCCTGGTGGTTGTGTTTCACCTTCGACAATCCTCTGCGAAGGATTTTTCACCATCCGGAAAAGATCTTGAGCCCCTACCTCCGCCCGGGAGATCAGGCCGTCGACATCGGATCGGGGATGGGATATTTCACGATTCCCATGGCTCGGTTGGTCGGCCCTTTAGGTCGCGTGACGGCCGTCGATCTCCAGGAAAAAATGCTTTCGGTCGTGGCCTCTCGGGCCATGCAAAAAGGCGTGGGAGATCGGGTTCAGACTCATCGGGCGGCTTCGGATTCTCTGGGAGCGCACGATCAGGCCGATTTCATTCTTGCGTTCTGGATGGTCCATGAAGTTCCCGATCAGCGGCGGTTGCTCACCGAAATCCGGAATCTTCTGAAACCCAAAGGGCGATTCCTTCTCGTCGAACCCAAGCTCCACGTTCGACGGGAACATTTCGAAAACACATTGCGGATCGCGGGTGAACTCGATTTCGTCGTCAGGGGAAATCCCGCGATCCGTTTGAGCCGAAGCGCGGTCCTAGGTTTAAGATCGTAATCATCAATAATTTTAGGCGTGAACGAAATTTTTGAAGTTGAAGGATCTTTGCGAAAGCGAGAATCGAACCCCCGCCTCTCGAATCTGAGGAAATCCGCGATCCGAATTATTTTTCCGAAGCGATCAACAACGTTTTGGGATCGAGCTTGAGCGGCAGGATTCCGGCCGCGGGATGGCCGTGGTCCTTGACCACCCGGATTTCGACGACGTCGCCTTTGGCCTGGAGGGTGATGAGGACGTCGATTTCGCCCATATGGGGGGCGAGCAGGACCGGCGTTCCGTTTGGTCCGTAAAGCGGCGTCCCGTTTTCCTTGAGGGAAGCGCTGAACCAGAGTTCGAGATTCATCCGGAGGGCGAACGCCTTGAACTTGGCCAAGTCGGAGGGCTCGGCCAGGCCGAAGTTGTAGCCGTCGACGATGATCGCGTCGGCGTTGAATTTTCCTCCGGTGATCATGGCCTCGAGACTGCGGAGGACCTGTTCGGTCTTCATGCCGTCCTGATTGAAGTTCATGATGACCCGGTTCTTGATGATCTCGTCATGGACGGCCACGGCGTCGCGGAGGCGGCGGTTTTTGGCGATTTCCTTGAAGATGTCCTCGTACCAGGTGATGATGTAATCGACCCGGCTGGCATAAGACACGTGGATGACGGGTTTGCTCTGGAACAGTTTGTCCGTGGCGATGTGGACGAGGCAGGCCGTTTTACCCACGCCCTTGGGGGACGCGAGTACGGCCAGGGCGCCGCGTCCCGGGCCGCCATGGGTGGCTTCCTCGAGGACTCTCAAGGGGCTGCGTTTGATCAGATGGGTCTTGACCATCGGCGGTTCTCCTTACTTGGCCTCGGCGGCCTTTTTTTCCAAGTGCTGTTTTTGAAGCTCCTCGGCGACGGCCGCCGGAACGCGGCCGTACTTGAGAAACTCCATGGTGAACTCGGCCTTGCCCTGGGTCAGGGACCGGAGCTGCATCGAGTATCCGAACATCTCGCTCAAGGGGACTTCCGCGTCGACGCGGGAAAAATTCCCGTCCTCGACCGAGCTGACGATGATCCCCCGGCGCTGGTTGATCGAGCCGAAGACGGCCCCGGCGAATTCGGTCGGTCCTTCGACGGACACTTTCATCACCGGTTCCAGGATTTGGGGTTTGGCCTTCCGGTAGACCTGGCGGAAGGCGCCGCGCGCTGCCGCTTGAAAGGCGTTGTCCGAGGAGTCCACGTCGTGATATTGGCCGTCGGTCAGGACGATCCGGACGCCGGTAACCGGAAAGCCGATCAGATCGCCTTTCTTCACCACGGCCTTGAAGCCCTTGTCGCAGGAGGGAATGAATTCCCGTGGGATCCGGCCGCCCCGGACTTCGTCGACGAATTCGTAGACGCCTTCGGCCAACGGCTCGACGTATCCGATGACCCGGCCGTATTGGCCGGCGCCGCCGGTCTGCTTTTTGTGGGTGTAGTCGAATTCGGCCTTCTGGGTGATGGCCTCGCGGTAGGCGACTTGGGGCTTTCCCGTTTCGACTTCGGCGTCGTATTCGCGCTTCATCCGTTCGACATAGACGTCGAGGTGGAGCTCGCCCATGCCCTGGATGATCGTTTCGTGCGACTCGTGATCGACGAACGTGCGGAACGTCGGATCCTCTTTCGTGAACCGGTTCAGGGCCTTGGCCATCCGGTCGAGGGCCTTCTTGTCCGAGGGCTTGATGGCCAGGGAGATGACCGGCTCGGGGACATAGATCGAGGTCATGGAATAGTTGAGTTCGGGGGCTGTGAACGTGTCGCCCGAGGCGCAGTCGATCCCGAATAAGGCGGCGATGTCGCCCGAGTCTGCGGACGAGATGTCTTCCATGTGATCCGCGTGCATCCGGATGAGACGGCCGACCTTGGTTTTCTGTCGGGACCGGGAGTTGACGAGCTCCGTGCCTTTTTCGACTCGGCCCTGATAGATGCGGATGTAGGTCAATTGACCGTAAGGACCGTCCTCGAGTTTGAAAGCCAAGAGAACGGCCGGCGCGTTCGGGTCCATGGTCAGGACGACGTTTTGGTCGGCCTCTTCTTCGGCGTCGAGATCGATGGCGACGTTTTCGACTTCGGCCGGGTTGGGGAGGTAGCGGACGATCCCGTCGAGCATGGTCTGGACGCCCTTGTTTTTATAGGCCGAGCCCATGAACACGGGCGTCAATTTGCGGGCGATGGTGCCGCGGCGGACGCCCTCGTGGATGAGGTCCGAGGTGATCCGGTCTTCGAGGATGGCTTCCGTCAGTTCGTCCGAGAACATCGAGGCCGCGTCCAGGAGATCGTTCCGCCGTTGGGAGGCTTCCGCGCGGAGTTCCTCCGGGATCTCCTCGACACGGATGTCCTCGCCGTCGCGGCCGTCGAAATAAACGGCCTTCATTTCCACGAGATCGACGACGCCCTTGTGCTGGTCTTCCAAGCCGATCGGAATCTGCATGAGGACGGAATTGTGTTTGAGCTTTTCCTCGAGCTGGTCCCGGACTTTGAGGGGGTTGGCCCCGACCCGGTCGCATTTATTGATGAAGGCGATGCGGGGCACGTTATACCGGCGGAGTTGGCGGTCGACGGTGATCGTCTGCGACTGGACGCCGCCGACGGAACAGAGGACGAGGACCGCCCCGTCGAGGACGCGGAGGGACCGCTCGACTTCGATGGTGAAGTCGACGTGGCCGGGCGTGTCGATGATGTTGATGGAGCAGCCGCCCCATTCGACGTGCGTCGCGGCCGAGGTGATGGTGATGCCGCGTTCGCGCTCGAGATCCATATGGTCCATCGTTGCCCCAACGCCGTCCTTGCCCTTGACCTCGTGGATCCGGTGGATCTTCCCGCTGTAGAAGAGAATCCGTTCGGTCAGCGTGGTCTTGCCGCTGTCGATGTGGGCGCTGATGCCGATGTTGCGCATCTGTTCGATTGTCGTCGTCATGGCGGACTACCTTTGCAGAAATACAGGTTCGCCCGGGCATTCGCAGGATCTTCGGCTGACGAAGGAGGTGCGGAACGAGGCAAACCCCAAATTCAGAGGGGTATTATAGCCGATAAGGGCTGATTTTTCAATTGTTTTTCACCGTTTTCTTGACTTTTCGGGCCTCAAAACCTACACTTTAGCCTGATTTTCCGCTCGCTTGAATGTGTTTTCAGCCGGAAGAGGGAAAAAGGACCACCGACCATGAGCCAGGACAACGCCGCCCGCGAATACGATTTTCAAGCCGTCGAAGCCCGGTGGCAGAAAGTGTGGGAGGAAGAGAACTCCTTCGCCGCCGCCGAGGATCCCGCCCGGCCCAAATTCTACGCCCTGGAAATGTACCCCTATCCTTCAGGCCGGATTCATATGGGCCACGTCCGCAATTATTCCATCGGCGATGTCATCGCCCGGTTCAAGATGATGCGGGGCTACGACGTCCTCCACCCCATCGGCTGGGACGCCCTGGGCATGCCGGCCGAAAACGCGGCCATCAAATACGGCATCCATCCCCAGAAATGGACTTTGGACAACATCGCCCATATGAAAGCCCAACTCCGGCGGATGGGCTTCGCCTACGATTGGTCGCGGGAGGTCAACACCTGCCTGCCCGAATATTACAAATGGAACCAGTGGATCTTCCTCAAGATGTACGAGCGCGGCCTGGCCTACCGCCGCGAGAGCTGGGTCAACTGGTGCCCGTCCTGCCGGACCGTGCTGGCCAACGAACAGGCGGCCGGCGGCGCCTGCTGGCGGTGTTCCTCGTCGGTCGAGCAGAAAAAGATGGAGCAGTGGGTCCTCAAGATCACCGATTACGCCGAAGAGCTCCTCTCCGGGCATGCCCAGCTGGGCAAGTGGCCCGAGCATGTCCTGGCGATGCAGAGAAACTGGATCGGCCGGAGCGAAGGGGCTTATCTGAACTTTGCCGTCCCGGCCTTGGGACAATCCATCCGTGTTTTCACTACCCGACTCGATACGATTTTCGGGGCGACTTTTCTGGTTCTTTCCCCCGAACATCCCCTCGTCGATGGCCTGATCCGGGGACCCCGGGAGGCCGAACTGCGGGCCTGGGTCGCCAAGACCGTCGCCGACGCCCGACTCAAGCGCGAAATCGGGGAGGCCGACAAGGAGGGCGTGGACACCGGGGTGACGGCGATCAATCCGTTGACCGGAGAACCCGTTCCGATCTGGATGGCGAATTACGTCCTGATGGAATACGGGACCGGGGCGATCATGGCCGTCCCGGCCCATGACGGCCGCGATTTCGAGTTCGCTAAAAAATACGGCCTGCCCATCCGCGAAGTCATCGTTCCGGAAGGCGGGGCTCCGTCGGAAAAAATGGCCGCGGCCGAGTTGTTCGAGGATCTCGGCGTTCTCGTCGATTCCGGTCCGTTCACCGGTTTGACCTCGGAAGCGGCGACCGAAAAAATGGCCGTCCTGGCCAAGGACAAAGGCTTCGGGGAGAAGGCGGTCACGTTCCGGCTCCGCGATTGGGGGATTTCCCGCCAGCGTTATTGGGGCACGCCCATCCCGATGATCTTCTGCGAGTCCTGCGGAATCGTCCCTGTTCCCTATGCGGACTTGCCGGTCCGTATTCCTTACGAGGCCGAATTCACCGGCGAATCCGGCTCGCCGCTCGAGAAAATCCCGGCCTTCGTCAATGTCGTCTGCCCGAAGTGCGGCCGGCCGGCCCGGCGCGAGACCGACACGATGGACACCTTCGTCGATTCGTCCTGGTACTTCTTTCGTTATACGTCGCCGCGGAACGACGATCTTCCCTTCACCAAAGCGTCGGCCGATCATTGGCTCCCCGTCGATCTCTACATCGGCGGCGTCGAGCACGCCATCCTCCATCTGATTTATTCCCGGTTCTTCACCAAGCTCCTGCGCGACCTCGGGCTGACGGCCCTGGACGAACCGTTTCCCCATTATCTGGCCCAGGGCATGGTGACGAAAGACGGATCGGCCATGTCGAAATCCAAGGGCAACGTCGTCGACCCGGACGAGACGCTCGCCCATTACGGGGCCGACGCTCTCCGGCTGTTCATCCTGTTCGCCGCCCCGCCGGAAAAGGAATTCGCCTGGAACGAGGACGGCATCGAGGGCTGCTACCGGTTCCTCGGCCGGGTCTGGCAGATGTTCCAGGAGATCCAAAACTTTCGGGCCGCGGACGCGCCGAGGCCGGCTGGCGTCCCTGATCCGGCCGCGTTTTCCCGCCTCCGGAAAAAAATGCATCAGACCATCCGCAAGGTCGGAGAGGACGTTGAACACCGGTTCCATCTCAATACCGCGGTCTCGGCGATCATGGAATTTACGAACGAAATGAAGAAGGACAAGGACGCTCTCCGGAATTCTGCGGAAGGCCGCGAGCTCCTGGGGCAGGCCTTGGAGACCCTGATCCTGGCCCTGGCTCCGTTCACGCCGCACCTCTCTGAGGAAATGTGGCGACTGACGGGGCATGAGACGCTCGTCCTGCGGGCGCCCTGGCCGGCCTTCGATCCGGCCCTGGCCATGGAGGAGAAAGCGACCATCGTTGTCGAGATCAACGGAAAAATCCGGGATAAATTCGAAACCGGGCACGACGCGGCCGCGGACGATATCAAGGCGGCCGCCCTGGCCCTGCCCCGTATCCGTCAGCTTCTCGAGGGGCAGACGGTCCGGAAGGTCGTTGTCATCAAGGGAAAGATCGTCAACATCGTGGTCTGAAAAAATCGAATTTCTTTCATCGCGATGAGATCCGGGACCGATCCCTGCTTTCTCTCGGGCCCTGATCTTTGGACAACGAAAGGCCTTGTCTGTCCGGAGAGCTCGGACGGCGAATCGTTTGGTTGTTTTCGCGGAAATCCAGGGGGGGACGGAGAGAAAAGGGGGAGTGTCGGTCTCCCGCCGATTCGGTTATAATGACGCGAGGAGAACGAAGTGGCCAAACAACACCGGGATTCGGCGCGTTTGACGGCGACCAAGGCCCCGGGCTTGCCCGCCCTCTTCGCTTCGCGAATGAGGACTGCAAAGCCCGGGGGAATTTCTGCAGTACTCGCCCGTGGTTTCAGGCCACGGGTGAGTGGCGAGCCGAAGGCTCGTCCCTTGACGACCCTCGTCCGTTGGGGCGTTTTTGTCCTTCTGGCCGGGATTTTTTCGATGTCTTGCGGATATCGTCTTCGCGGTTCGGGGAGTTTCTTGCCGGTCCATATCAAGACGATCGCCATCCCGATGTTCAAAAACGCCACGACCCGATTCGAGCTCGACCTGAAATTGACCCAGGCGGTCATCAATGAATTTGTTGTTCGGGGCAAGGTCGCCGTCGTTTCCGATCCCGACAAGGCCGACGCGGTTCTCGAAGGAGAGGTCACCGGCTTTGTCGTCAGTCCGATCGCTTTTTCGGGCTCCGTGGGAGGATCGGCGGACCGTTATTCCATCACGATCTCGGCTTCGGTGAATCTCCGCGATGTCAAGAACAAGACGGCGATTTTTTCCAATCCATCTTATGTTTATCAAACCGAATATCAGGTTCCCCAAGGTTCGGATTTCGAATCATCCGAGACCGAAGCCTTAAGCAAAATCGCCGAACTGTTCGCCCGCACGCTGGTCATCAATATCCTCGAAGGGTTTTAAGCGATGCCCGGTCTCCCGACGATTCCCCCGGTCCGGGCGGATCGCGTCCTTCCGGCTTATGTCTTTTCGGGCGAGGATCTTTTCGCCGCCCGGCGTTTTGTCCGTGATCTCCGTCGGATTTTGACGGTGCCAGACAGCGAGTCCGTCCAGGTCGAGACATTCAACCTCGATGTCCATGGCTGGAGGGAAATCCTGGACGTGGCTAAAAGCCTGCCTTTTTTCTTCGCCCCCTGGCGCGTGCTTGTCGTCGAGGGGAAGGGCGCCAGCCAGGAGGGTCTTTCGGCGGCCGAAGCGGCTGCCTTCCGCGACTATTTCGCCGCGCCCACGGACCGGACGACGATCGTCATCCTTTTCGAGGGAAAGATCCATAAAGTTAAACCTTTGGGCAAGGCCCTCGCTGCGCTTCCCGATTCCGTCGCCCTGGCCTTGGAGCTCAAACCGCTCAAGGACAAGGACCTCAAGCCTTGGATCGAGGAGCGTTTTGAGGCCCTCGGCAAGCGCGCGGCGCCGGAGGCGATCGAACGGCTTTTGGATATCGCCGGGAGCGATCTTGGCCGGCTCGACACCGAAATCGAAAAAGTCGTGACCTTCGTCGGGTCGAAGAAATCCGTCGAAGCGGACGACATCTCGGCCTTATCGACCGTGAAGAATTTCGAGAACTGGGAGTTGAACGCCGCGATAGAGACGGGGTCGACGGATAGGGCCCTCGTGATCCTCAAAAGCCTGTTCGACGAAGGGCTCGCTCCGGAACTCATCTTCTCCTGCCTGATCGGGTTTTTCCGCGATCTTCTCCTGGCCCGGGCGGGGCTCCGGGACGGACGGGATCCCAAAGAGATTTTTCGGGATATCAAACCCCAGATCAGCGAAAAGTTCGGGAGTTTCTATCAGACGAAGCTGAAAGAGTTTTTCGACCTGGTCGGGCGGATTTCGGATGCGGACTTACTCCGCCGATTGGGAGAACTGGAACGCATCGACCTCCGGATCAAAACGACGGACGTCGAGCCCGAAGCGATGATCCAGGCGTTTTTGACCGATTTCGGGCGGACGGCGGGGGGCCGCCGGATTACTTTGCCGGGGAGGGGCTGATCTCCGCGACCTGCTTGCTCAAGCGGGATTTATACCGGGAGCCGGTGTTTTTATGAATGGTTCCCTTCCTCACAGTCTGGTCGACCGATTTGTAGACGGAGGGGAGGGTTTTTTGAGCTTGTTCCTTGTCCTGGGCCTCGATCAGACCGCGAAGTTTTTTGATCTGCGTCCGCAGGTTGGATTTGTTCTTTTTGTTGACCGCGTTATTGCGGAGGCTGGTGCGGTGCTGCCGTTCAGCCGAGGGATGTTTCGCCATAATCTTCTCCTTGAGGGCCGAAATATAATAGAATAAATACCTTTCAAAGTCAACGTTGAGATGAGGCCGATGTCGTGAAAATTGTCCTGCAACGGGTTCAGGAAGCCTCGGTCGAGGTCGAAGGCCGGACGATCGGCCGGATCGACCGCGGTCTTTGTCTCCTGGTCGGCGTCGAGAGGGGCGACACGGAGGAAGCGGCTGATCGGCTCGCCCGCAAAGCCGTCGAACTCCGGATTTTTCCCGATCTCCAGGGAAAAATGAATTTGGCCTTGGGCGATGTTGGCGGCTCGATTCTTGCCGTCTCCCAATTCACCCTGGCTGGGTCGGTCCGAAAAGGCCGGCGTCCGAGTTTCGACGGCGCCGAGGATCCGGTCCGGGCGGCGGCGCTTTTCGAGCGTTTTGTCGCGGCTTTGCGGGCGGCGGGATTTGTCGTCGAAACCGGGGTCTTTCAGGCCGAGATGCGGGTCCGTCTGGTCAATGACGGTCCGGTGACATTCATCCTGGAATCAGGGGAAAAGCCGGAACGGGCGGGGGATTCGGTCAGCTGAATTTGAAATCGCAAAGCCGCTCGAGCATTTCCTCGGCCGCGGTCCGGACATAGCGGCTTTTGTCTCGGGATAATCGGACAAGGAGACAGCGGGATTCCTGTCCGCCGATGGCCCCCAGGGCGAAAGCGGCCGACCGTTTGACGTCGACGTTCGGGTCGTCGAGCAGACGCTTGATATGAGGGACCGCGTCCTTTTCTTTTCTTTGGGCAAGGATGCGGAGAGCGGCGCTCTTTGCGTACCAGGGCGGCCGTTCCAGCCGGGCATAGAGGGAGGCGGAGGGCCAATCGACCCGCCGGATGAGCTCGCGCACGGCCAAATCGCGGACTTCTTCGATCCCGTCGCCGAGGAGTTCGAAAAATACGGAGGGGACCCACGGCGCTTCAAAATGGGCCAGCGTCCGGACCATTTTCAACTTCTTGGCCCTGTCTTGGAGGATGTCGAGCTTGCGGAGGATGGCGTTGGTCACGGCTTGGGTATCGGCCGTCCGGACTTCGGGAGGCAGAATCCCTTCGACGTCCAGGAGAGCCTTCTCAAAGGCTTCCTCGGTCTCGTTCGGGGTTCGGCGCAGGTATTTGACCATAGTTACACCAACTCGAGGATGTGCCCCATTTTCTCCTTTTTGGTCCGCAGATAATCGGCGTTGACCGTATTGGGCGGAATTTCGATTGAAACGCGATCGACGATTTCCAGCCCGTATCCGGCGAGGCCGATGAACTTCCGGGGATTGTTCGTAATCAGGCGGATCCGTCGGACGCCGAGGGCGACCAGGATCTGGGCGCCGATGCCGTAATCCCGCTGGTCGGGTTTGAAGCCGAGCCGGGTGTTGGCTTCGACCGTGTCGGCGCCCGTGTCCTGCATGGCATAGGCTTGAATTTTGGCGGCCAACCCGATCCCCCGGCCCTCGTGATTAAGAATGTATAAAACGACGCCGGCGCCTTCCTTCTCGATCATGGCCATCGCCCGGCGCAGCTGCTCTCCACAATCGCACCGGCGGGAGCCGAAGGCGTCGCCGGTGAGGCATTGGGAGTGGGCTCGGACCAAAAGGGCCCGGTCCGGATCGATCTCGCCCTTGATGATCGCGACGTGGGTTTCGCCGTGGATCAGGTCCTCGAACACGGCGATGCGGAAATGCCCGTAAGCCGTCGGCAGATCCGCCTCGGACACCTTCCGAACCAGGCATTCAGTCTGCATCCGATACTGAATGAGGTCGGCGATCGTCAGGATGGGAATTCCATGGTCCCGGCTCAGCGACTCCAGTTCCGGCATCCGGGCCATCGTCCCGTCCTCATTCATAATTTCGCAGATGACACCGGCCGGATGCAACCCGGCCAGGCGGGCCAAGTCGACGGACGCTTCCGTCTGGCCGGCTCGAGCCAACACCCCGCCTTCTTTCGCCTGGAGCGGAAAAATATGTCCCGGACGGACCAGGTCCGAGGGACCTTTGGCGGGATCGACGGCGGTTTGAATCGTGCGGGCCCGGTCGAAAGCGGAGATCCCCGTCGCGATGCCGTCTTTGGCGTCGATCGATACGGTGAAGGCTGTCTGGAAACGGGCCGTGTTTTCCAGGACCATCAACGGAAGCTGAAGCACTTCCAATCGTTCGTGGGTCAGCGGCAGGCAGATCAATCCCCGCCCGAAGCGGGCCATGAAGTTGATGATTTCCGGGGTCGTCTTTTCGGCCGCGACCATGAAGTCGCCTTCGTTTTCCCGGTCTTCGTCGTCGGTGATGATGATCAGGCGGCCGGCCCGGACGGCTTCGAGAGCCTGCTCCACGCTCCGGGTTCGCCGGGAGTCTTCGGTCATTCTTTCGATCCTATGGTTTGCGGGATTTGTAAAAATTATACACGTATTTTCCGATCAAGTCACATTCGACATGGACCGTCGATCCGGCCCGAAGCCGGCTCAAATTCGTGGTCTCGAGCGTCGCCGGGATCAACTCCGCTTCGAACGCGTTCGTCCCGACGGCCGCTACGGTCAAGCTCACGCCGTTCACGGCCACCGAGCCTTGGGCGACGATGAACGGCCGGAATTCCCTCGGCAGGGCGACGACGAGGCGCCGCCCCGGCGGCCGGGAGACGAGGCGTTTGACCCGGGCGGAAAAATCCACATGACCGGTCACGAGGTGTCCTCCGAGGGGGTCGGCCAGCGTCAGAGGGTTTTCGAGATTGAGCGGATCGCCCACGCGTCGGTTCCGGAAATCCGTCCGGGCGAGCGTTTCTTTGGCCGGGTTGAAAGCGAGCCGGCCGCTTTCCTTTCGGACCAGCGTCAGGCAGACGCCGTCGACTGCCAGGCTTCCGCCGATTGCGAGCCTTTCAGCGACGGCCGGCGCGTCAATGAGCATTTCCCGTCCGGCGTCCCTGAAACCCCGGAAGATACCCGTGGCCTGAATGATTCCGGTGAACATCAGAGATATCCCTCCAAAAGAAGATCTCCGCCGAGACGGAACGTCGAGACCCGGCTCACTCGGGGCGCCTCGGCGAGCGGGCCGGCCCCGGTTCCGGCGTACAGCGAAACGGCCTTCGCTCCTCCGATGAGGAGAGGCGCGAAGATGAGAAGAACTTTGTCGACCAATCCGGCATCGAGAAATCCGGCCGCGATTCGTCCCCCGCCTTCGACAAGGAGACCGGCGATTTCTCTCCGGCCGAGGTCCTCGAGGACGCGGTGGAGATCGAGTTCCGGGCCTCGGCCGGGGAAGACGACGACCTCGGCGCCGCTCCGGAGGAGCCGTTCCTTCCGAGGCGAAGAGGCGCCCTCGTTGGCATAAAGAAGGAGGCTGCCGCGGGCGGGATTCATCAGTATTTTCGCGTCCGGCGGCGTCCGCAGCGCGGGATCGAGAACGACGCGAAGGATTTTTTTCGCCGATCCGCCGGGCGGGCGGACGGTGAGCGACGGATCGTCGGCCCGGATCGTTTTATCCCCGACCAGGATGGCGTCGTTTTCGGCCCGGACGAGATGGGCGTATTCCCGCGCCGCCGGCGACGAAATCCATCGGGCTTCGCCCGCGCGCGTGGCCAGCTTGCCGTCCAGGCTGATCGCGGCTTTCAGGGTCACGAACGGCCTTTTGGCGACGATGAATTTCGTGTAGATCTCGTTGAACCGCGGACCGGAGCCGGCGGCGACGTCCACGGCGATCCCGGCCGCCCGTAACTGGCGGACTCCGCGCCCCCGGATGATCGGATTAGGGTCAAGGCCGGCGACGACGACCCGTTTGATCCCGGCGGCCGTGACCGTCCCGACACAGGGCGGGGTGCGGCCCCAATGGACGCAGGGTTCCAGCGTCACATAAAGGGTCGCGCCGCGGGCTTTCCGTCCGGCCCGGCCCAAGGCCACCACTTCGGCATGAGGCCTTCCGGCCGCCTCGTGATAACCCGTCCCGAGGATCGTTCCCCCGCGGACAACGACCGAGCCTACATGCGGGTTGGGATGGGTGAGGCCGAGAGCTTTCTCCGCCAGGGCGGCGGCCATGCCCAGGAAAGCGCGATCGCGTTCGTCGATCATGAGATCAGCGCGTCGACGAAAGCGACGGGGTCGAAATCCTCGAGGTCCTCGACTCCCTCGCCTGTGCCGATGAGCCGGATCGGAAGGCCGAGTTCGTCAGCGACGGCGAGGACCGCCCCGCCCCGGGCCGTCCCGTCGAGTTTGGTCAGAATCAAGCCGGTGAGACCGGCGAATTTCAGGAATTCCCGGGCCTGGAAAAGGGCGTTTTGCCCCAAGCTCGCATCCAGGATGAGCAGGGCCTCGATCGGGACTCCCTCGATTTCCTTGGCCACGACCCGCTTGATCTTCTCCAATTCGCCCATCAAGTTGGCGTTGGTGTGGATCCGTCCGGCGGTATCGATGATCATCAGGTCGAATCCCTCGGCCTTGAATTCCCGGGCGGCATCGAAGGCGACCGCGGCCGGGTCCGATCCCGGCCGGCCGCGATGAACCGGTATTCCGAGACGGCGGCCCCAGATCGACAGCTGTTCCTGGGCGGCGGCTCGAAAGGTATCGGCGGCGACGAGAAGAACCCGCCGGCCGTCAACGGCGGCCCGGCGGGCGATCTTGGCCGCGGTCGTCGTCTTGCCGCCGCCGTTCACTCCGACCAGGAGCAGAATGCTCGGGGGGGTGTCGAAGAGCGGCCGGCCGTTCCGCTTCGAGAGCAGGACGAGGAGCTCGGCCTTGAGGGCGGCCTCGACGGCTGGTCCGTCGTCGCTTTTTTTAGTTCGAGCTCGAACGGCTTCGGTGATTTTTTCGGTCACGGCGACGCCCGCGTCCGCCAGAATCAAGGATTCGGCCAAAGCCTCGAGGATTTCCTCGCGCGGCCGGCCGCTTCCGAGGACCTCGCCGAGCCGGGCTTTCAAAGCTTGGCGGGTTTTGGCCAGAGTATCCCGGAGTCGTCCCAACATGATGAAAGGATTATAGATTCCGAGCGGGGGCAAGTCAACGAACGCCATGCCGGGTGTTCACCGAATTTTTCTGATGACTTCGTTCTTGATCATGGAATCTCCCCAGTCCGCAAAAACCTCCCTCCAGCCGCGTCCTAGTTCGCAGGGCTCACGTAGGACGGCAAAGCCTGGGAACCAGTCCCGGAGCTTCTCCTGTCCTCCTGGCCTTTGGACGGAGGGCGGCGGTTCCCCCCATCCTCACGAGAAGCTCCGTGAGTCTGGGGCCCCCCTCCGCTATGCGTCTTCCGGGAAGCTTTTGCGGCCTTGGGGAGATTCCCTCGTTCGCGATAAGTTTCAGATGATATCTTCTCTATGTCTTTCAATTTCAATGGATTATCTGATTTCATCAAAACTTATTGGGGAAGGTCATAGTACCGGGTCCCTCGTTTGAGGCGGGTGGGGCGATGTGTTAAAGTACGAACGACATGACCGAGACGATTTGGAACGTGGCCCCGCCGGCGGAAGACGCCCCCGGACTCGCCGCCGCCTTCGGGCTGCCCCCGGTCATCGGGCAGATTCTCTTCAATCGCCGAATCGCCGACGTCGAAAGCGCCCGGTTCTTTCTCCAGGGACAATTTGAAGATATTCCCGACCCATTCCTGATGACCGGCATGGACACGGCCGTGGCCCGCATCCGGCGGGCGATCGAGGCAGGCGAACGGATCCTGATTTTCGGAGATTACGACGTGGATGGAATCCTGTCCACAGTGATGCTTCATAAGGCGATTTCCACGCTGGGCGGCGTCGTCGATTATTTCATCCCCGAACGGATCACGGACGGGTATGGAATCAAAGACGCCCATATCAGCGTCGTGACCGAGCGTGGCGCCGGCCTCGTCATCAGCGTCGACTGCGGCATCAAATCCGTCGGTTTTGTCCGGGCGGCCAGAGCCGCGGGTGTGGACGTCATCATCACCGATCATCATCTGCCGGGTCCGGAACTTCCTGAAGCCCTGGCCCTCCTCGATCCCACGCTTCCCGAAGCGAACTATCCCGAGAAGGGGCTGGCCGGCGTCGGGGTGGCCTTTAAACTTATCCAGGCGCTCTTCCAAAAAGCCGGACGAACGGCGGTCCTCCGCCATTATCTCAAACTCGTGGCCATCGGGACGATCGCCGATATCGCCGAGCTCCGGGGTGAAAACCGCATCCTGGTCCGCCAAGGCTTGGCCGAGCTCGACAACGTAGCCAACCTCGGCCTGCAGAGCCTGATCGGTGTCTGCGGCCTTCGCGGCCGCCGCATTTCCGTGGCCGACGTCGGCTTCCGTCTCGGGCCCCGGATCAACGCCGCCGGGCGGATGGGCCGGACCGATCTTGCCCTCCGGCTCTTTTTTTCGACCGAGGCCGCGGAAGCGGCCGCCCTGGCCAAGGATTTGGACGACCTCAACGGCCGCCGCCAGGTCGCCGAAGAAAGCATTTTCACCCAGGCGTCGGAGCGGATCCGAACGCGCGGCTGGGACCGGGACTACAAGATCCTGGTCCTCGGCGACGAAGGCTGGAACCGCGGGATCGTGGGCATCGTCGCCTCCCGTCTCAAGGAGGCTTTTCATCGGCCGGTAATTCTCTTTGCCTACGAGAACGGCCTGGCCTATGGCTCGGGCCGGTCTATTTTCGATTTTTCCCTGATCGATTGCCTTGAGGAAGCGCGCCCGCTCTTCCTGAGTTATGGCGGCCATCGGCTGGCGGTCGGATGCACGCTCCGCCGGGAATCCCTGCCGGCGTTCAGGGACGCGATGAACCGGGCGGCTGAATCGCGCCTGACCGAGGCCGTCCTGCGCCGGACGCTGGCGATCGACGCCCGGCTCGATTTTACCGAGATCGACGCCGCTCTCTGGAACGGCTTGGCGCTTCTCGAGCCCCACGGGGTCGGAAATCCGAAACCCGTATTTTTAACGGTTCAAGCCGAAGTCGCCGCTCCGCCCCGGAAGCTTAAGGATCGCCACGCCAAGTTCCTGCTTCGGGCCGGAGGGCGGACGTTCGAGGCTATCGGCTGGGACCACGGAGATTGGGCCGACGCCTTCGGCGCCGGCGTCCGGGTCGATTGCGTTTATACGTTCCAGACGTCGAATTATCTCGGCCAGGAAAGAATTTATCTTGGACTTGACGACTTGAGGCTGTCATGACGCGGAGACGCTGGAGCTCGAAGTCAAAACGCCGGGCCGCGGCCGTCTTTCGACTCTTTCTGATCGGGCTCCTCCTCGGTTTGATCGGAATGATCGTCGTTTATCTGGTTCGCCCGTCCAGCCGCCCGCCCTCGATCCAACCCGAGACGAAACAGTTGTCCGGACCAAAAGTGGACCTCCGGGAGGACATCCATTTCTCCAAAGACGAGGGCGGGAGAAACACCCTGGATGTCTGGGCCGCCCGAAATTTCAACGATGAGAAGGGCCTGACCCATTTCGCCGGTTCGGATCAGGATCCGGCAAGCCGGGTCAGGATCAAAAACAAGGGCCGGACAGGAGGCCGCGAATTCGCCCTGAGCGCCCGGGAAGCGATCTTCGACGCCGATTGGTCCCGTCCGGTTTTCGAAGGCGACGTGGAGATTCAAATCGACGATCTCACGGTGAAGGGGGCGTCGTTCAAATACGATCGGGAGAAGGACGTCGTTTCCTCGGACATGCCGGCGGCCTTCGAGGGAAAGCGCTTTCGGGGGGAAGGGCGGCGGGCTCGGTACGATGTCGGCGCGCAAAAATTGTTCCTGGCCGAGGGGGTCACGCTGAGGACCACGCCCTGGCCGGACGATCCGATCCCTCTGCTCTTGGAAGGCGAGGAGATGACCTACGATCGGACCGAGCGGAAAGGGAAGATCAGCGGAAACGTGAAGATGACCCGCGGAGGGAGCCGAGGACGGGCCGACGAAGTGGAATTCTTCCTGCTCCGCGACCGGGACGGATTCCGGATGTTCGAATTTCGCGGCGGAGTCGCGATCGATGTCGAGGAAGATGCAGAGCCCGCGTCGACGGCGAAGTCAAAGAAAGATCCGGCCTCTACGGCCGACGACGATCTGATTTTTTTCCAGGGCGGCCGACGGCGGCTGGAGGCCGGCGTGGTGACGCTTCTTCCTTACGGCGATGAGGATTGGCTGCATCTCATCGCCCTGCGGGACGGGGCGAGTTTTTCGATCCGGGACGACCGGGGGCGTCAAACGTCGATGGCTTCAAAGGAAATGGATTTTTACTACAATCGGGACGGAACGCTCCGCAATTTCATCCTTCGCGAGCGGGCGAACGTCAAGGGCGAGGCAGACGGCCGGTCCCGTCTCCTCGAGGGGGGCCAGGTGGATTACGAAAGCAGCAGCCGGCGGCTGATCGCCTCCGGGACCGGGGAGAATCGGGCTCACTCGATTTCCCGGGGACGGGATGTTACGGCCGATGCGGTGACGATTTTCCTGGCGACCAACGATCTCGACATCCGCGGCGCGGTTAAAATCGTCTCGACGCCTCAGCCGGGAGAGCGGCGGGAGACGGCCTTTTTTTCCGGCGATCGTCCCGTTTTTATCACCGCGGATTCGGCCGCGTATGCCGCCGGCCTTCGCCGGTTCCTGCTCAGCGGCCGGGCGCGTCTCTGGCAGGGCCGGGAATCTCTTGAGGCTTCGGAAGTCTCCGTTCTCGAGGAGACGGGGGAAATCTCCGCGACCGGGGCGGCTCGGGCGGTATTTTTCCAACGGCCGCAAGGGAAGGATCGGGAAGAGAGGGTGGCGGTGACCGGAGACCGGTTGACCCGGGAGCCCAAATCAGGCCGGGTGGTTTACACCGGAGCCTGTTCCATGTCCGTGGCCGAGATTGTTCTGAAAGCCGGGCGGTTGATCCTTGAGCCGGCCGAAACGGCGGGAAAATTCCGCCGGATTTTCGCCGATCGGGGGCGGGTCATCATCACGCAGCGAACGAAGGAAGCCGAAGGCGATCGGGCCGAATACGACCTGGACGCGGACACGATCGTCCTGACGGGTCGGCCTGTCCTCCGGGACAAGGAAAAAGGGACGATTCAAGGGGAAAAATTGACATTCTACCCGACCGATGGTAAGATCCAAATCGAAAATCGGGACGCTGAGCGCTCTACTGCCATCATCAAGTCGTGAGCGATGAAATCGTCGCTGAAAGCCCTCCATTTGTCGAAGAGTTACCGCGGCAAAAAAGTCGTCGACGACGTTTCCGTGGAAATCCACAGGGGGGAGATCGTCGGGTTGCTGGGTCCCAACGGCGCCGGGAAAACCACGATGTTTTCAATGATTCTCGGCCTCGTACCCCGGGATCAGGGCCGGATTTATCTTGATGACGAGGAAATCTCCGACGATCCGATGTATCTGCGGGCTCGGAAGGGCATCTGTCTTCTCCCCCAGGATCCATCCGCGTTCCGCCGATTGTCGGTGGAGGATAATCTTCTGGCGGTTCCCCGAAAACGCGGCCGACGGCGGGGCGCCGTCGAAAAAACGCTTCAGGAATATGGTCTCTCCGCCTTGGCCCGGGCCAAGGCCTATACCCTGTCCGGCGGAGAACGCCGCCGGCTCGAAATCGCCCGGGCGATGATGACCGATCCCGAATTTATTCTTTTGGACGAGCCCTTCACCGGGATCGACCCGATCGCCATCCAGGATCTTCAGCGGATCGTCCGGTCGTTGAAGGACAAGGGCCTCGGCGTTCTCATCACCGATCATAACGTTCGGGAGACTCTCCGCATCGTCGACCGGGCGGCCATCATCGATAAGGGCCGGGTTGTGGAAGAGGGATCTCCGGACGCGGTTGTCGCGTCTCCCGAAGTGCGGCGCCGGTATCTCGGCGAGGATTTTCTCCCGTGAACCGGGTTGAAAAAGGATTGGGGTTATGGCCTTGAAACAACGACTCGATCAACGACAGGTTCAGAAACTGATTCTAGCCCCCGCCCTTCAGCAAGCCATCAAGCTTCTTCCTCTCACCAATCTGGAACTGATCGAGGTCATCGACGAAGAGCTGTCGGCGAATCCTCTGCTGGAACTCGAGGAGGATAGTCCGGATCCCAAAGTTGGAGAGGACCCCCCCCAGGCGGCCGCGGAGGCCGAAGAGACCGCCGCTTCGGCCGAGGAGGCCGCGGCCATGGCCGAGGACCGGGAATTCGAATCCTATTTTCAGGAGTATATCGACGACGGATTCCGGGGTGCCTCGGCGGATCGGCCCGAAGTCCCGAACATCGAAAACACTCTGTCTCAGGGCGCGTCGCTCTGGGACCATTTGAACTGGCAGGCCAACCTCACGTTTTTTGACCCCATCGACCGTGAACTCGCAGAGCGGATCGTCGGAAACATCAACGACGACGGCTATCTGACCTCGACCCTCGAAGAGATCGGGCAGAGCACCGAGGCCTCGGTCGATCGCGTCCGGACCGTCCAGAGCCAGATTCTCATGTTCGATCCCGTGGGCTGCGGGAGCCTGGATCTGAAGGAATGTCTTCTGGCCCAGATGGACAATCTTCAGATCAAAGACGAAGCGGCCCGGGCGATCATCACCTGCCATCTCCCCCTCCTCGAACGGTCCGATTTCGCCCAGATCGCCCGATTATTGGCCATGCCTTTGTCCGCGGTCAAGTATCATATCGAAATCATCAAGCGGCTCGACCCGGCTCCCGGCCGGAAGTACAGCAAGGATCGGACCAATTATGTCCTCCCGGACATCATCGTGTCCAAGGAAGGGTCGGAGATCAAAGTGACCCTTAACGACGAGGGACTTCCCCGTCTCCGGATCAACGGTTATTACCGGCGTCTTCTGGCCAAAGCCTACCAAGAAAATCCGGAGGCTTACCGGTACCTCAAGGACAAGATGAAAAAGGCCCTCTGGTTTCTTCGGAGTCTGGATCAGCGCGACCAGACCATCTATAAGGTGGCCCATTCCGTCGTCGAGCGGCAAAAGGATTTCTTCGAAAAGGGAATTGAAGCGCTTCAACCCCTGACCCTGATGGAAATCGCCCAGGAAATCGGCGTCCATGAATCCACCGTCGGCCGGGTCGTGGCCAACAAATACATGATCACTCCGCGCGGGACCTATTCCCTGAAATATTTCTTCCATAAATCCCTCCATGGCGGCTTCGGGGAGGAAATCTCCTCGCTCCGGGTCAAGGATCGGATCCGCCGTCTGGTCGAGGGCGAGGACCGGTCCAATCCCCTCAGCGATATGGAGATCGAGGAAATTCTGGCCCGGGAGAATTTTCCCATCGCCCGCCGGACCGTGGCTAAATACCGCCAGCAGTTGGACATCCTGCCGTCGCATATTCGCAAGCGTAAATTCATGATGGAGGAAACGCGATGAACGTCCATTACACGGCTCGCCACCTGCTCCTCCCCCCCGAGCTCAAAACCTATGCCGACAAGAGGTTGGGAGGCTTGGGTCGGCTGTTGGAAGCAACGGCCGAGGTGGATCTGGTCGTCTCGGCCGAAAAAAACCGTCTCCGGGCCGAGATTCAGGTTCGGGGAAAGCGGAACCGGGTCCTGGTAATCGAGGAAGGTCACGACCTGTCCGCCGTCCTGAATGAAGCGTTCGATGTTCTCGAGAAAAAACTCAAAAAAGAACGAGAAAAATTCCGGGAGAAAAAGCGCCGCGGCGGGCGGGAACGCGTGGCCTTGGGACTCGAGGATGAGGCCGCCGCCCTTCCCCCGAAGGTTGTTCGGGTTGAATACTTTTCGGCCAAACCGATGTCCGTCGCGGACGCTCTCGTCGAATTCAATCTCCGGAAGAAGGACGTCCTGATGTTTCGGACGCTGGGCGACGAACAATGGGCGGTCCTCTTCCGCCGCAAGGACGGGAGCTACGGATTGGTCCGGCCCGAATGAAGGACGCGCCGCTCCTCCGGATCCCCGCTCCGGCGGGGGAGGATCGGTCATGACTCCGCCCCGCGCCCCGTCTCCGACGGTCATCTCCGGCGGATTGTTGCGGATGTTCAGCCTGGGGGTTCTGATTATCGGAGACAGCGGCGTCGGAAAAAGCGAAAGCGCGATCGAGTTGATCGCCCGCGGGCATCGGTTCATTTCGGACGACGTCGTCGAAGTCCGTCGCGGACCCGGAGGCCGGCTGATCGGTCGGGCCCCGAAGCTGAGCCGGTTTTTCATGGAGCTTCGGGGTCTGGGGATCATCAATATCCGGCATATTTTCGGTCCGCGGGCGATTCTTCGCGAGTCCTCGATCGATCTGGTCATCCGACTCAAAAAATGGCGCCGGAAAAAAGAGTACGACCGGCTGGGGCTTCGTTTTCCCGAGGATCACATCATCCTCGGAACGCGCATCCCCCAGCTGAATATCCCCGTCGCGCCCGGACGGAATATTGCCACCCTGATCGAAGTCGCCTGTATGGCCCAGGTCCTCCGGAAGAAGGGGCATCGGGCTCCGGAACAACTTCTCCGCCGTCTCGATCGGGCCCTCATCCCGGCCGGAGGCCGGGAGGCATGAAACCCCGGGACGAACGGTTTCTGATCGTCACCGGGTTGTCCGGCTCCGGGAAATCCGTGGTCAGCCGCTTTCTCGAGGATTTGGGATTTTTCTGCGTGGACAACCTGCCGGCGAAACTCATCCCCTCGTTTGTCGAACTCCGGAGGCGCCGGGAGGATCCGTTGGGCCGGGTCGCTCTCGTCGTGGATATGCGCGAGCCGAGGTTCCTGATCGACTTCCCGAGGGAATGGGAGAATATCCGGCGTTCGGCCGGCGCCCGTCTCTTATTTTTCGATGCCTCGGACGAGACGTTGGTCCACCGGTTCAGCGAAAACCGGCGGCCGCACCCGTTGGCCCGGGGGCGATCCGTCCTGGACGGTGTTCGGCTCGAACGCAAACGCCTTGCGCCGATCAAGACCCTGGCCGATGAAGTCATCGACACGTCGGGCCTGACCATCGCCCAGCTTCGCGACGCCCTGTCCCGGCGGTTTTCCGGGACGAAACGCCCGGCCTTCCCCGTCCGGATCATGAGTTTCGGGTATAAACACGGCCTCCCCATGGACGCCGACCTGGTCTTCGATACCCGCTTTCTTCCCAATCCCTTCTACCGGGATGACTTGAGGGAAAAGCCGGGGACGCATCGCCTGGTGCGGGAATTCGTCCTCGGTCAGACGGAGACCCGGGCCTTCCTGGCGGAATTAGTCCGTTTTCTCAAATTTCTCCTCCCCCGATTCGAAGCCGAAGGCAAAAGCCAGCTTGTCGTCGCCGTCGGCTGCACCGGCGGGCGTCATCGGTCCGTCGTCGCGGCCGCCGCCTTGGGGGATACCCTTCGCGGTCGAAAATATGATATAAAGATCTTTCATCGGGATATATCCAAATGATCGGCGGCCTGATCGTCATGCACGGAAAGTTGGGCGAAGAGCTCCTCAACGCCTTGACGATCATTCTCGGTGAAGCGACCAACATCGAAGCCATTTCCATCGGCTGGTATGACGACGTCGAGGAATCCAGGCGGAAAATCGGCGCCAGCCTCAAGCGGGTCGACCAGAAAAGCGGAGTGGTCATTTTCACCGATATGTTCGGCGGAACGCCGTCCAATCTCAGTTTCGCCTTCCAGAAGGACGGCGGCGTCGAAATCATCACCGGAGTCAATCTCCCGATGCTGATCAAGTTCATCTCGCTTCAACGGGCGACCAACCTCCGCGAAGTGGCCAAAAAAGTGGTCGAGCAGGGCCGGAAAAACATCCATCTGGCCAGCGCTCTCCTGGGCGGAAAAACGACCTGACATGATCGAACGGGTCGTCACGATCAAAAACAGGCTCGGACTTCACGCCCGAGCGGCGGTCAAGTTCGTCAATACGGCCAACCGGTTTATATCCGACGTCCGGATCGAGAGGGACGGCAGCGACGTTGACGGCAAGAGCATTCTGGGAATCCTGACCTTGGCCGCAACCCAAGGCTCGGACGTCACCCTGCGTTTGGACGGAGAGGATGAAGCGGCGGCCTGCCGGGCGATCGTAGAACTCATCGACGGACGGTTCGGGGAAAAAGAATAGACGGATCACCAAGGATGGACTACCTCCGCCTTCGCGGCATCGGCGTGTCCCCGGGGATCGTCCTGGGCGAAGTCGTTCTGGCTGACCGGA
>Ga0315287_10001146_pt1 | contig 24101 bp, 26 predicted proteins | sample YL17G11_0_MG_FD_205037 | JGI IMG/M metagenome (GOLD analysis project Ga0315287, IMG submission 205037) | Sediment microbial communities from Yellowstone Lake, YNP, Wyoming, USA - YL17G11_0 | ecosystem: Environmental > Aquatic > Freshwater > Lake > Sediment | place: USA: Wyoming | collected... | reverse complement strand
AAACGACCTCGATATCATCCGGTTCGCGAGACCTGAGCGTAGGGTGCCCAATGCCAGACACGCCCTGCTCCAGCTTGGGATGGATCTCCATCACGCCGGACCAGGCGCCGCGCCAAGTGTTCGCGATGTCGGTCGCGTGAGGGTGGTGAAGGATGTGCGTTGGCTTGAACTTCTTGAACGCAGCTCGTCCGTCGGAGATCGTCTTGTAACGACATCCGCTGCGATCTTTGCTGGCATTGGAGAGCGCGCGATTGTTGTATACGTTGAGGTCGTGGCAGCCTAAAACGAGCACCCGATCACCATTCGGAGCCAGCCACAAATGGCTCTCCCACTCCGCTTCACGAACCAGCGTCTTCTCTTGGCACGCGGTGGGATATGTCTTGCCCGTGAGCAGGAGCATCTCGCCCGACTGGAGATCAGCGACCGCCACGAGCTCAGCGTGTTTTACTCCCTTGAGATGGACGTCTCTCACATCCAGACCGAAGGAAAAATATCTGGCCATGTCGCGCATGGATGCAGGCAGCCTACTCGTCACCTGCTTGCAAACACGTGCAGCATCCGCTCGGAAATGCTCAAGCGATTTCTCTAGCGAATGCCATCCTGCTCCGATCTCACCGAGGTCCTTCAGAAGATTCACATAGCCGCCTGGCGCGACGAGATACTCGACCCGAACAGGTAGCCTTCGCAGGCCATCTATCAGCAGTTCTCTGGCCTGTTCGACGGACCGTGGGGACCAGCCTTCGACGGCAAGACGCCCGATGCGATTGAAGTTGCTCATCGCCGACCCACTGCGCGCACAATGCCCGCACCGAGCATCACGCCAAGCGCTCCAGCGACTAACGTTCGCCCCGAGGCAAGGCCACGCGAGGCGTTCGTCTCCTCAGTTGTTGGGTAGCTAATGATTGCGCCGGCAACAACCTCGCGGAGAGGCTTAAGATTGGCGTCGCGCACTCTGGGCCATTCGGGATAGTCGAGCTCGTAAGCGGGACTGCTTCTGCCTACGGAAGCTTCTGCTGTAGCCGCCTCATGAGCTACGTTTGCAGCAGCTGTGATCTGATAACTTTCTGGCCCGGTAACCGCTGCATCCGCTGCATAAGCAGTCGCGAATGCAGCGGCCTCCGCCGCGTAATTAACAGAGGCTCGGACAGCAGTCGCGCTCTTTGCTGCCGCATTCGCCCCTCTGCCAGCGATCTGCACCTGCACAGTCGTCGCATGACCTAGCACCCACGCGCGCACAGTAGTGATCGCAGTTCGCGGCCGACCTTCGTCAACAGGCACGTACTTGAGCACCGTCTCAGCCACGGCGCACGCACACCACACAGCAAGTCTGCGGTCCCACTCCGCGAGTCGCTCAAGAGTCTTCATGACGTTCGCTTCATTCGTCGCCCAATCCGCCAACGCGTTGCGAATTTGCAGCGGAGACGTCCCGCACTCAATCGCGATCTTGGATGTCTCAGTGTCATGCAGCGACGCGTATGCTTGCCACTTGATGCCCTCGTTGAGCAACTCAGGGCATACACTCGCAGCAAGCGCGATGCTCCCCGGCCATACCCACCCCCTGCCGACAACCTTTTTCCACACGCGTTCGTCGATGCCGTAGGTGTTCACGAGCGCCTCGCAAAGTGTATTGTCAGCGCACCGACGGCGGCGCCCACGACACCAGCGACAAGCGCGTTGTGCAGTTCGACGCTGCCTGATGGCGGTCTTGTCCGAAGGGTGGGGTAGCTAAAAACGCCTTGCGCAACGACTTCGCGAAGACGCACGTTTTCGTCGTCGATACCCTCTACCCAAACGGTTACACCGCCTTCATTCGATGGCGTGGACCCCACGAGCGCCATGGCGGCATACTCTACGGCTTTAGCCGCCGAAGCCCGACCTGGAATCGTCGCCATCCGGGCGGCCTCTGCAACACGACCAGCCCTCACCCACGCAGGTCTATCCTCGTCCCACTTGGCCGCTTCCCCGTAATAGAGAGACGCAGCGCTCTGGGAGGCTCTTCCGCTCTCTATTCCCTCCTTACCCGTCGCACGCCCGACCACCCAAGCCCTCGCAGTCTTGATCGCGCGCTGCGGACGGGGTTCGCCTGGGGGAATGTACTTCAACGCCGTCTCAACAACTGCACAGGCGCACCACATGCCGAGTTTGCTGTCCCACTCAGCAAGAGGTGCAATCGCCTTGATGGCGTCTTCCTGATCCATGACCCACGCTGCAAGCGCGTTACGAATTTGCACCACAGATGTTCCGCACTGCGTCGCAAGCGGTGAGTTCTCTGTCCACGACAGGTAGCCGTACGGCTTGGTCCGCAGGCGCTCACTGAGGATCTCAGGACACAGGGAGGCGGCGAGCGCTACGAGCTCAGGTGTGATGGGCTTTTTGCCAACAACCTTGCTCCAAACGCGCTTGTCAATTCCGTACATTACGAGCGCCTCGCGAAGTGCATAGCTGCCGCCGCAAAGCCCGCTCCGACAGCGCCTGCGATGAGGGCCTTGCGCGACAGTCCTCTCGACGACTTGACCAGCCTACTTGTAGGATAACTATAGATCGCCTGAGCAATCACCTCGCGCAGACGACTTGCTTCTTCACCTTGTGCCAACCTCAGTTTTTCTAGAACGTCTTCATAATCCTCGTCACTTCTCTGGTTCGTAGGATTAACAATCGTGACGCCAAAAGCCTGAACCGTGAAGGCCTGGACCACGCGTCGCATAGCATGGACCAGTCCGCTGGATCCGTCATAAATCATTGCATCGAGGACAGCAGATACCGACTCGCCCACCGCTCTCTCCACAGAGTTTACTTGCGGCGTGCCGTTATACTCCGTCTCCCATTCCTGGACACGCGACGACAATCCGTCGGCCGTGGCTTCTACTTCCTCTAGTGCATTCTCCCCAATCGACCGCGCTCGAGCCACCTCAAGGCCGTCGGGGAATAGGTCGTCGCCTTTCGGTCCGTATGCAATGATGGTGTCAATCGCAGCACACGTGCACCATACGCCGAGATCCAGGTCCCACTGGGACAAACGATCAATAGCTACCAACGCATCATCCTGATCCATCGTCCACGCTGCGAGCGCGTTACGAATTGCGACTGGCGACTTCATGCATTGATTCGCAACACGACTATTCTCAGTGCGTTTGAGCGAGTCATAAGGCTTGAGTTTGATGTCGTGAATGATTTCGGAACACGCGCTCGCGGCCAAGGCTACCAGCGCCGGATTCGTGAAGTCCCAATTCTTCGTTCCTTTTTTCGCGCTTTTGAGGATCGCCGCCCACACGCGCGGATCAATGCCATACCTGCTCATGACCTGCTCCATCGCTCGCCGTAGGCGACCGTATACAAAGCATTGATCAGCTCGTCGCCGAAGGCTGGGTCCTGCTCATTCGCAAATCCTACAACGAACGTAAAGAAAGGCATCACAGTCGTCTGCGTTCCTGGTCGACCATAGAGTTTCCGTGTTACGTGCGTCGCCAACGTACCGACGCGATTGCCGACCAGTCGGATCAGCTTGGTAGCCTCCTCAGGGTTCTGAAGATCGTGCTTGCTTATTCGCAGTTGCCCGCCCTTCGCAGGAAGCCAAAGCTCTCCAATAGTCTTCGACTTCGTGGTGTCCACGACGAAGCGAAGAGCCGCTGTATTATCTGGACGGTTAAACTCGTTTGCTTCTGATGTGTGCTGAGCCGCAGTATCCTCCGCCAAGAATGAAGAGTCTTCGGTCACCACGTCATCTCTGAACATAATGCAATCTACTGGATTTTTAGCAACAATAGGATCGACCATGCCAAGCAGTTCGCAGAACCGAGCGTCGTGGCCGCCCGTCTCTTCTTTCGGAGGAATAGGCTCTCTGGCACGTTTTAGGTGAGCGAGTTCGTGAACAATCACTCGCCAAATAGACCGAGAAGAGTAGTCGACAAGAAGCCTCGGGTTGAGCATGAGTCTGTAGGATGCGTTATCCCAGAGCAGAGATTCCGGCCAGATCAGGGCCAGGCCCATTCGGGCCGCAGGCACCAATGGTGCCACCGTCACGATGAGGCGAGACGGCGACCAGTCCCAGTGCCGCTGCGCTTGTGCGTAAGCATCTAAAAACAACTCGCCGAAGGATCTTTGAGAAATCGAAGATGCGGCCCAGACCTTGTCTGAGACGTAAACCAAAACCAGCGCGTCAGCGCTTGCTCCTGGCGGTTTGATGCGAAAACGAAACTTCTCTTTCGGCAGACCCTTACCGGCGGAGCTCGAGATCGGACTGCCGCCACGGAAGATCAACCCTCGTCCGATCGCTTTCTCAACCCAAGATGTGACCGCCCGTAACTCGCCATCTAGCAAGGCATACGAAATAGTTCCTAGTTCCCAGCCATCTCTCCTCGCGTTATCAACAAAGCGACCGGCAAGCATTTTTTCTCCTCGCGCCATAAACGAACCGTCTGCTTTGGGGCGAACGGAGACTACGGCCTCGAGGACATCTGTGTCGATAGTCGCAATAAGAAGCAAGAACCAGAGGTTGTTTTTCTGACAAATAACCCACTGTTTTTTGAGTATCTTACTCATCCTGGTAACTCCGCAGCGCGAGCAGCGTTATCATCAATGCCGTAGGTATTCATGGTCGCTTATCAAAAAACATGAAGGTTCCGCCAATGAGCACGCCCAGAGCGCCGGCAGAGATCGCCTTGCGAATCGACCCGCTGCTCGGAATAAACACTCGCCTTTCGGCCGGGAACTCACGAATGGCCTGCACGACGACTTCTGGAATCGCACGCCACGCTTCCATGTAGATCTTCTTTGCCTTCGAATCTTCCTCCCATCGCCAAAGAGATATTCCCGCTGCGGCCACTTCAGCTTCTGCCGACTTCTGCGCAACGCTCGTGAGCCAGTACGCCTCTGCACGCACGCCGGGCGTATCGTCACCGTTCCTCTGACGTCGAATCGCGTCAATCTCTGCGGTGACCACCATCTCGGCCGCCTCGGACGCAACAACAGAGGCCTGGGCCTCGTGAAACATCGTCTGTGCAATCGCGGACTCGAAGGCAGAGCTGTCGTGAAGCTCAGCCTCTCTTTCGTATTCCGCAGCGGCCTCCTGTACCCCGCGGAGGCGCTGCGTCAGCTTCTGCTCAGTGATCAACTCACTTCCGTTAAGACGCTGCAGCACGCGTTTGCGGGCCGTACGAATAGCTTCGCGCGGACGATCCTCTCCCCTGGGAACATGCTTCAGCATCGCCTCGGCAATCGCGCACGCACACCAAGCCGCGAGCAGCGGATCCCAGATCGCAAGGCCCCTGAGTGCCGTCTTTCCCGACCTGCGGGAGAGCACCCAGGAAGCCACCGCGTGTCGCACGGCAGAGGGAGACGTGCCACACCCAGACGCAATCTGGTCTGCCTCGGTCAGCGATCTCGCGATAGCGGGCGGGCGCCCCGCCATTGATCCGCACGCGGCGAGCGACGCAACTCGGATCGGCGTCTCCTCGTCGCCATTCGTCGTACGCTGCAAGCCTCTGAGGGCCAGTTCTTGATCCATTCGCCCGAGACTACCCCGCCTAGCAGAATTGCTCAACTACCGTATGCAAGAGCCTCGCAGGCCGCCATCGCCAGCTTTTTCGCGCGAGACTTCCGCAGCAGGATGTCCATGCCAAATTCCTCGGCGACAGAGGCTGCATCCGAGCAATCTCCCTCAGCAAAGCATTGAGCAGTCCAAAACCCCGTCATCGGCTCATAAATTAGCTCAAAACAGGGTCCGTCGTTTGCGTCGAATCCAGAGCATCGAGGCACTGCCATGTCGACGAAAACCCATGTCTCGCGGTCTCGTTCGCCCGCATCGCCGTTCGTTTCGTAGCACTTCCACTTCCTCATGGCATTTCTTTCAACAATCGTCGCAGCGCTCTTATGTCTTCTAGTTCGACCACGCCCTGCTCGTCGGCGAGATCCTCGGGCAGTCCAAGCACTCGGCACGCCCAGATCCTGAGCCGGCGATGGTCTGGAAGCGTCTCCAAGGCTTTGTTGTACGAGTCATCTAACTCACGCGCCGCAAGGCGATAATGCTCGCCTTCTGCCCATTCGTCTTGAAGCGCTACCGGCAATGCCTTCGCCCGCTCCCAGCGCTGCAGCGAGCGTGTCGCTGGCCGGTGCGAGCGTGTTGTCGTCCGGGCTCGCGCAGCGGCTAATTGGGCCTCCCTCGCGCGGCGGTGGGCTACTCGGTCGAAGTCTGGCTCGCTGCTCATCGCTCAGGCGGGCTCCATCTTAGCAAAAACCTGCTCCAACTCCTCGTTGTAATCCCAAGGGACCATCTTCTCAGGCATGTAGCTCGAAGGCCCCATGGTTTTCGTCGCGAACGACAAACGAACGCGGACCTCCGAAGAGTCGGAGCAATCCCCTTCGACGTTAACATTCAGAGTTATTTGCATTAGACCGATCCTGCTTCACTTGCCTGAAACTTCGTACCGCGCAAATACCAGCTCTACGACCCCGTTCTTGAGCTTGTTCTCCGCGACATCTTTCGCTCCAATGGCGCGTTGCTCGGCTTTTACCCGATCAATCGCCATCCTCATATCCATCACTTTTTGCAGGGAGAGCGTGAGCGTCGCATGACCTCCTAGCGCCGGCGAGACGAGAATCCTCGTGTGGCCTAGCTGCTTCGAGCAGGCGTGCTCCACGATCGCATGAACATGGCCATCCACAATGTCCTTGAGCGACCGCAGGGCCTCTGCATGCTCGTCGTCGCCGATCAACTGCCTCTGGCGAAGCCTCGCTAGAATCAGCCGGATGGGATCCGAGCGATCTTCGGGGATTTCCAGCCTACTCGCAGCCTTGTCCGCTGCCGTCTTTTTGTTGTTCACGCACTGCTAAATAGCGTGCGAATCATCAGCAGTCAACAACGGAATCGACAGTTTGCTAGTCTACACTTGCATCCGACAGATCGATCTCTGGCACGCAGGCTGACTCAGGAACACACGCATAAAGGAAGCGTTGGCTCACAGGGCTTCTGGTCCAGCAGCAGCTCATGCCAGAGGCTGCGCACGGCTCTGATGCGGGTGTCCAGCGCTGCTGGGGCGAGCAGACGTAAGGACGGCCATTGCGACAGGAGTACGCGCTCGGCGTACAGTTGGTGCGCTCCTCTAAGCGAGGGCAGCCGGAGATGAAGAGGCAGAGAGTGACGAGGAGGGTACGCATGCCTGCGAGTGTATCACAGGCCGATGTATCGGCGCTATGCAGCAGGTGTGGGCTCTGGCGGAGGTGGCGGCAGCGTCGGAGTGCGTGTCGCGTCCACCGCCACCACGACTGCGATGGGGGCTGGCGGGGCGCCGGAGGGCGATGGCGTTGCCGAAGCGGTCCGCGTACCTTCCGCATGGGAATCGATCAGTTTGTTGATCTTGTCGTCAAACAGAACCTCGCCACCAAACTGCTCAATCAGCAATCCGATCGAGTCACCAAGCGCCTGCTTCACCTCTCGGCGAGCCGCATCTTTCAGCGCTTTTGCTTCCGTATCAGTCCAGCTGCCTGGCCTGCTTGGATCTTTCAGTTCACGGCGGGACTTGTTAAGCCGCTGCACCGAAAGGGCTGCTTGATCGTTGAGAGTCGTGAGCGCGCCACGCAGTTTGCTGTCTTTCACGTAGCGAGCAACCATCAGCGCAAGCAGGGGGAGCACTACGGTGCTGACAATTTCGAAAAGCAGATTGATGAGTTTCGCAGTCGATTCGTTCATAGAGGCGAATCTTACCAGAGCGCGTTGTGATCGTCCCAGATTAAATAGTGATCGTCGGGGCCGGGTTCGCTGCAGTGCGAAGCGTCGACCTCGACGTCGTCGTGCAAGTAGGCTCGCTCGTCTTCGGTCGTCGATCGACAAGCGTCAATTGAGTACTCTCGTTCCATTTATAGAACGCGAATACTCCTAGCGACTCATTAAAATGTCAACAAAATCCCGGAGTATTAACGAGAATGCCGAGGCCGGAGGCCGCGACTTCCAGGAACAAAGTTGTACAGCGCATCAGACTTTGGCATGTACAAAGCGTTTGTCGACTTGATGAGCCCGGGATTGCCTTTTGGCCTCAAGGCGATCATAATTGGGTTTTGCGCTTCGGGCTGTGGCGGTGGAGGTGGCGGCGCGACCTGGCCCGCAAGACGATCAGCCTCTCTGCGCGACAAAATAGCTTGCGCTTCTCCCTCTCCTTGAGAGGTGGCTGCAGCAATTTTGCTTGCACTCTGCGCGCGATACTCAGCAATCGGAGTCAGAGTTGCGAAGCCAGCATCAATGTGAGTGGTGTCCTGCATCCCGCCTGGAACCATCGCCTCGGAGATGGCCATTCTGTTGTTAAATGCAGAGGATCTTACCCAAGCGAGATAAGCGTCCTCTGTGGCCACTTGTTTCCGCGGAGCCGTGGTTGTGGGCGGCTGCGTGGGCAAGTCCCAAGTAGCAGGGTCCGTGTTGCGTTCCCCCATGTAAAAGCCCTGCTCCTGGATCGGCCTAAGCGCGAGCGCCTTTCGTCTTGCCGCTGCTCCTCTTTCGGACGCGGCGCTGAACTTCTCAAAGAATCGGGGCCGGTACGCGTCCCTTGCGATGATCTCGCCAGTAGGAAGTACCACATAATCCGCCTGGCTCACCATAGAGAGAGACGGCATCATCTGAAAGTCGAACGTCACTGCAGCCAAAAAGTCTGCTTCGCTCATCACCTTCGCGCCAGCAGGGAGCTTCTTGCGCTCTTGCATCTCGCGCCAGCGATACTTTGCTTCAACTGCCACGCCGACGCCGATCGCGCCGTATCCAAGGCTCTTGACTGCCCATGCTGCCGAGCCAAGTTGGTTGCGCAAAAAGTGCCCTGCGAGCACCGCAGTGATACCTGCGGCAACGCTCACGATCGGCATAGGCGAGGCTACGTAGCCGATGCCTGCGCCCGCAGCCGTTGCCGCAACGCGATGCAACTCGGAGGGCGGTGGAGAGGTCGCAAAAAAATCGCCCACTGCACCCAAGGCTGAGCCTGAGTCGCGCACGGCGAGAGGGCTGCGACGCGAGGGCTGAGCTGCCTCGATCTTCTCTGACCACATGCTCTGGTTCCAGCCCTCCATAGCCTTGCTGCCGTCGATACGCAACTGAGGTACCCCTCCGCTGATGTTCGCGCGAGTCGCATCGATCTCTGCGAAGCTGATGCCTTCGCTTTTTAGCCAGTTTTTTGCGTCAACGCAGTACTTGCAGTCTGCACGGGTTACGATCTCAATCATGGCGGTATTGGGCCATGGAGTCGGCAAAATGTCTAGCGATGTCTGCTCAAAAAAACGGCCAGCGCACCGGAGACGACGCCGATGGCAGCAGGAGCCGCGATCGATCTGACGACGCCTTTTGAGTCAGCAATCGCCTCCGCAGTGGGGTAATTGATGATCGCGTCGGCGATCACTGGGCGAAGGCGCCTGGTCGCCAAGTTTCGAGACTTAGCCATCTCTTCCACGCTAGGATATACTGCACTGCGTAAGGCAATAGCTTTCTCCTCTGCGCTCGCAGCGCAGAAGGCCGCGTATCCTGGAAGGAAGCTAGAAGATCCCGTGAACTCAAGAGAGGTGCCTGCTGCCACGCAGAACGCTGCCGCTTCTGCGGACCCACCTGCAATGTCGCCTTGGACTAGACGAAGCTGCTGCACCGTTGCGCGGCCCAGAACCCAAGCTCGCGAGGTCTCGATCGCAATGCGTGGCCGGATAGACCCGACAAGCACGTACTTGAGCACTGTCTCGGCTACGGCGGCCGCGCACCACACGCCAAGCTTGCGATCCCACTTAGCGAGCGATTGTATCGCAGTCTCCGGGTCTGTTTGTGCCATCGCCCACTTCGCCAACGCGTTCCTAATGACCACGCTCGCAGACCTGTCGTGACACTCGCGAGCGACCATCGAGTTTTCAGCTTCATGCAACGAACGGTATGGCGTCCAGACAACAAATCCCTCCGAGTCTTCTTCGGACTGCTCAGTCAATTCACCAAGTATGGCAGGACACATGCTTGCGGCCAGCGCGATGCGGTACGGCGCTTCTTCCCTGCCAAAAACAACAACCCTCCAAACGTCTTTGTGGATGCCGTACTTGCTCATGCTCGTCTCGCAAGACGTATGGCCCCCGCGCCCAAGGCTATGCCTGCGATGCCCGCAGCAAGTGTGCCGCGAGAGATGCCGCGCGACGGGCCGACCATCTCGCCTGTCGGGTAGTTGATGATCGCTTCGGCAACAACTTCGCGCAGACGCTTGAGTTCATCCTCTCTTGCGGCAGTATGCCTAGGCGTGCCATAGCGAATGAAAAAAGAATCAGCATAGGCAAAGGCATGGGCTGCTGAGGCATCATAGGCGGCAAAGTACACTTCGTTGGCGGCGCGAGCGGCGGCCGATGCGGCGTTGGAGGCAGCCTGGTCTCCGGCGTAGGAAAGTCTCGAGGCGGCGATATCAGCATCTCCAGCAAGCCTCCTGACATCATCGATAGCCCCTCGTCCAAGTACCCATGATCGCGCAGCCTCAATTGCGACGCGTGGTCTGTTTTCGCCAGCAGGGACGAGATTGAGTGTGGTTTCGGCAACAGCGCATGCGCACCACATAGCCAATCGGTAGTCCCATCTCGCGAGAGCTGAAATCGCAACTGCTGCATCATTCGATGACATCGTCCAGCTAGCAAGCGCATTGCGAATCACTACGCTAGCAAACCTGTCGTGACACTCAATCGCAAGCGTCGACTGCTCTGTAAGATGCAGCGAGGGAAGCGGGCTCCACTCATTTAGATCTTCGCGAACCCTGCCGAGCTCATCGAGTATCTCGTCGAGCACCTCGGGGCACGCGCTCGCCGCAAACGCCACGAGCGCAGGCGTGGCTTCTCGCTCGCCAATAATCTGGCCCCACACGCGCCTGTCAATGCCATATGTCTTCATGATCGCCTCGCAATGTATATCGCGGTTGCGCCCACCACCAGGCCGATCATGGCGCTTTCTCCGAGCCTTCTGAGCGGATAGCGAGCCGCTTGGGTCGCGCCTCCAGATGGCGCTTCGTCTTGCTCAACGCATGTCTCCTCAAGCATCTCACGCCACTGCTCTTCCGTCAGCAGGCGCTGCCCGCGAGGTACTACTTCGGCCCACTCGAATTGGCAGGCCTTTAGTCGCCACTGCAGCGTCGTGTAGGGCGTATCGATTCGGTCTGCGTATTCACGCAGGGACATTCGCGCGATGTCGTCCTCGATGGCCGATGTGAGCTCGCATTGGTGATACAGCAGTTTCGGTTTCACACCGATCGTTCGGATCGGAGTACCGGCCAGCTCAGCGTACTCAATTGCATGGTGCAGCGCCTTCAGGGACAGTCCGTCTTTTCTCCAGCGGGCGAGAGGAGCGTACTCAGAGGACTTGCGTCGATAGCCTTTTCTCTCAGCGGTATCTTTGCATGCGATAGATGTTCTGCCTGGGAAAAGATTCGCCAAATCTTTCGTATGAACACCGGCACTTCTCGCTTCGCGCAGCCTCTTCAGCTCTTCTTTCGTCCAGGCAGTGTTGTTCATGGTCGCCTCGCAAAATGCATAACGCCTGCACCGATCACTGCGCCGAGCGCGCCAGCGGCGAGCGTATTTCGTGATAGCCCACGGGATGCGTTCACCATATCTCCCGTCGGATAGTTGATGATCGCGTCGGCAACGACCTCGCGAAGGCGCAGGTATTCTGTTTTCTGTAAGGGCGCCCAATTTGGCGATCGGCGCAAGGCGACGACGTCTGCAGCAGCAACGTAGGCCGCGTTGGCAGCATAGACGGCAGCTTTGGCGGCTCCTCCGACAGCACCCTCGATGGCTGCCATCGTTTCTTCATCAATATTTTTTTCATTGGCCACGTCGATAGCCTCCATGGCGGAATAAGCGGCATAATAGTCCGCAGTATTGAACGCTTGGTTGTCATACCCGTCCTCATCGGGGACCCGACTGCGTGCGGCGTAAGTCGCCGCGTAGGCGCTCGTGACCGCATCGTTGACTTCTCTCTGCGTCGCACGACCCATTGCCCAACGGCGAGCGGTTTCAATCGCGACGCGTGGTCTGTTTTCGCCTGCGGGGAGATACTTGAGCGTCGTCGCCGCCACGGCGCTAACGCACCAGACGGTCAGCTTTGGATCCCAAAAAAAGAGATCTACCAATGAATCCCCTATATAGACGCTAGATGCGGCCCACTTCGCAAGCGCGTCGCGGATAACAACGCTCGCGTTGCGGCCATGACACTCGGCCGCAACATCCGACTGCTCTGCTTCCGCGAGTGACTTGAACGGACGTCGCGATACCTTCCCGTTTTTGTCGACGCGTGACACTGACGTTTTCTCGTCAAGCAGCTCAGGACATAAGCTCGCGGCCAAAGCAACGAGTCCTGGGGTGACTGGCTTTTTGCCAACAACTTTACTCCACACGCGCTTATCAATTCCGTACGTATTCATGCTTTCCTCGCCGCCCGCATGACAGCTGCCCCAAGCACAGCGCCGACCACGCCGGCGACCACGGCCTGCGTGCTGATGCCCTGCGACGAAACGATCAGCCCGCGGTTCGGGTAGCTGACTACCCCTTTGGCTACAACTTCGCGGAGGCGCTTGAACTCGGCGTCGATGGCCTTCTTCCAGCTCCGCTCGTTAAAAACGGCCGGCGCTCGCGCATTAACTCCAGCCACTGCTGCGTGAGCCACCGCTCGAAAGACTACGGGCGAAGGCCCATGGATCGCGTAAAGAGCGGCATCGTAGGCCGCGTAAGCTGCCTCTGTTGCGGCTACTGCAGCCGACTTGAGTGGCGGCAACGAGGTCATTATATAAACATTATGCGCATCATTGGCAGCAAGCGATGCGGCGCTAATCGCCTCGTCCACCTGCTTCGCCGTCGCCTTGCCGCGGATCCAATCACGGACTGTATTTGCAGTCTGGAGCGGCCTTTTCTCGCCAGGACGACTGTGATGAGCAACGCTCTCAGCAATGGCCGCCGCGCACCAAGTAGCCAGCTTGCGGTCCCACTTTGCAAGGGCGTTCAGCGCGATCTCGGCGTTGCCTTGCGCTAGCACCCACTCGGCCAAGGAAGCCCGCACCGCAACCGCGACCGAGGCGCCATCGCACCCGAGCGCGCGGTCAGCTTCATCCATGCTCGAGATCGACTTGCGAGGCGTCCAGGTCATCACACGGGGGTCCCACGCGCTCGGTACGCGCTCCTGCCACACAACTACGTGCGGTCCCTTAGGCTTTCCTTGCGCATCCATAGCGCCCTCACTCAGCCCATCGATACAAAGACTCGCCGCAAACGCCACAAGCGCTGGAGTGGCCTCCTGCTTCCCTACAACAGCCATCCAAACACGAGGATCGATGCCAAATGTGTTCATGTTCGCCTCGCAAGATGCATGGCGACCGCGCCGACGGCGACTCCAAATACACCAGCAGCGACCGTGCGGTTTGCCGTCAGCCCGCGCGATGATCGCGCTGGCCCGCCAACGGCGTACTCCATGATCGCGCCAGCAACTACCTCGCGAAGGCGGCGATTCTCTTTCTTCTGAATTTGCGTTAGGTGAAAGTGCCGATCAAAAGTCCTGCTATCGACTCTATCTCCAACTTCCACGAGGGCAAGGGTTCGAGAGGCGGCGTCTGCTGTCCACTCTATCCAGTGAAACCGCATCCTGATGCGCTGAGGACTGGGTGAAGGTGAAGCCCCGAGGGCAGCGCTCCGAGCTGCGTCCATGGCACCCAACGCAGGAACGTACGGCTCATCGTTGTCATCGAACCTCTCATACCGGGAGATAAACAAGCGCTGCGCTCGATCGGCCGCCTTTTCCAATTCTTTGTCCGTCGCATAGCCTTCCACCCAATCGCGAGCGGTCTTGATCGCAATGCCTGGCGCATTTTCCTTGGCAGGCACGTACTGGAGTACCGTTTCAGCTACCGCGCACGCGCACCATACGCCGAGTTTGCGATCCCACTGTCCCAATGACTCCAGCGCGTCACTCGCGTTGCGCTGAGCCATCGTCCACTGAGCCAATGCATTGCGAACTTGCGCAGACGGCACATTGCATTGGCTCGCAATGTCAGACGATTCCGTGCTGAAAAGCGACGCATGCGGCTCCCAAGTGAAGGAGATTTCTGCCTTGAGCTTGTCTCGCTCTTTGGCTGAAAGCGCATCCCATTCCTTCCTGCTCATGCCATCGTTCGCGACTTCGGGGCACATGCTCGCTGCGAGCGCCACGAGATCCGGCGTCGGCTCTTGACTGCCAACGACGGCCTTCCAAACGCGAGGATCGATACCAAAGGTGTTCATGTTTTCTTCATCGCGTGCGCAACGCCTGCGCCAATCGTGAGGCCGATAATCCCAGCGATGATGGTGCTCGGCTCGACCAGGCCGCCTGAAGAGGCCACCAATCTGCCTGGATAATAGTGAATGGCCAGCAAAATGGTTTCACGAAGATCCGCAAGCCTGGACTTCACTTCGGCGTCCCACTTCGCCGTGTCTGGCTCATAGCCATGTTCGTAGGCCCATGCTGAAGCCACAGTGCCCGCTAGCGAATAGGCGTTTCTGCCAACACGATTACGATTCACGTAAACCAGATTCGCCGCCGTGTATGCGGCTTCGATAGCTTCGGAGCCTGCGAGCATTGCGGAAGAAAACCCTGCGTGAAGAGCATGCGGGTCCTCATTCTCGGCGATCCGCTTGACCTGCTCTGCTGTCGCGTGGCCTTGCGCCCATCTCTTCGCCATTTCAATCTCAAGATGGGGACCCTTCCTTCCTTTTGGAACGAGACGCAAACACGTCTCTGCCATTGCGCAAGCGCACCAGACGCCGAGTGTTCGATTCCACTCGGCAATCGCTTCAAGCGCCAAGCGAGCATCTTTCTGCTCCATCACCCAGTCAGCCAACGCATAGCGTGAGTCGTCATGATCATCAGGCAGGGAAGGAATTGCCGACCCACTCGCTCCACGGAATGAGTGCCGCTCTTCTTTCTCGCGAAGGTCGTCTCGATACGCCATGGCCTCGGTTGCTGCGTCTCTCAGGTCCTCGCGTGTCCGGCACGTAATCCTGAGAGAGTGGCCATCTCGAAAGCGCTCGACAACACACTCTGGAAAAGACAGCTTGGGAACTGGTATTCTGGACGGCCAAGACAGAATTGTAAACATCTTGCGTCGCGCCGCACCGCTCGCGCCGTGACCTTTGATGTCGCGTTGCTGAAGAATCTGTGGCGTTTTTGACGGACCAGGGTAACCGGAGGATTTGCGTTTCATGCGGCAAGAGTAGTCCAAGCAGGCAACGCTACGCAAGGCCCGCGTGGTTACCTCTTGATCTCGGCCCGTGGTAAGGAAGGCGACTCTCAATAGGCCAGACGACGTTCAGTCGATCGCTGCCGCTGACTGCGCCACATATCTCTGATCTCGTTGCGATATACGAAGGCCACGCCTGCGCCCATAGCAAGCGCGAGCAGCCCCAGGCCAGACCAATCGCTTGATGGTGGAGCGCTGGACGCATCGATCTGAGCGAGGGCGAGCTGCATCTTCTCTGCCGAATCTGCGAATGCTGGGGTCACCTCCGCGTGAACGTGATCCGTATGCGGGCTGACCCCTGTGTAATTCTGCCACGCAGCGCCGCGGCTCGACGATGACCACTCGACGTGATCCCAGATCACAAGCTGAATGCCAAGCGTCTGCGCATGAAGCACGAGCCAATTGGCAACTGCTTCTCCTGCGGCGAGGGAATGAATCATCGCGTCGAGCGCTCGACCTTCCTCGTGAACGTCCCGGCGCCGCAATGATCCATCAGCGTTCATGGCTGGACGTTGAATCGCGCTGCCGCGTCGCAGGCCTACCGAGTATACGCCCGCAAAGTGCTGAACGATCCACGCGGCGAGCACGGATGCGCCTGGCCATATTGGAAGTTGAATGGATTCCCGCGCAAGGATCTGCGAGGCCCCCACATACGCAATGCGGTTCTGGGCCGCAATGCCAGCGGCGACCACATTGGCGGGAGGGTTCCAGGTCATGCGGTCCGAGGTGTGCGGTAATGCGCGAACGCCGCAACGCCGAGCACGGCGGCCCCAATGCCGGCCATCGCGTAGCCAGCTGTCTTCATGCCGGGGCTTGCAGCGCCGCTGCTCGCTTGCCGTGCGCGCGCGCTCATGTTGTGGCCCGCTGGGTCTACGTGCGTGACGAAGAGGAACAGCGCGCGCGATGGCTTCGGATCGCCGTTCGCTTTCAGACGCTTGTACACAGACGCTTTCGCGGCCTGGACGGTCTGAAACCACTCTGGGTCACCCTTCGCCGAAAACGGACGACCGATGATCGCGATCTCACGACCGTCACTGCCTGAGTTAGAGCCAACGATGATCTCTTGGCCATAGGCGTTGATCACGGGGTAGTATCTCTTTGCTGTCGGCTCTGGAGGCCGCGCGAACAGTCGCCCGCTGCTTTTGTTTTTCATTTTTTTATCCTTGTCGTCACAGCACTCTTTGCCGTCTTTGCAGTCGTCGCAGCATGCGCCACCGCTCGGACTCGTCAACAATCGCTTCATGTCGCGCAGCAGCTTCGCCTTCTCAGCAGCTTGCTTTGGAGATGACGTGCGAACTCGGGATAGGCTGTCAATTGCCTGCTCGAGACGATCGGGAGACACGCTGCCGCCAGCGTAAAATACCGAGCCAACGCCGTAGAGCGGATCACCCATACCGCCGTGCCACTGGTGCATGCGAACGCCGAGCGCCTTCGAGCCGTGCACGTCGTGATGATCCGCATGGCCCGAGGCCTTGCTCTTGCGCTTGCGCGACTTGTTATCGCGGTCGTGATCGGCCTCCCCCATGCCTGCATTTACGTCAGGGTCGGTGAGCTCTAGAAGCTTTTTTGCCATAGTGCGCTCGATAATACAACGTTCCAGGGAATGCTACAAGCCATGTCGGAGATCAGTACGGAGCGTTCAAAGCGTCGAGTATTCTGGCCTGGACAGCCGGTCTCTGATTGTTGGCCAGAGCTAAGAAGAAGTCGTAAAAACTCGTCTCGTTTGTGACAAATCCTCCCGATCCGTCCCTGCGCCTCGCGTAGGCTTTTAGGTCCTTCCCCGAGCCGCCTACCCTCTGGATAACTTCGAGAAGGTCGCTCGTCCTCTGGAACTTGTAGCGGTTCACTTGCGGCTTCCCGCTTCCCACAGAGTACCAAAGCTCTCCGATGAGCCACGGCTTTGTCATGTCGGCATGGAACTGCAGAAAAATCGTGCCGGCCACAGGCTCATCGATCACGCGATCGTCTCGAAATCGCATGCAATCTTCAGGGTTGCTGGCCACCAACTCATCTACCAGGCCGAGAAGCTCGCAAAAGCGATGGTCATGACCTCCCGATCCTTGTGGGGACCTGACGGGCTCTCGCTCGCGCTTCAGATGCGCCAACTCGTGCACAATCACACGCCAAATGGATTTAGCCGTATAACTTGCAAGCAATCTATAATTTAGGAATATGCGATAGGCGGCATAGTCCCCGCTCGCAGCCATGCCCATTCTCGCTGGAGTCATGGATGGGTCTATGGTGACGGTCAAGGAATCCGGCACCCATCCCCAGTGACGATATGTGCTCTCGAAAGCGCTCTCGAAGATAGACGCCAAAGCATCGGGAGATACCTTGGATTTTGCCCACGTTTTGCTTGAAACAAACACAGATACGGAGACCGACGTCTTTTTTGACGCGCCTATTACAGGGATCTGAAAGAGAAACTTCTCTTTCGCCTTCACCTTGCTGTCTAAGCTTCGGATCGGACTGCACCCACGACAAAGAAGCCCTTGCGTGAAAGACTTCTCTGTCCACGCTGCAATCGCTTTCTGCTCGCCGTCTAGCTGGGTTTTTGTTATTCGCGCCAACGACCATCCGCTCTTCTTGAGATCGTCGACGAATGCCCGAGAGCTCGAATCTTCCCTCTTTGCCAAAAAAGATCCGTCTGCTTGGGGCCTAACAGAAACAACGCTATCGAAAAGCTCGCGACCTTCCCTTGCGAATAGAAAGAAAAACGACTGTCCGTCTTTCTGGCAAATGATCCATTGTTTTTGGGATAGCTTGGCCATGGCTTTGAGCTAAGTCACGTCGTCCCGGTAATATCGGCAGTCTTTGGGACTGTTGGCAACAATCGGATCAACCATGCCAAGTAGATCGCAGAATCGATCGTCGTGGCCACCACGCCATGCGCGGCCCTTCATAATCACCCCCGGCTCGAGGTTGCGTTTCAAGTGTGCGAACTCGTGGACAAGACAGCGCCAGTGAGCGTGGGGAGAATAGCTCTTGAGAAGCTTTGGGTTGATTTCTATCGAATTGATTCCAGCAAGAACTCCCTCGCGACGAGGAAGTCGTGATCGAGCAAGCCACCGCGAACTAGGTCTCGCGGCGATCAAAACATGGAGATTGTTAGGCGCCCACTTCCAGCGCCTCATTGTGTCTGAAAAGACCTTCGAGAAGAGCTTTTTGAGAGTGCTCTCAGTCATCGACGTCTCAAGCCAGACGTCTCTCCGCACATGAACATAAATTGGCACAGAAGCGCCGCGAATCCCTTTGACATAAAGAACGAAATCTTGCCTTCCGCCTAGCGCGGACACATTCCTCGACGCTCTGGATCGCTCTTGCCTTCCGCCTGCCGACCCCTCGCCTCCACGGCCGAAACTTCTTAGATCGCCTTCAGAGAAGCAAGCAACAGCCGCTTGCTTCGCGTTCAATGGAAGAGCAGAGCATCCTTCTGGAAGCCTGCCAACAATGCTCGAGCGCGGAACTATCTTGATTTTCATTGGACTGCGTCATCCCTGAAGTGCTTGCAGTCGTCTGGGTTTTTCGCCGCGATCTTATCAATCATGCCAAGCAGCTCGCAGAAGCGATCGTCGTGATCGCCTTCGCCGTCTTTAGGCTGCTCGGACTCACGGCTTCGCTTTTGATGGGCGAGCTCGTGGATGATGACGCGCCAGATGGATTGCGACGAATAGTCCCGGAGAAGCCGCGGATTGAGCCACATCAGATAGATGCCTTTGTGCCGGCGAATCCTGGACAATCCCATCCACTTGGTAGAAGCCCGAGCAACGATCCTCACGTGCAGATGGCTTGGCATCCATCCCCAATGCTTCATCGTGGCGGCGAATGCTTTCGCGAACAAGTCGGTGAGACCGCGGCGAGAGATGGAAGACTCTGCCCACATCTCGTTCGAGGCCTGCACGAAGACGATCGTGGAGACTCCTCGGGCAGACTTCACTTGAAATTGAAAGTCGCCGTCATGACCACTGTCCGCCTCTCTCTGAGATTCGCGGCCGGGCCGACGACCTACGACTCGATTATTCCTTGCGACAATCGCCTGCAAGTCTTTGCTGGAAAAACAAGCAATAGCGGACTGTTTGTCGTCCACCGCGAGCGTCGTGCATCCGTCAGGCAACACAGATGGAACGTACTTGCGAGGGACGATCTTGATCTTCATCTTTAGACAGATTCTTGAGCAGAATCCCCGTCCGTTGAGGGTTGATCCGACCTTACGCCGAGGATTCCCGAGCGATACTCGAGAAACGTGCCGGCGGGATACTTGTTGGCGTGCCGCATGATCCAGTTGCACTCAACCTCGACCTCGCGCAGCTCCTTCACGGTCGGAGACGCGCTCATCATCCCGCTCTGTCGAGCGCTGTCTCTCAAAAGCTCGAGCAGTTCGGTTTTGGTGCCTGTCAGATCTGCTACAACAAAAGTCGTCGTCGCCTTCAACGTGCCTGTGCCGACTAGTGATCGCTGGCAGCCGCAGTCGCCGTCTGGATGGCCACGCTCCTTGCCGCAAGGGATTCCTCTTTTGAGAATCTCGCCTGGCTTCGCGTGGAAAAAATCATTGGGTCGACGACCCTGCGTTTGCGTTGTCGCAACAAAAACTTTCATGTCTAAAATCCTCTTCTTCCAACGGGTGATCCCCTGTAACTCTGTCCTGGTCCTGCGGGTCTGTCCAAGTTCGTCCGAGGCGCTTCTCTGCGTGGACCGGAGGGAAGCAGCACGTCTTCGCGTCGCTGCGGCAGATACTGCTGAGGGTATCCGTCATGCGGCTCCTGATAGGGCGCTGAGCCTCCAAAAAGTCCCAAGCGGTACATCGCATAGCCAAGCACGCCTACGCCCGCCACGACGCCCACGCCGATCAGCGCGGTCTTGTGTTGCGCTATCCAATCGGAAGCTGTCACGCGCGTGCGGAAGCCTGGCGCATTATCAGGGCCCATGCGATTCTCTTCGGCGCCGAGGTCCACGCCATTGCGCGTACGCGTGTGCGTGGCATCGCCAGAAGTCCAAAATTCCAAGGAACCGTGTACTGCGGGATCGTACGTTGTGACGGTGGCCGGCGCCCATTGGCCGCCCACATTCTGCGCGATCTCTAGCGTGCGAGTCAGCTGGTTCACGATGTTGCGGCTCAACGCGAGGAGCTTGTCGCCTTCGGTCGTGCCTGGCGGAAATTGCCTAGTATGTAGCAGCCACGAGACCCGAGTCGACACAAGGCAAGGGTCGCCAGGAGCGCGCGTGACACGCGGACCTGGACCCAAAAATACGCCGTTGATATCGCCCTGATTGGCCAAGTGGAACGCACGCTCTAGCGTCGCATAATCAAGCGTGCTGAAGTTAGCTGCAGACCATGGCGAGGACGAGCAGTGCTCGGCCGATACCATCACATAGTCCATTGGGCATTCCTCCGACGCTTCTCGACAACAGACGAGACAAGCATTGCTACGCCACCGATCACGATGACCCCGCCAAGGGCGACTCCTGTCACCATCAGCCAATCGGTCGGGCGAGCCGCAGGCGGAGCCATTAGGGCCCCTGGAGTCCCTGGGGTTCCCGGCGAAACTGGCGCTCCTGGTAGTCCCGGCGTGATCGAGAGCGGGGGCAAGACCCCGATATCGCTCAGCTGGCGCGCGTCTTTCGGTCCGGATGTTACGGGCCAGATAAAAAATTGATGGCCGGGGCCATCGGCCGCGGCTCCAGGATTCGGCGGGTCTTGGTTGTAATGCATCGGGACGGTGCCCGGCTCAAGAGACACGGCCGGAGCATACGTCGTAGTGACCAGTCCAAGCTGGTAAGCAACCATCGCGCAGGCGATGGTGAGCGCCTCAGGCGATACGCTCTGGTTTCGCTCGCATGCCTCGACTACGCGCAACGCGTTCATCCAGGCCGCTTTGGAAGCGCTTGACGCAAGGCCGTTGTACTGATCGCTCACGGATGGCTCGCCTACTGCGGTCGCGTGAACTTGCCAGCGAATCCACACCCAGCACCACAGGGCTCGATTGAAGTCGTTGTCCCATCGCGTGCCTCGGACGCCGCCTACTCCAACACTAGACGTGTTGAAGTACTTGCCCGCGTTCAAGCTCAACGAATCTGTCCACAAAATGGCGGCCCCGATCCCAGGGATGGCTCCCATCGCAAGGGACTGAGCGATCTGCGTGAGCGGAGGAAAGTAAGCCCTCGGCCAGAGATCGGGACCGTGTTTAAAGCCAGAAAAATTTGTTCGGTGCAATATGTTCCAAGCGGCCCGAATGAATGCATGGCCAGTCGTTGCGCACACCATCGGCTGTCCACCGGTTGGCGTGTATCGGAACCGAGCGGACATCGGCGCGGCTAAGCGGAAGTTCGAAGCGGGGAGCGCTGAGATAGGCATACTGCCAGAAGGCTACCGCGAAAGCCTTATGCCTGTCCAGCGAAGATCAGTGAAGCCCGATGTGAATGTCGGCTCCGTAAAAGCCCAGACGCACCTTGCCGTTGACCTTCTGATAGCTCTTTGCAACGCCTTCCGCATCTTTCGCTACGCCGTCAGGCAGACGCTTGCCGGGCTCTGGCGTCCAGTCCTTTGTCGGGCGCCGCGACGCGCACCTATGAACCGCTCCTGTGATTGCCTGGAAGTCTCGAAAACTCTCTTGCGTGGCATAAACTGGATCGTCTGCCTTCACCGCGATATCTGAGCAGTTGCCACAGACCAGGGGACACGATCCACCCGCAGGCAGTCCTTTGCCACCGGCCCGTGTAACAAGCGCGCTGTGCGACGCTTTGAAAATCGCGTGAACGAGCAGCGCAACAAGTTTCTTCTGACGAGCCACCATCGACTCATACTTTGGCGGTTTAGGCTCGTAGGGTTTCCGTCCCCTGTACTTTTTCGGGTTGTTTTTGAGCTGCTTCTCTCGTTTCGCAAGCTCCTTTTCGACGCGAATATTGAACTCCTTCTTCAGGGCCGCCGATGTGACATACCCCTCGTCTCGCGCGAGCTCCTGCTTGACGTGCGCCGAGATTATTTTGTCCTTGAGCATGCTTCGAAGCGCGAGATCGATCGCCTCTTTGCGGAGGCCTGTTTCGTACTGTCTCTGGTACTCCTCCTCGCGTTTGCGATACGCCTCTTTGCGATTGTGGTACGCCTCTGCAATCTCGCCGGGAATCGCTTCTGGAGGAACAAGCGACTCCGGTCGCTTGACCGCGCGATCCACGAGAAGCTCCACAACTTCTCGGCCATCGGTCGACATCTCAATGCCGAAGTAATCAGACAAAATCCTACGCGCTTCTTCCACCGCAGTCATGCCCTCGCCGGCGATCTCCTCAATCGCCACAATCCCGCGGAGTTGTTTTTCCGACACGCCAGGCATCGGCGGAACCGCAGGCATCACAATGTCGTCGGGCTTCAAATTCTTCAAGCTCTGCAGGTGCTGCGCGAAGTCAATCGCGTCAAAATATCCGCGCGTAATCGGCAAGCGTTTGATCGCGTTAACGATCTCCGGCACCCTTGCGTACTCTGAAGCGTTGCTCATGTTGAGCGTGTAATTTTCAGGCCATGAATAGCCCGTGCCATCAAGAGCAACGAACTCGCCCCAGCACTTGCTATAGCCGTAAACCTGAATGGTCCCCATGGAGCCGGTCTCTTTAAGCCTTTGTTTTTTGGCAATAGCATCAATCGCTGATCGACTACCCATATGCTTGATCGCGTCCATCCAAGATCGGACCGAGTCAGGCGGCCCGATGTCGCCGTCAACAAATAGGCGGAAAAACACTACTCGGCCGCCGTTCTCAACATTCGCTCTTCGTCCTAAACGGATATCATTCTTGACGATATTCGCTGCTTCTCGAAGGACCTGATCGGCTACATATTGCATCCACGGTCGAGGGCCATTCTCCCTCATCGCCGCTCTGATTCTCGGCCAATACATGGCCTTAGAGTCCGTATCCTTGCCGTCATTGTTGCGCAGGATCGTGAACTCTCGATCCGCTGTGTTGGCCAGCGTGTTTAAAAACTGCCTCTTAAACGCGTCTGGGTATCTCCACGCCTTGAACGAATAACAATAACCCGTCCCGCCAGTAGAGGAGATCGTTCCTGACTCCTCGTTCTTGCTGTAGACTCCGCAGTCTCCAGCGCCTGGGCAGGTACTCATCGGCAACTCGGAGTACGCGATGAACGGAAGCTTGGAATTTCCCTCGGACTTCAGTACGGGAACATTCATCCCAAAAGGCTTTTTCTTGTTATCATCGCCGTCGAATATTGTGCGCTTACTTGCGGCTCTGCCTTCTTGCTGAAGCACGTAGTCTACCGCATGAAGCATGTCGTCGATGACGAGTACCCACTTGCCTTCTGTCTTGCGCTTGCCATACGCTTTTTTTGCAATCGCTCGTCGATCAAGAAGCAGTTCTCGCAGTTGTTTCATGCGCTCCCAAAACGGCATGTATTGTCCTGGCCGAAAAGGATCTTGCTGCCGAAAAACACTGACAGAACTTTTCTCTTGGAACACCTTGCCCGTAGCGTTTGCGCCATCACTTCTCCCCTCAACACGAGGAAGGTTTGCGCCATCGTTCCTCTTATGTACGCTGGGCAGCGCCGTGATTCCCCAGCGACCCGTCACCATCATCGCGACCTCGTAAAGCAGTCGCATGGGTACTTTCGTATCGCCTTTGCCGTCCGCGGAATCGCCTGCGCTCGCCTCGCCAGAGGCTACAAAGACGCCCTCTCCCGCGTTGCGCTCAAACGTGGTGCCGAGCTGCGACTTGAACTCAGCACGGAGTGTCGGCGGCAGGTACTGCTTGATGTCGTCGAAGGCTGCGTCAAGCTCAGAGCCGTGCATGCCAGGGCCGTGAGCGAGAGGTGCATCGGGGAAGTCGCTAAAATCAATCCGTGGTGCCATGCGCTGAGAATGC
>Ga0315287_10001145_pt1 | contig 24160 bp, 21 predicted proteins | sample YL17G11_0_MG_FD_205037 | JGI IMG/M metagenome (GOLD analysis project Ga0315287, IMG submission 205037) | Sediment microbial communities from Yellowstone Lake, YNP, Wyoming, USA - YL17G11_0 | ecosystem: Environmental > Aquatic > Freshwater > Lake > Sediment | place: USA: Wyoming | collected... | reverse complement strand
TCTCGGCGGCGCGCAGGCGGGCGGCGAGTTGGGGCGCGGCGGTGACGTCGGCACCCCTGATCGCCTGTGTGGAGGTCAGATGGGCCTCGCGGCGACGGCGGAGCCAGGCATCGAGTCGTCCGCGTCGATGGTGTTCGGCGCGACCTTCGCCGACGAACGGTGTGTTCAGCAGCAGACTCACGCTCGCGAAGGGGAGGTGACCCGAGAGCAACGCCAGGAGGGTCATGGCCACGTAGACGACCGGCTCGTCGTCCAAGGGGGTGCCGAGGCCCATGGCGAACGCGCTCGAGGGCGCGAAGGGTGGTGCGAGTGACGCCGGGCTGAGCTCGGCGGTGAGGATGCGTTCGATGGCGGCGCGCCGGCGCGCGAGGTCCGGCACGATGACACCGAGCTGTCGTCCGGGACGCCACACGCGGCGCGCCCAGTCGGCGACGAGGCGGATTTCGTCGCGCTCGTCCTCGGCGACCACGAGCGTGGGTGGTGATGACCCGGCGGAGGCTGGACGCCAGAGCTCGACCGTGCTGCCGGCGCGGCGGAGGGCCTCGAGGAGCTCCCGTGAGCTCGGCGCCAGCTCGTCGAACCCCGCGAGCAGGACCCGGTTCGGTACGCTGATGGCTCCCTGGGTGACCGCGACGATGACTCGGTCGGTCAGCTCGGACGGGTCGAGCCAGGCGCGGCCGCGACACGCGGCGCGAAAACGCCGGCGCCAGCGCCGAAGGGCCTCGTATTCCTCGGTCGTGTCGAGCCCCGCATCTTCGGGCAGGCGAAACGCGCTGGCGAGCTCGCTCGCCTCGTAGGCCAGGCGCGCCGCAGCGCTCGTGCTCAAGAGCTCCGGGCCGCGCATCGCTTCGTCGCTGCGGACGACGGTTTCCCAGGCGGCGATCGCCTGCGCTTCCCCCAGCAGGTGCTCCGCGGGCCAAGTCTCGCGCCAGGTGCGCGCCAGCCAGGTCTGTAGTGGCAGGATCGTCGCGGTCGGCCACGCGGTCCGGCCGGCGGTCACTTGTGCGGCGTCGTACGCTTCCACGAGCCAGTGGGCGAGATGGCGCGTCGCCGTCAGAACGACGGCGCCGTCAGCGACGGCGGTGAGCCCGAGCGCATCCACTGTCGGGTCAGCTATGCGCGGGAGGGCAGACCGGCAACTGCGACCGCCAACGGCTGGCACGCCGATGCGCACCGGCGGTGCTTGCCACCTCAGTTGCCCTGTCGGGTCGAGCGTGCGTCGGAGGGGGGAGGAGTAAACAGAAACGCCGGCTGGATCAGCAGAGCAAGCGCGGGCAACAGAGTGATCGCGGCCAGGCTCGACACGACCATGGCGAGCGCGACCAGTACCCCGAGCTCGATGTGGAACACGAAGCCCGAGGTGCAGAGAACGAGATACCCGCCGGCGATCGCCGACGAGACGTAGACGATGGCCTTGCCAGACGTTTGCATGGTGCTGGCGAGTGCCAGGGTGCGGGTTCGGCTCACCGCGAGCTCCTCGCGGAGGCGGAACAAGAAGTAGACGGCGTAGTCCGAGCCGATGCCAACCGCCATCGCTGCGATCGGTGACGTGATCACGTCGAGCGGAATACCGGCGAATCCCATCACCCCGAAATTCATCAAAACGGCCACCGCGAGCGGCGTCGCGACCAGAAGACCGCCGAGAAAGGATCGCAGCACCAGTCCGGAGACCACCACGATGATGGCGCCGATCTGCAGCATGTTGAGCACCTTGCCGTGCACCATCGCTTCGGTGAGCGCGGCGCTCGAGGCGATGGTTCCGGAGTATTGCACGACGTAGCCAGGGGGAAAGGTCGCGGCGACGTGCTCCCGCACACGAGTGAGGATCTGCTCGCCGTACGCGGTCGAGTCGCTGCGCAAGAAGACTCGAACGGCGGCGCGGCGATGTTCGAGATCTATCTGGCTGTTGAGATCCTCAGGCCCGCCCGACATGGAATAGAGGAAGAGGTACTGACTGACGAGGTCCGCCGAGGGGGGGATTTCCTCGTCTCCTTTCAGTCCACCGTCCAGGGCACGGTGCATCTCCTTGAGGTAGTCGACGATCGAGAGCGTCTTTCCGACGTTGGGATCGGTTTCGACGAATCGTTGCAGGCTCTCGATCGCGATCAGTGCGGCGGGGTCGTGCAACGACCCGTCGGAAGGGCCTTCGACGAGGAACACCAAGGTGTTGGTGCCGCTGAAGGCGCGTCCGAGGACGTCGTCGGCCAGTCGCACCGGGTGGCTGCCGGGAAACTGCCGCTTGAAGGTCGTGTCGACGTGGATCTGCGAGGCGCCGATGGCCGCGATGACGACGACCAGCGCCGACACGGCGACCACGGCGGCGGGGCGCGCCGAGACGACTGCGGCGAGTCGGCCGAGGACCCACGCCAGCATGCGACCACTGCGGGCTTCGCGCGCGATCTCGTCGCGGCGTGGCGCGGGGAGGATGGCGCGCAGGGCGGGGGTCAAGGTCAGCTCGACGAGGAGCGTCGCAAGGATGCCGAAGCCCGCGAGCAGGCCGAAATTGCGAATGACGGCGGTCCGAAACGCCGTCAGCGAGAAGAACGATAGGGCAGCGATCGCTCCGGCCGTCAGCATGACCGGACCGACCTTGGTCACCGCGACCCGGATGGCGACGTGGGCGTCACGGTAGCGCTCGTACTCCTCGTAGTAGCGCTTCAAGATCTGCACGGCGTGACCTGCCGCAACCGCGAGGATGAGGATCGGAGTCGTGGTGTTGAAAGGGTCCAGCGGGATGCGGAGGAATCCCATCAGCCCGAGGCTCCATACCACGGCGAGAATCGCCGTCAGGACCGGAAGCACCATGCCCTGGACGGTGCGGAAGGCCTCATAGTGCAGGAGGGCGATGATGAGGAGCGCGACCGGGAAGAGGCGCACGGTCCGTTCCGTGATGTGCGCGAGGCCGGCGTTCAGCGCCACGGTGCCGCCGAAGTAGACATCGAACGTCCCGTCGTTCTCTTCGCTCAGCACCTGAGTGAGTCGATGCTGAATCTCGGGATAGCCGGGCATCTCCGGGCTCAATTTGAAGTTGGCGATGATCGCCGCCGCCGAGTCGTCGGCGGCGACGAGGGTGCCGAGGTAGAACGGGTTGACGTGGAGCCGCCGGCGAACTTCGGCGATCTCGCCGGGTGTCGTGGGCGTGCCCTCGAGCACCGGTCGCACGAGCAGGGTCTCCCCGTCGCCCTCGATCGCCTTCACGAGCGGCGCCGCGATGCTCAGGTAGGTCGAGTGGATCAATCCCGGCACTTCGCCGATCCGGCGCGTGATGCGTTGCAGCTTGGCGAGGAAGGCGGGGGTGTAGATGGTGCCGTCCTTGGGGAAGAGCCCGATGACGATGAGGTTCTTCTCGCCGAACGTCCGCTCGAGCGTCTTCAGGGCCTGGATGTAGGGATGATCCTGCGGCAGGTTGGCGTCGGGGTCGATCTCCACGCGGAGCGTCGGCAGCTGCGACGCCCAGAAACCGGTGGCGGCGAGCATCGCGATGACGACGAAGATGCGATGGCGGACGACCCAGTCGACGTAGCGCTCCAACGCGCTCAAGTCCCCACCATGCGTGTTCCTATTTGCCCGGTGGCACGCTTCTCGGTCAAGGTGCTGCGCGTCGCATGGCAATGCCGCGGTGGCGATGCTAGGCCCAGTCATGCCCGCTGTCGTTCCCTGGGAACGATGGCGACGCGAGGAGGGGAGGTATGCGCCGGATGCTCATGCTCATGCTCGTGATGAGTGGCGTCTTCGCCGCGGCGATCGCCAGCGCGCGTTTCAGTGCCGAGGTCACTTCGGCGCTGCAGACGTCCAAGGAGATCTACGTTGCGACCAAGCGGGCCAACGGCTCGCTCAGCAAGGTGGTGCCGGTCTGGTTCATGTACGACGGCGACGCGATCTACTTCTCGACCCTTCCGAGCAGCTACAAGGCGAAGCGCATCAAGAAGGGGAGCCCGCTCTACGTGTGGGTCGGGAGCGCCGACGGGCCGCATTTCGTCGGGCCGGCCGAGCTGATCACGGACCCCGACGTGGCCGCCCGCATGGCGCCGGTCTACGCGCAGAAATACTGGATCGCCTGGATTGGCCTCTTCAAGCCCAACCCCGAGCGCGTGCGGAGCGGCAAGACCGTCATCGTCAAAGTGTCTCCACCGGCATGATGTAATCCGGCGGGGGTGGCGGGTCGACTCGTCGCTCAGCAGACCTCTGCGTGGGGAGGGCTGCCCGGCGCACGCTTGGTGCTGCGCGTGTTTTATTCGCGCTGAGCGGCCGGTCCCCCCTGCCATCCGTCCCGCCACCGCGGCGCGCTTCGATCGCATTCCAAGATGACCCACACTACCGCCCCGCGACCATCGCTGGCAGGCGGCGCCCCCAGAGGCTAAAAACGACGCGTGCTCACGATCGCCAATCTCAGCAAGACCTTTCGCGGCCAGCGCATTCTCGACGGCGTGAACTGGTTTGCTCCCGAGCGCACCTGCATCGGCCTGACCGGTATGAATGGCGCCGGCAAGTCGACGCTGCTCCGTATGATCGCCGGCCAGATGGAGCCCGACGGGGGCGAGATCGTGCTGCCGAAGGGCACGACCGTCGGCTACCTGCCGCAGGAGGTCGTGGGAGCCTCCGGGCGTACGGTGCTGGTCGAGGCGATGGACGCGTTCGCCGATCAGCACGCGCTCGAGGCCGAGTGCCGGCGTCTCGAGGACGCCATGGCGCACGCGCCGACCACCGGTCCCGAGCACGACGCGCTGATGGTGGCCTATCACGACGTGCGCGAGCGCTTCGACGCCTCGGCGCGCTACGACCTCGAGGCCGAGACCGAGCGCGTTCTGAACGGGCTCGGTTTCCGGAATGCCGACTTCACGCGCGATGTCGGCACCTTCAGCGGCGGCTGGCAGATGCGGATCGCGCTCGCCAAGATCCTGCTCGGCCGGCCGCGCGTCTTGCTGCTCGACGAGCCGACCAACCATCTCGACCTCGAGGCCCGGACCTGGCTCGAAGAGTTCCTCGCCAGCTGTGAGTCGCTCGTGATCCTGGTCGCGCACGACCGCTACTTCCTCGACGTCTGCGTGCAGCGCATCACCGAGGTTTCACGTGGGCGACTCACCGACTACACCTGCAACTACACCCGCTATCTCGAGCAACGCGAAGAGCGGCGGGCCCAAGAGGCCGCTGCCTATGCCGATCAGCAGGAAGAAATCGAGCGGGTCGAGGCCTTCATCAGGCGCTTCCGCTACCAGGCCACCAAAGCGGCGCAGGTGCAGAGCCGGATCAAGCAGCTCGAGAAGGTCGAACGATTGTCGCCTCCCGACGGGCACGAACGCCGGGTGACGATCCGCCTGCCCGAGCCGCCGCGCAGCGGCCGCATCGTGGTCGGGCTCGAGGGCGCTGTGAAGTCGTACGGCGAGATTTCGGTCTACGGCGGGGTCGACGTCGCGATCGAGCGTGGCTCGAAGCTCGCCCTGGTCGGCCCGAACGGCGCCGGCAAGTCGACGCTCTTGAAGCTCCTCGCGGGGGTCGAGCCGCTTACGGCCGGCAAGCGCACGGCCGGCCACAACGTCCGGCTCGCCTATTTCGCGCAGGACCAGTCGGCAGTGCTCGATCCGACCAAGACGGTCCTGGAAGAGATGATGGCGGTGACCCCGGTCGAGATGGTCCCGCGGGTGCGCGACCTCCTCGGCGCGTTTCTCTTCAGCGGCGACGCCGTCGACAAACCGGTCCGCGTGCTGTCGGGTGGCGAACGCAATCGGCTGGCGCTCGCCAAGCTCCTGATCGAGCCGGCCAATTGTCTGCTGCTCGACGAGCCGACCAACCATCTCGACCTGACCGCCAAGGAGGTCTTGCTCGAGGCCCTGCTGGCTTACGAAGGCACGGTCGTGTTGGTCGCGCACGATCGCTACATCCTGGATCGTTTGCCGAGCGAGATTGTCGAGGTCGGGCACGGCGAGGCCATCCGCTACCTCGGCAACTACGAGGAGTACCTGGCGAAGAAGGCGAGCCAGAACGGGGGCGGGGTCGTGGCGCCCGCGCTGCGGCCGGCAACGGACTTGCGGCCGAGCGCGGCGGCGCCCGCGGCGGCGAGCAACGGCAAGGCGGCGCGCGAAGCGGAGCGCACGGATCGCGAAGCGGAGCGGCGGCAGGCACGCGCCGTGGAGAAGCGCGCCAAAGAAGCGGCCACCGTCGAGAGCACCATCGCCGCCAAAGAGACGGAGCTCGCCGAGCTCTCGCAGGTGATGAACGATCCGGACTTCTACCAGACCCACTCGAACCCCCAGGTCGCCTTCTCGAACTACGCCCGCCTCAAGCGCGAAGTCGAAGGTCTCTACGAGAAGCTCGAACGCCTGGGGGCGTAAGGGAGCGAGGGGTGCGAGTTGATCTCGCGCCCCGAGGGCAATCGGAGGACGCGCGCGGAGCGTGCGCCGCACGGGGCCGAAATCTACGGATCAGTGCGTTCGGGGGGATTGGTAGAAGGGCTCGGGCGACGGGATGCGCTCCAGGAAATCGTCCCAATCCGGCATCGTCGGCAACGCGATCACCAGCGAGCCTTGGACGTGATTGCCGTCGGGGTGCCACCACGGTAGCGGCCGCGATCGCCAGTCGTTGCGGAGGGGGAACGAGACGTGGCTGTAGTAGTGGAGCAGCCGGACGGCGAAGCGCTCGCCTTTGTGCAGGTGGCGCTCGTGATCCCAGCGCCGCCACTCGCGGCTGTCGTAGATGCGGCGGAGGAAGCGGCGCTCGCCGGTTTCGAGATCCGGACGGTAGATGTTGTGGGGACTGTCGCGCCAGTGAATCCGCACGGCGTCGATCTGATCCGTCGCCCAGCGCTGGTGCAACTCGATCGCGTGCTGGGGCACGTCGTCGACCGTGAAGAAGATGTCGTAGTCGGGGTCGAGCACCGCCCACTTGCCGAGGTGCTCCGACCAGACCTCGACGACGACGTGGCTGTCGCCGGGGGTGAAGCGCAGCTCGACGCGACGAGCGTAGCCTCCGAGCGCCGTGACGGCCTGGACCAGAAGCGGGGCGATGGTGCCGCAGAGGTAGCCGCCCTCGCCGCGGTAGCCTTCGAGGAGCGCCAGTCCGTCGAACGCGTCGGCAGCGGGGGCGTGCCGGTTCGGAGAGTGGGGGAAGCGGTCGCGTGCCCAGTGCATGAGGAGGACCCAGCGCTCGAAGTCGTTGGCGCCGGCGGCGACGACGGCATCGAGGTCGAAGCCCCGGCGCAAGGCCTGCAGCGTCGCGGGATCCTCGAAGGCGAAGCCGTGCAGCCGCCCGCGGTCGAAGCGGTGGCGAAGCCCGAGGAGACGCTGGCCGAGCGGCAGCACGAAGCGAAACGCCAGGCGCTCGATGCACAGACGGGGATAATCGGCCCGGGCGATCGAGATCGCGAGGCCCACCAGTACGAGGGCCACGACGGCGAGAGCGTAGGAGAGCGTGCGCACCGGGAAGTCTGGACGGGCGAGCCGCCTGTGGCGGTCATAACCGACCCAGGGCGGGACGGCTACCGGTCAGTGAATGGCCACGTGATCTTCGTCCCGGGTTCGCTGCATCGGGAAGCCGGCGTCGGTCGAGCGGGGGAGACCCTGGCCGCACAGCAACGACGCCTGGCCCGACCCGGCGCCGCACGCAAGCCTCACGCACGATAGGGGTTGCTATCGTGGACGCGGTCGGCGGGTCGATGTGGTCGTGTCGCGATCGTCGTCGGCAGCACGCGCTGCGGCGAGCGCCGCGCCGCTCGCGCCACGTCGCAGGCACTCGTCGACGAGGTCGGCGATCTGCCGCGCCGCGGCCGCAGGCGGAAGTCCACCCTCGTGGATGTTGGAAATCAACGTCCGGTCGGGTTCGGCCGACGCGCGCGTCGGCCGGTAGATGACGTAGGCGGAGAGGCTGCTCGCGGTGGCGAGACCGGGGCGCTCGCCGACGATCAGGCAGCAGACCTCCGGGCGGAGGATCTGACCGATCTCGTCTTGGACGCGGACGCGGCCGTTGCGTACGAAGAGCGGGGTACCGAGTCGGTGGCGTCGAGTGGTGAGCGTGCGGGTGAGGGTCCGTAGCAACGCGCCGCCGTGCGCGACGATCGCGGCCGACGACAATCCATCGGTCAGGACGAGCTGGACCTCGGGTCGTTGCCGGCAGCGCGCGAGCCGCGTGCGCGCGCTCGGCGCGAGCGCGCGTCCGAGCGCCGGCTCCTGGAGATACGCGACGCGAGTGGCGGCGCGGGTCGCGATCTCGGTGAGACCGAGCTTCTTGACCAACGCGGTGGGGACTTCGGTGAAGACCGCGTCGCGGGCGCGGGCGTGGTCGGCGAGGAAACGGAGATACTCGGCCGTGGCGAGGCGAGGGCCGGTGCGGCCGATCGCGAGCCGCGCCGGGGTCGTCGCGAGCAGGGCCGCGAGCGCCGCGGATCGCCGGGGCGTCGTGGTGGTGGTCATGTGCGCACGAAGAAATCGGGGTTGCCGGCGCGGTCCGTGAGTCGACCGTCCTTCATCAATCCCTGTTCGACGAGCCAGGCCTCGAACTCCGGCGCCGGGCGGAGGCCGAGCAGCTGACGGAGCGTCGCGCCGTCGTGGTAGCTGGTACACTGGTAATTCAGCATGACGTCGTCACCGGCGGGAACCCCCATGAAGTAGTTGCAGCCGGCGGTCGTCAGCAGGGTGGCGAGCGTGTCGCAGTCGTTCTGGTCGGCTTCGGCGTGGTTGGTGTAACAGGCATCGGCGCCGAGCGGCACGCCGAGGAGCTTGCCCATGAAGTGATCCTCCAGGCCGGCGCGGACGATCTGACGGCCGTCGGCGAGATACTCGGGGCCGATGAAACCGACGACGGTATTCACCAGAAAAGGATCGTAGCGTCGGGCGAGTCCGTAACAGCGGGCCTCGAGCGTGACTTGATCGGCGCCGCCGTGAGCACCGGCGGAGAGCTCCGAGCCCTGGCCGGTCTCGAAGTACATCAGGTGGGAGGCGCCGCTCCGGCCTAACGTCCCGAGCTCGCGGATCATGAGGCTCGCCTCATCCAGCATCGCGACCGTGATGCCGAAGCTCTGAATTGCGGCCTCCGTTCCGGCGAGACTCTGGAAGAGAATGTCCATCGGGGCGCCGCCCTCGAGCGCGCGCATCTGAGTGGTCACGTGTGCCAGCACGCAGTTCTGGGTGGGGATCCGCCAGCGCTCGATCAGCTCGTGGGTCAGACGGAGGAGGGCGGAGACGTTGTCGACCTCGTCGATGCACGGGTTGATGCCGATCAGTGCGTCTCCCGCGCCATAGGCGAGCCCTTCGTAGATGGCGGCGGTGATGCCCTGGCGATCGTCGCTCGGATGGTTCGGCTGGAGGCGTGTGCTCAGGCGGCCGGGGAGGCCCACCGTGGTGCGAGCGCGGGTAGTGACGGGGAGCCGCCGCGCCGCGTAGATCAGGTCGAGGTTGGAGCAGAGTTTGGCGACCGCGGCCGCCATCTCGGCCGTCAGACCTCGGCTCACGCGCCGCATCGCCTCGGTGGTGGTGTCGTCGGCCATCAGCCAGTCGCGCAGCTCGGCGACGCTCCAACCGCGGATCTCGCGGTAGACGGACTCGTCGACGCCGGCATCGATGACGCGGCTCACTTCGTCCTCGTCGAGGGGTATCACCGGATGGGCCCGGAGATCGCCGAGAGTGAGCTCGGCGAGAACGAGCTTGGCGGCGGCCCGCTCCTGGTGCGAGCGCGCGCCGATGCCGGCTCGCGTGTCGCCGGACTTGGGCTCGTTGGCGCGAGCCAGGACCTCTCGCACCGAGCCGAAGCGATGATGGCGTCCATGCACGCGCACGGCGAGCTGCATGGCGCTGCGCTCTACTAGACGATGGCGAACGAGTCGAGAGTGGCAGCTTGCTGAAAAAGGGACATCTGCGTCGTTGCTTCCTCGCTCGCTTGTGCGGCGTAGCTCCGCTACGCCTCCGCGCTCGTTCGGTCGCGCCTAGCATCTGCCCCTTTTTGAGCAACCTGCTCCCAACGAGAGAGGTAGAGCAGCCTGCTAATCTAAGGGACGCCGGTCGCTGTGCCGTCGAGTAGGAGCGGTGGCGCGAGCCATGAACGTGCATTCTTGCGGACGTCCCGCAGGCGCACTCGGCCGTTGGCGTCGAGCACGAAGGTGGCGGGCAGGGCGGCCGGAGTTCCGTCGGGTGCCGGCGCGCCGAGCCCGAGGCGCTCGATCAGTCCGGCATCGTCGATCAGAAAGTAGAACGGGAGACGCCGGTCGCGGACGAACGCGAGTGCGCGCGGCGTCGCTTGGGCGGCTGACATGACGACGGCGACGCGGGCGGTGCGACGGGCGGCGACCTCGTCCGCGAGATCGAGCAGGCGTGCCTTGGTCGGAGGCGACCAATCGAGGCTCGGTACGACCACGATCACTGCCTCGGCGCCGCCGAGGTCCTCGCGACTGACGTCGATTCCGCTCACGTCCCGCAGCTTGAAGGTCGGGAACTCGTCGCCGACGGCCGGACCGACTCCCGGCATTTCGTCGCGGCGCGCCAGATCCGGGGCATAGCAGCCGCCGATCCTCAGCGTGACGGCGAGGAGGTAGATGCAGAGCAACGTGATGCCGATTCGACCGGCGAACACCGGCGGTTGCCGTGTGGCGGGCTCGTTCATGCGGCCGGAGGCTCGACGCGGGGCGGCCGGAGCCAGACGAAGCCGAGGGCGAGCACGAGAAACACCGCCGATTCCAGTCGGAGCTGATCGCCGGCTTGACGATACTCGCCGGAATACCAGGCGAGCAGCCTGAGGATCGCCCCGAGCACGAGACCGACGGTCGTTGCGGTGGCGACGCCCGGATTCATGGTGGGCGCGCGCACGACGGCGATCAGGCAGGCCGCCCACGTCACCAGCACCGAGCCGGCGACTCCGAGGATGTAGTAGCCCCAGGGGTCGGTGTCGAAGAGCGGTCGCGCCAGAATCTGGAACAACGCACGATCGAGGAACCCGCAGATGAAAACGAGACCGAACAGCAAGAAGAAGAACGCCGTGACGGCGGCGAGGAGACGATAGGCGAAGTGCCGGGGCATGGTGCGGCGCGTCTCCTCGCAGAGGGTTCCGGAGCTGTCAACGGGGGCCGTCCCCTGGCGAGCACTGGCAGCGAGGTGTAAGTGAGGCCGCCGGCGCCGTCACCCGCGCCGCTCGGAGGACGTGACGTGAGCGCAGATCGACGACGGTGCGTGCAGGGGTGTCTCACCGCTGAGAGTCTCATCGAGACCGTCGACGGTCCCGTTGCGATCGGCGGCCTGGTCGGCAAGTCGATCACGGTGATGACGCGGCTCCCGAACGGGCAGGTCGGCTTCCGGTTGTTCTCGAAAATTGCGATCACGGCGACCGCTGTGCCGGTGCTGCGGGTGGTTTTCGACAACGGGCACTCAGTGGTGGTCGACCACGGGCACGTCTTCTATGCCCGTGACGCGGTGGAACGTCCGGTCACCGAGCTCGAGCCGGGTGAGCTCCTCGACAGCAGCTTCCACTTCCCGGAGGGCTACGTATTCCGAACCATGGACGGCAGCCCTCGCGTCTCGGCCGGTGCGGTCGCAGTGGCCATGGTCGAGCCGGCCGGGACCGCCGACGTCTTCGGCGGCCTCGTCAACGAGACCGGTCGCTATTTCCTGACCGCCGGCGTCCTCTGCAAGGCCTAGCGCCAAGGGGAAACTCATCCGGGCAAGTGGGTGTCGAGCAGAACCTTCACCGGCGCGGGACCTTGCCGAGCGCCTCCCACGCTTCGGGCGGTACGGTGGGAGCGATGATGTCGCCGAGCGTCGTCGGAGCACCATTGACCAATCACTTGGTCAACTAATAAGCTCGGCGGTATGACATCCGTGAACGTCTACGAGGCCAAGACCCACCTGTCCCGGTTGCTCCGGCGCGTTCGAGGCGGCGAGGAGATCGTGATCGCCGCCGCCGGGCGGCCGGTGGCTCGACTCGTCCCGATCGCACCAGACGCGGGACCGCGCATACTGGGAGGAGACGAGGGTGTCGTGTGGGATGCCGAGGATTGCAACGCGCCGCTGCCGGACGCGATCCTCGACACGTTCTATGGCACCCGGGCCGCCGCAGCCTCCGGTGCACGGCGCCGCCGCTCCCACCGCGGGACAGTTGCACGCCGAACACGCGGAACGTGAAGGTCCTGCTCGACTCCCAGGTCTGGATCTGGATGCGGAATGCGCCGGCCAGACTCAACGCGAAGGCGCGGCGCATTCTGACCGACGAGCGCAACGAGCTGGTGCTCTCGGCGGCAACACCGTGGGAGATCGCCATCAAGGTGGCGGTCGGTAAGTTGCGGCTTCCCTGCTCGGTCGAGGAGTTCGTCTCGACACGGAGTGCGGCGACGCGGGTGACACCTCTCCCGATCACGCAGCTCCATGCGATCGAGTCAGCCGCGCTGCCTCCTCACCATCGCGACCCCTTCGATCGCGTACTCGTCGCGCAGGCGCGCCTCGAAACCTTGCGGCTCATGAGCACGGACGACGTGTTCGAGTCGTACGACGTCGACGTCGTGTGGGCCGGGCGTTGACGACGACTTGACGCCCGGCAATAGCGACGGCAGCAACATGCAACGAACTGCGGCGCATCGGGATTCGCCTCATGCTCGTCGATCCGCCGTCATCGGCGACAGGGTGGCGCGGTCACTTTCGCCCCCGGCGCGACGTCGCTCGGTCGTACCCGCTCCGCTTCGTCCTTCGATTGACGCGAGGTCGTGGACCCGTTCCAGAGCTCGCTCGGGGCGACGCGCATGATGTTCACGTCGCGGATGCGGTCGCCGGTGGCGATTTGCAGCGCGACAGACGCATCAGTCGGACCGCGCAGGCGGCGCGCCGCGTCGGCGATCGACATCCCTCGGGTGGGCGTCCCTTCGATCGTCAGGATGCGATCGCCGGGACGGATGCCCGCGGTGGCTGCCGGTCCGTCGGGCACGACCCGATCGACGAACAGCTCGGGATCACCGCTCCCGTCGGCGCGTTGATCGAGAGACATGCCGATGATGCCGATCCCGCTGGGAGCGCCCTCCGCCTGCGGGGCGGGGCACTGGTCATGCCGGGCCGGCGACAAGCTGTGAGCGCATGCCGCGAAACCGAGCATGGCGACGACGACCAACGCCAGATGACTCCGCATCGCTTCTCTCCCTGTTCGGGCTGCCTGGCCGTCGAGGAGGATTTCGAGGGCCGCGTGTCGTCCGCACCGACGCGTGCGTCGAGCGCCGGCGATGCCCTTATAGGAAGATTCCGACGCGTTTGGCGAGCAGGTCGTTCAGGCTCGTTTCGATCGCCTGCCGGAGGCGCGCCGTCAGCTCGGCCACCCGCTCGTCTTCGGAGCGACCGTCGGCTGGCGGTGGCACGATGGGCGGACCGAAGTGCATGGCCCACTTGCTCGGTAGTGGCAGTGCCCCGGCGAGGCCGCAGACCGGAAAGAGGGGTGTCACCGGAATCCACGGGAGTCCGACGAGCCGTCCCGCGCGATAGAGGCGCGCGACGACCGGGTAGGCTTCCTCGGCCCCGACGATCGCCACCGGTACGATAGGGCTCCCGGTTCGGACGCTGAGCCGTGCCGTCCCCGTCTTGAAGGGCCGCAGACGATAGCGCTCGGTGAAACGCTTCTCGACGCCGGCGATGCCTTCCGGGAAGAGGCCGACCAGCTCGCCGCGCTCGAGCAACGACTCGGCGTTCGCGAGCGAGGCAGTGACACCGCCGAGGCGGCGATAGAGGTCGCCGATGAAGGGCAGGGCATCGACGAATTTGTCGAACAGGACGCGCAGGCAGCGTGGCTGTGGATGGCGCAGCTCGAGGGCCATGGCCAGCATGAACGCGTCGGCGGGTATCGCTCCTGAATGATTCGCGACCACCAACGCTGGCCCGCTGGCGGGGACGTTCTCGATGCCGCTGACCTCGATCCGCCAGTAGTACTCGAACACGAAACGGAAGAGCGAAATGACGCGGGCGCGGAACTCGTGGTCGAGCCCGAAGGGGTCCGGGGCCGTCGAGGGTGCGGCCCGGGGACTGCGCGCGGGAGCAGCGAGGGGGGTGGGCTTGCCGCCGATCGGTGTGGCCACGATCTGTACGTCGTGGGTCGCAAGGTCGGCGAGGTTGGCGATCAGCGCCGCGGCGGTGGCGTCGGCCACGTAGCGGAGCTCGACCGTCACGGGGGTCCGGTGGCGGATGCGGAGGGCCAAGGCCTCCCGGCGCACGCGCGCGATCGTGGCCTCGTCGAGCTCGGCGACGAAGGTCAGCGCCGGATGGGCGCGGTCGGTGGGAAAGAGGCTTACGGCCAGAAGTCCCATGGCACGGCGCGCCGACGTCGGAGCGTCTGCCGGTGAGGTCGGCCTGGCGGGCACGACGGACTGCGGCTCGGAGCGGACGAGCATGCGATCCTCATATGGTCCGCGCCACCCTCCGGGTTGTCAACGCCAGTTCGCGCCGCATGATTTGATCTTGCGTCCCCGCCCGGCCATCGATATTGCGAAGGGCCGTTCCGACTGCGTCGGCGTGCTGCGAATCGTGACGACCCCGAAAGCCCGACGGCCAGTGCTCTTCGTGCTCCCGACCCTCGGTGGGGGTGCGGCCCGGGTGGTGATCACCCTGCTGCGCCACCTCGATCGGACGCGCTTCGAGCCGCATCTCGTCGTCTTCTATACGTTCTACGGGTTCTGGTTCCGATCGGAGGTCCCCGACGACGTGGTCATGCACGTCCTCGAGGCGCGTCGTGCCAGGAACGCCATGCCGAAGCTGGTACGGGTCATCTGGCGCGTCCGGCCAGCCGTCCTGGTCGCCACGCAGGGGTACATCAACTTCCTGTTGCTGCTGGTCAAGCCGTTCCTGCCCCCCTGCAAGCTCGTCATCCGCGAAGTCATCGGCGAGCGCTACATGGAGCACAACCGCTACCGGGACCTTCTCTATCGGTGCTATCTTCGCTTGGTGCGCCGCGCCGATCGTATCGTCACGCAGACCGAGGCGGTCGCGCGCCGCTTGACCGGTGAGATCGCGCCGCGTCCAGGTCAGGTGCAGTGTCTGCACAATCCAGTCGATGTCGAACGCCTGGCCGAGGCCGCGAAGGTCGCGACGTCGCCGTTCAGCGGGCCCGGGCCGCACCTATTGGCGATGGGGAGGTTGACCCGACAGAAAGGGTTCGACCTCCTGCTGGAGGCGATCGCGGGGGTGCGTGCCGCGGGTGTGCCGGCACACCTCACGATCGTCGGCGTCGGCGAGTTGGAGGCCGCGCTCAACGCCCAGGCCGAGCAGTTGGGTATCGCCGACGTGGTCGACCTGGTGGGCTTCCAGGATCGACCCGAACGGTTCTTCGCGCATGCCGACGTGTTCGTGCTGTCGTCGCGCTACGAGGGGATGCCCAATGTGGTGCTCGAAGCATTGGCGTGCGGGTTGCCGATCGTGGCGTTCGACTGTCCCCACGGTGTGAGCGAGATCGTGCACGACGGCGTGAACGGTCGTCTCCTGCCGCCCGAAGATGTGCCCGCCCTGATCGCGGCCCTCGTCAGTATGTTGCGCGATCCAACGGCGCAAACCCGCATGCGCGCTGCCATTCCGGCCACGCTGAGCTCGTTCGCCGCGCCGGCGGTGAGCGCGCGCTGGAACGCGCTCTTCCAGGCCCTGACCGAGGCCTGAGCGCGTTTCGCCGCGCGGCCGAACCGACCCTCGCATGTGTGGAATCTGCGGCATCGTCGACTACGAGCAGGGCCGGTCCATCGCGCCCGAGCTCGTCGATCGCATGCGGGATACGATGGTGAATCGCGGCCCCGACGACGCCGACACCAAGATCCTCCCACAGGTGGGCCTCGCCCATCGTCGCCTCAGCATCCTCGATCTCTCGCCGCGTGGTCGGCAGCCGATGAGCAACGAGGACGGCTCGGTCTGGCTCGTTTTCAACGGTGAGGTTTACGATTTCGAGTCGTTGCGTGCCGAGCTGCTCGCCGCCGGCCATCGCTTCACCAGCGACTCGGATTCCGACGTCTTGGTGCACGGCTATGAACAGTGGGGCATTCACGGCCTCTTGGAGCGCATCAACGGGATGTTCGCCTTCGCGATCTGGGATGCGCCTCGTCGCACGCTCTTCCTCGCCCGTGATCGCCTGGGAAAGAAGCCGCTCTACTACGGTTGGCATCAGGGCCGTTTTCTCTTCGCCTCGGAGTTGAAAGCGTTGTGGATCACCGACCCGGGTGGCTGGCGTGTCCGACCCGACTCGCTCGCGCGGTTCCTCTACTGGACCTATCTACCGGGCCGCGAAACCATCTACGCCGATGCCTTCCAGCTCCTGCCGGGGCACCTGCTCACGGTCACGCCCGACGGTCACCGCGAGGAGCGCTACTGGCGCTTGTCCTTCGCGCAGAAGATCCATGCCTCCCAGAACGATCTCGTCGCAGAGGCCGATCGCGTGGTCGCGAGTGCCGTGCGCCGTCGCTTGCGGAGTGACGTGCCGCTCGGGGCGTTCCTGAGCGGCGGCGTCGATAGCGGCATCGTCGTGAGCTGCATGGCGGAGGGGGCGGGGCAGACGGTTCGCACCTTCTCGATGGGAACCGGCGATGCGGCCCACGACGAGCGCAGCTACGCGCGCCGGGTCGCCGAACACTGCCGGACGGCGCACACCGAGTTCGAGGTCACCGCCGATGCCTGGGGGCTGCTGCCGCGTCTCGTCTGGGAGTTCGGCCAGCCCTTCGGAGACGAAGCCTGCATCCCGACGTATTACGTCGCCAAGAGCGCGCGACAGCACGTTACGGTCGCGTTGACGGGCGACGGTGGCGACGAGTCGTTCGCCGGCTACAGCCAGCATCTCGGCCGCTATCTCGGTGCCGCCGTCGGCCGGGTGGTGCCGCAGGCGCTGCTCGATCGTTGGCGTCGCGGCAGTACGGCGTTGCTCGATGCCGGCGATCGCGGCTGGCGGGCGTCGGCAGCGCGCTTCCTGCGCTATGCCCAGCAGGATCCCCTGATCAATTGGGCCGGCTCGACCACCTGGTCGCTGCACCATCTGCCGGCACTCTGGGCTCCGGAGTATCGCGGCCTCGCCGAGCGCGACGTGCTCCTCGGGTACGCACTCGAGGTTGCCGCCGACTTCGATGGTGACTCCGCCCTCGACCGGGCGCTTCATCACGACCTCACCGTGCTCTTGCCCTTCGGCTACAATCCCAAGGTCGACGTTGCCACCATGATGAGCAGTCTCGAGGCGCGCTGTCCCTTCCAAGACCGCGAGGTCGTGGAGTGGGCCGCGACCATCCCGGCGGCGGCGAAGCTCCGGCCGTGGGAGGCCAAGTCGCTGCTCAAGAAGGTCGCGGCGCGGCGTCTACCGCGCGAGGTCGTCTATCGACCGAAGCACGGTTTCTCGATCCCGCACGACGCCTGGTTCCGTGGGGCTTGGGCGGCGCCGGCGCATGCGATCATCTTCTCGGAGCGGGCCCGGGCGCGTGGTTACTTCGACTTCGCGTACCTCGAGCGCCTCTGGCAGGCCCACGCGTCGGGTGCGGCGCGCCATGGCACGCGCTTCTGGTTGCTGCTCTGGCTCGAGCTTTGGTTCCGAACCTTCGTCGACCGTAGCTTCGGGCCGGAGCACGCGATGCCCACGCTGGCGGTCGGGTGAGCGCCGGCATGCGGATTTGTTACATCGTCCATTCGCAGAGCCACTTCGCGGCGCCTTACATCGATCACTTCGCCCGCCGCGGCCACGAGGTGCATCTCATCAGCTTCACGCGCGACGCTCTGCCCAACGCCGTGAATCACCATCCGCTGCCCCACGACTGCGACCCGACCAAGAGCCCGCTGTCCTACGTGCGCGCGATTCCGCAGGTGCGCCGGCTGGTGCGGGCGATCGCTCCTGACCTGCTGCACGCCCATTTCCTCACCAGCAACGGGCTGGTGGCGACGGCGAGCGGCTTTCATCCGCTGGTGGTGAGCGCGCGGGGCAGTGACGTGCACCGCTCGCTCCGCCATCCGGCGCGACGGGCGCTGATCCGCTTCGTGCTACGACGCGCCGACCTCGTGAATCCGGTGTCGGCGGAGTTGGCGGCGAAGGTGGCGACCTTGGGTGTAGCGCCCGCCAAGATACTCTGCCTTTCGCAGGGCATCGAGGCCGGGCGCTTCGACCTGCCCCGGCCGGCGCACTCGGACGGCGTGGTGCGACTGATCTGTACCCGCAAGCTCCACCGCCCGTACCAGCCGCAGACGATCGTCGCCGCGCTTGCGCGCATAGCGGCAGCAGGCCTGCCGTTTCATCTGACGTTCGCGGCGGACGGGCGCGACCTCGCGTCCCTGCGCCAGAAGGTCGCGGCGTATGGGCTCACGGAACGCGTGCGCTTCCTCGGCGGGTACGCTCCGGCCGAGCTGCCGGCGCTGCTCGCGGGAGCCGACGTGTACGTGTCGGCTTCACTCTGGGACGGTACGAGCCCGGCCTTGCTCGAGGCGATGGCCGCAGGCGTGTATCCCGTGGTGAGTGATTGTCCCGCCAATCGCGAATGGCTGAGCGGGGAGGGCGACGGCATGTTCTTCCCGCCCGACGACGTCGAGGCGCTCGCCGCGGCGTTGACGCGGGTGATCGCAGACCCCGCGAACTCGGTAGCGGCGCGGGAGCGCAATCGGGCGGTGGTGCGGGCGCGCGCCGACCGCGAGACCAATCTCGAGATTCTCGGGACGCACTACGAGCGACTCGTGGCCCAGTTCGGCAAGCGTCCGCGCGGGATGCGATCCACCGCGGCCGGCGCGCCGCCACCTGCGCTCACGCCTGCCGGTGGCGCGAATTGATGGCGATGGCCGGCCTCGCGCTCAAGCTGCGCGCCATTGCCGCCCGGGCGATCAGCGCCTCCGGGGCGTATCGAGCCCTGCGGAGCCCGTTTGGTCGTGTCCGAGGGGGCTTCGTTCTGGCCTACCACAATCTCCCCGCGGCGCGGTTCATCGAGCAGATCACGGCACTCGCGCCGAGCCAGCCGGTCGCGCTCGCCGAGCTCGTCGAACGCCATGCGAGCGGTGCGCCGACCGGCGGTCTCTTCGCCATCACCTTCGACGATGGCGTCGGCGAGACCGTGCGTGAGATCGCGGTGGTGGCGGCGACGCGACAATGGCCGGTGACCTTCTACCTGCCGACCGGCTATCTGGACGAGCCCGGCGGCATGCCGTTTCAATGGCTGCGTGCGATCGAGCGTCACGCTCCGTCGCTCGAGCTGGAGACCCCCGGGGGGACATTCGATCTCAGCACGCCAGAGGCGATCCGCGCTTTTGCCAAGCGCATGACGAAGCTGATGCACACGCGCCCGTGGGTCGAGTACGGGCCGCCGCTGCGCGCCATCACTACGGCGCTCATCGAACGGCGCCTGGTAGATCCAGGCATGCTCGCGCCTCCGGCCGCGATCACCTGGTCCGAGGTCGAGACCCTCGCACGGAATTCGCTGGTGAGCTTCGAGAGTCACGGCGTGTCGCATACGGCGTTGGCGGCGCTGACGCCCGAGCAGGCCGAACACGAGCTGGTCGCGAGTCAAAGGGCTATCGCCGAGCGCACGGGGCGGGCATGCCGGCACTTCTGCTATCCCTACGGGGGCTTCGCGAGTATCGGGAACGTGGCGCCTCGGCTGGTAGCCCGGCACTACCGATCGGCGACTACGATGTCACGAGGTCGTCTCGGGCGGCACGCCATGGCGTTGTTGCCGCGCGTGCCGGTGTATCCACACGACGACGCTGATCTCGTCCGCCTCAAAGTGCTGACAGCATAGCGTGCGCGCGCTTGACTGAAAGGAAGTCGGTGGTACTGCAGACGGCCATGGTCGAGCAGATGCGGCGCCAGACCGAGGACATCATCCGCTATTACGGAGAGATCGATCGCCGTGTCGCCAACGCCGGTATGGAGGGCCTCGTCGGTCTGATCGAAGTCTCGCAGCGGATGGAGGCGGCGATCTCGGTCGTAGCCTCCCAGGAGCTCGATTGGGTGGTCAGCGAGCTGCGGACATTGCTCGAACGACTCGTGCGCATGGACTCGCAGCTGCAGCGACTGCGTGCGCTGAAGGTCGTGCTCGCCTCGAACGCCGAGACCGGTGATCCGGCGCGGCGGTTGGCCGCTTCCTAGCACCGCACGATGGCTTCGTCGTGGGTCTGCCGGCGCGCCGTAGTCGTGGTCTCGTGAAGACGTCGACTTTCTCCGTAAGGTTGGATGTTCGTGCGAGATTGCACGAGCGACGGCCGCGAGAGGCCGAGCTTATCAATCGAAACTAAAGGGTTTTTTCGGCTCGAGCGAAGCGCGGATGGCACTGGAATTGCTGTTCCTAAGCGAGCCGACACCCGTGACACGGGTGCGGAGGAAGCCTCAGAGGAGATACTGGCGTGACTCAGGAGATCCGGGAACTCATCGACCGCATACTTTCCTCCTACGACGAGATCGACGCCCGGTTCACATCCGCCGGCGGCCTCGGAAGCATTCTCAGCCTCTACGAGCAGGTTCGTCGCGAGTTGGAGCGTGTATCTTTCCAAGAGCTCGACCGCATGACGGGTGAGATCAAGAACGTCATCGAGGCCCTGCTGACGATCGATTACGAGCTCCGTAAGGTGCAGAACTTGAAGCTGGTTTTCGAGTCGCGCGGCGGCCCGGGCAGTCAGTAAGAAGCCGAGGTGTCGGTGTGGTTGCTACCGGTCGCGGTTGTGTCCGATCGCGCGCGCACGCCGGTCGGATGCCGCAATCCTGCCAGGATACAGCTCGGCACGGCCGGCGCTCATCTACCCGGAATCACAAAAATTTCACGCGTTTAGTGTGAAATTTAGTGGGTTGAAAGCGTATATGCGCCCGAGTACACTCGCGGCAGTTGGGTCCGCTCTTGCAATGCCGCGACTCGGCGGCGGAGCGAAAAAAGCGATCCAAAATGGCGCACCCCAAAGCATGACCGCCCATCGCGATCGACCACACAGCCTGGTCCCAGCGGAAGCCGCGCTTCCTGGTCGTCTCGAAGCGCATGCTGAGCATGGCAGTCTCGTGGTCGTGCAGGAGCGCGTGCTCGCGGACATTTCGCACGAGCTCGGGAACTTCTTCCACAAGCTCTACTACTGGTCCGATTTCATCAAGACCGACAGCGAAACCGCGAAGAAGACGGACTCGACTGCCGGTCACATGTTGGAGCGGACGATCGCGAACCTCGAAGAGTTTCTCAAGGTCGCCCTCGAGTACTTTCATCCCATCACGCTGAACTTCACCAAGGTGCCGGTCGGCGAGCTGCTCGACGGCTTCATGGTGCACCTCAGATCGCATCTGAACGGCAACGCGATCGAGGTGCGGCGCGACGCAATCGAGGCACCGGCAACAATCCTGGTCGATCCGACGAGGATCTCGCAGGCGTTCCGGATTGCGTTGCACCACGTCCACGAAGATCTGAAGTTGGGGGGCGCGCTCACGGTGACGCTCGGCACGGCCCGGCGGCGCGACTTCGACGGGCTCGAGATGCGGTTGGACGTCGAGCCAAGAGCGCCGGCGTCATCGTTGTTTCGCGGCGCTGAGGCCGGCGTCGAGTGGGCGGTCGCACAGAAGCTCATCGAGCTGCACGGCGGGGAGATCGTCGAACGTTACGAGACGAACGGGCGGAAGGTCGTGATGATCTTCCTCCCGCTGTACGTCTAGATCGGGAGCACACGACCCATGGACACGCGCATTCTCATCGTCGACGACGATCCGCTCATCTGCCGGCAGCTCGAGGACCTCTACACCTCCCAGCAGTATCTGGTGAGCAGCGCCGGCAATGCGTCCGAAGCGCTGCGGCTCTTGGGCGAGCACGACTTCTCTCTGGCCGTCGTCGACTTGCGGATCCCGGGAACCGATGGGATCGGCCTCACGCGCGAGATCAAAGAGCATTGGCCCGACCTCGACGTGATCATGATCACTGGCTACGCCAGCATCAAAGGGGCGGTCGAGGCCATCAAACAAGGCGCGAGCGACTACATTACGAAGCCGTTCCAGAAGGAGGAGATCCTTCTCGCGACCGAGAAGGTGCTCGAGAAGCGGCGTTTGCTCGACGAGATCAACTACCTCCGGAACCAACTCTCGAATCGCTATTCGTTCGCCAACATCGTGAGCCGTAATCGCGTGATGCACGAGATCTTCGAATCCATCGAGGTCCTCGCGCAGAACGACGCGACCGTCTTGATCACCGGCGAATCCGGCACCGGCAAGGAGTTGGTGGCGCGTGCGGTGCACTTCCAGGGCAAGCGCAAGTCGGGTCGGTTCGTGGCCATCAACTGCGCGGCGTTCCCGGATACTCTGCTCGAAAGCGAATTGTTCGGCTACGAGCGCGGCGCGTTCACCGGCGCGGTGCACGATCGTGTCGGTAAGATCGAGCTCTCGAGTGGTGGGACGCTTTTCCTCGACGAAATCGAAAGCATCACGCTCAACATGCAGTTGAAGCTGCTGCGGGTCCTCGAAGAGCGCGAAGTCGAGCGACTCGGCGGCAACCGCAAGGTCAAGGTCAACATGCGGGTCATTGCCGCGACCAATGTCGAGCTGACCGAGCTCGTCGCCGACGGTCGCATGCGCGAAGACTTCTTCTACCGCATCAACGTCGTGCCGATTCGTATCCCGCCGCTCCGCGATCGCATCGAGGACATCCCGCTCCTTGTGAGCGAGTTCCTGCGCAACAGCGAGATGGCGCGCGAGCGTGGAATCACGCGAGTCTCGAACAAGGCGTTGTCCGAGCTGATGGGTTTTCACTGGCCCGGCAACGTCCGCGAGCTCGGAAACGTCCTGGAGCGCGCCATTTTGCGGACCACGGGTCCCGTGATCCGCGAAGTCGATTTGCCGGGGGCTGGCAAGCGGAAGGACGTCGAGTCGCTCCGCCGAACGTACGACTACGAGGTGCCGCTGAAAGAGTACCTGCGGCGCGCCGAAAAAGACTACCTGAGCCACATCCTCAAGAAGAATCGCGGCAGCATCAACCTGAGCGCCAAACACGCCCTGGTCGACGCGGCGACGCTCCATCGAAAAATGAAGCTGCATACGCTCCAGCGGGAGGATTTCCGCGGACGTGAACGCGGCGAGCCGGACCAAGCGTTGGTCGGCTGAGCCTCGGTGCTGCGCGTGCATTGTCGTCCCGGCTCGGTCCGGAGATCGATCCCCACATTCTGAGCAGCGGCGGCTCGCCGCCGGTGAGGTGACGCCGTGTACCGCGCGTTTTTCGGCTTCCGGGAGAAGCCGTTCAATCTCACCCCCGATCCGAAGTTCCTCTACCTGAACGCGAGCTACCGCGAAGCGCTCGCGGCATTGCACTACGGGGTCGTCGACCGCAAAGGTTTCGTGTCGTTGATCGGCGAGGCCGGGACGGGGAAGACGACCCTGTTGCGCCGCCTGCTCGCCGAGCTCCCACGCGAGACGCGAAGCGTCCTCGTCATCAATCCGGCGATCGGTTTCGAGGAGATGCTGCGCTTCATCCTCAGCGATCTCGGGCGGGCGCCGACTTCCGGTGCCACCAAGCTCGACATGCTGGAGGCTCTCAACTCCGAGTTGCTCGATACGCTCGCGCGGGGCGGCAATGTCGCGGTGCTGATCGATGAGGCGCAGGATCTCACGATTCCGGTTCTCGAGGAGCTGCGGCTGCTCTCTAACCTCGAGACCGCCAAGGAGAAGATTCTGCAGTTGGTCCTGGCGGGCCAGCCCGAGTTCGACGGGTTGCTCGCCCGCTCGGAGATTCGGCAGTTGCGCCAGCGGATCTCCGTGCGTGCCAGGTTGCGCCCGCTCGCCAGGTCGGAGGTGAAGGCCTACGTGGATGCGCGCATCGCCGCAGCTGGGGGCGACGTGCGAGGGCTCTTCACGCCGGCCGCATTGTTCCGTTTATGGTGGTTCTCGAGTGGTGTGCCTCGGTTGGTGAACGCGGCCTGCGACAACGCGCTGGTGAATGCCTATGCCGCCGGTCGGCGGACGATCGGTTGGCGAGAGATCGGGGAGGCGACGCGGGATCTGCGCCGCCAGGTAACGTGGGCACCGCGTCGTGTGGCTCAGGCCGCGATGTTGCTGGGGGCCGCGGCGATAGGCGGCGGACTCATGCTCGGTGGTATGCGGCTGGCTGGGCATCGACTCGGAGCGCCCATTCCGGTGTCCCCGACGCCGCGGCCGGAGATGTCCGTCGGGGTCATGAAGTCGACTGCGGCCGATACGGTGGCGGCACCGGTTGCTACGGAGACATCGGCGGCGACGGTGCGCGCTGCGTCCCCAACCGAGCCAGAGGCTACCCCAGAGG
>Ga0315287_10001144_pt1 | contig 24179 bp, 24 predicted proteins | sample YL17G11_0_MG_FD_205037 | JGI IMG/M metagenome (GOLD analysis project Ga0315287, IMG submission 205037) | Sediment microbial communities from Yellowstone Lake, YNP, Wyoming, USA - YL17G11_0 | ecosystem: Environmental > Aquatic > Freshwater > Lake > Sediment | place: USA: Wyoming | collected... | reverse complement strand
TGACACGCACCAGGCGCTTATGGAAGCGAAGCGGAAGGGCATTGTGCCGTTTTGCCTGACCGTCGACCGCGAGGGCCACGAGTACCTGGGGCAGATGGCCGAAGACATCGGCTACGAGATCCTGGGAGACATCGAGTCGCTGCCCAGCCGCCTGCCGACGCTCTACCGTCGCCTGACGGAGTAGAGCCGCCTTCTGACGAAGAGAGCGCCTGCCGCCAGGACGACGGCCACCGCCGCGACGCCCGCCAGCACGATTGGCCAGACATTCGAATCACCGTCGTCAGCCGCAGCAGCATTTGATGACTCAGAGGCATCGTCGTCGACCGAGGGCCGAGGCGCAAGGTGGCGATAGAGGAAGTCACTCATCCAGCCGATGATCCCCTCCGCGTCGTCGAACCATACGACGTGCGCGGCCCCTTCGATGGGGTGGAACTCGACGGTCACACCTACCTCCTGCGCCCTCGCGACGATGTCCAGCGCCCCCTGGTAGGGAACGCGCGAGTCCGCCGTCCCGTGCACGACGAGTACCGGCGGCTCGCCCGCCTCCATCAGCGCCACGTCCATGCCGCCTGAGACGTCGACGCAGGCGGACGTGCTCGAAGAATAGCCCGCGTTGCCGCTCTCGCCCGGGTCGGAGGAATTGTAGCTCACGTACAGCGCCGCGACGGCCCCGGCGGAGAACCCGCCGACAGCGATGCGAGCAGCGTCGATGCGATAGGCGGCGGCATTGGCGCGCAGCCAACGAACGGCCGCTTGGGCGTCGTGCTGGGCGTCGGCGATGACCTCCGGCAGCCGCGGGTCGCCGACGCCGAAGCCGTAGTACTCGCCCTCGCGCATGCGATAGTTGATGGAGGCGACGACGTAGCCGCGTTTAGCGAACCGCTCCCCGATCAGCGCTTCGAGCGCGTCGGCCTTGTCGCCGGAGCTGAAGCCGCCGCCGTGTATCCAGACGAAGGCGGGCCGGGCGGGCTCCCTGTCGCCGTCCGGCTGGTAGAGGTCGAGTCGCAACGTGACGGGTTGTCCGTTCGTGTCGGGCGCCTGGCCGTAGGCGATGTCTGAAGTGACGGCGACGGAGGCGAAGACCTCGTCGCGATAGCGCTCCCCCTGCGCGACGGCGCCGGTCTGCGTCGCAACCGCAGCGATGAGGATGACAGCGAAGAGCGCGGCCCAGCGGCGAATTCTGAAGCCCATCTTCTTACTTCCGGCTTGGGGCGGCGACATCTGAGCCATTGTAGCTCCCTCCTCAGCTTGAGGCGACGAGGAGCCCAAAGCCTCTGCTTGACGGGCCGGCCGGCGCGAACCTAGAATGCTGCCATACTAAGAGGAGGAAGCAAGAATGAACGTCCCAGGGAGACTCCACTGGCGCCTTCCTTGTCTCGCGATTGTGCCCGCCGCAGCTCTCGCGCTCCTGGCATCCGGCTGCCTCTGGGGCGTGGTCACGGACGCCGAAAGCGGCGCCGGCCTGGCAGACGCGACCGTCAGCTACACAGACGCCGAAGGCAATACCGCCTCGACGACAACCGCGGCCAACGGCCTCTACGCCTTCGACATCGCCGACGGGCCCGTGGCAGGGAGCGCGACCTTCGAGATCAGCGCCGGCGGCTACCACACGAAGATGGAGTCGCGCCCCATCGAGTACAACGACAACGCCGGCGCGAGCCTCGACAACCTGTCGAGCTTCTGGGAGGTACAGAGCTTCACCCTTCACCGCGAGGGCGCGCAGTCGATAGAGACGGAGCTGACCAGCGTGGACATCTCGAACACCGCGCTGGCGCCGGGCGGGACCACCGACTACATCGTCGGCATCAGCGCCTACGACCCCGACGACCCGGGCGGCACGCTCTGTCACCTGGAGACGGACTGGCTGACCGTCTCGGCGCCGGACCCGCCGCCGCGCGCCCTGAGCTTGGAGTGCTCGGTGCCCGGCTCCACGCTGGAGGTGCGGGTGTACGTGGGAGTGCGGCGTAGTGAGAAGATCGAGGAGCACGACAACTCGACGGCCGGCTTCTCGTGGGAGGCGCCCAGCTTGGAGACGCGCTGGCGCACAGCGACGCTGGACAGCGCGGACGCCGCCGGCCCGGACGACCCCGACCTGTCGTTCACGGCGTCGCTGGAGTACCGCTCGGTGGAGGAGTAGCATTGCCGAGCCGCGCGGCGGCCCCGGACTGCGCAATCATTATTCGTTGGCAGGGACGTCCTTGCCTCTGGAGAGCACATTGCGGCGGAGGAGGGACAGCGCCGCCGTGACGGCACGACGCTTCACCATCTCACGGCTCTGCGCGAACTGGTAGCTCAGCACCCGCACGTCGCCGCCTCCGTCATCGAGCGCGATGTGTATCGTTCCAACCGGCTTCCCTTCCTGCTCGTCCGGCCCGGCGACGCCCGTGACGCCAATGCCTACGTCCGCCGACAACCGCTCGCGGGCCACGCGCGCCATCTCCCGGGCGCACTCGGCGCTGATGACGCCGTGCGCCTCAACGACCTCGCGGTTGACGCCCCAGGCCAGCTTCATCTCCGTCGCGTACGTGACCAGGCCGCCCTTGAAGTAGTCAGAGCTGCCCGGCGCGTCGGTGATTGTGCTCGCCAGCAGGCCGCCCGTGCACGACTCCATCGTCGCCAGCGTCAGGCCGCGCTCCCGCAGCATGCCACCGACAACGCCTTCCAGCGTATCGTCGTCGGCGCCCCAGACAGAATCGCCCAGGGCGCGACGCGCTTCGGCTTCGGCAGGGGCGATCAGCGCTTCCGCCGCCTGCCGGTCGATGGCCTTGGCGGCGATGCGCACCTGGATGCCGTCCGCCCGCGAGTAGACGCTGACCGTGGGGTTCGCGGCGTGCTTTAGATCCCCCAGCAGCTCATCGACCAGTCCTTCCGTGACGTCGGACGTTTTCAGCGTGCGCGACACCAGCACGACGCCGCTCGAACGACGCCGCAGCTCCGGCGCAACCTCCTTCTCCCACATGCGGCGCATCTCGCCCGGCGGGCCCGGCATGGCGACGATGATCCTTCCCACGCGTTCCACCCACCAGCCGGGGGCCGTGCCGTAGGCGTTGGGAATGACCCGTGCGGAAGGGATGAGCGTCGCCTGCTTGACGTTGTCCTCCGGCATCGGACGGCCGCGGCGTGCGAAGAAAGCGCGCAAGTCCGCCTCTAGCGAAGGCTCCACGCGCATCTCCTCGCCCAGCATGGCGGCGATGCCTTCGCGCGTCAGGTCGTCCTCGGTCGGGCCCAGGCCTCCCGTCGTGAGGATGAGATCGCTGCGCTGCCAGGCGCGCTCCAACGCCTCACGCACTCGAGGGAGGTTGTCGCCGACCTGCGTCACCCAGAAGAGATCGATGCCCAGCGCCGGCAGGCGGGCGGCGATGTACTGCGAATCGGTGTCGATGATCTCGCCCAGAAGTATCTCCGTGCCGACGGCGATTATCTCCGCTTTCACGTCGCCCCCCCTCTGCCCGCATCGACGATCAATGATAGACGGCCCGCGGAATCGATTCGCAGTCGCGGAACGATGTCATAGCGATCGAACTGGGCGCAGAACTCAAGGTCGCGCCCCAGGCCGACGGCGGCAAGCGACTGCCCGTGCTGCGCCTCTCGGAAGCAGGCGAGGGCGTCCCCCCGGTACGACTGGTAGAGACGGCAGGCGGCCAGCGAGGCGTCGCTAAGCGTCAGATCGCCGGAGGTCGTCTGTCGGGTCTGCCCGATGGCTGCCTCCACAAGCGCCCCGGCGACAAAGGCGTCCTCCAGGCTGAAGGCGTTTCCCGACTCCAGGCCCGCGCAGACCAGCGTTGCGTCGATCTGCCTCGACTTCGCCACGGCGAGAAGAGCGGCGACGGCGGCGCGGGCATTGAGCAGCGCCCCGACAAGCACGACCGGCGACGACGATAGCCTGCGCATGGCTTTCGTCCCATTCGTCGTCGAGAGGATGACGCGACGGCCTCGCATGTCGAGCTCAGCGAATTCGGTGGGCGAGTTGCCGAAGTCGAAGCCGCGCGGCGCCAGTCCGAAGACCTCGCCGCAGAGGAGATAGCGCCCTGTCTCCTGCGCCGCGACGCGTCGGGCCGCGGTCGTGCTTCCGGCAGCGACGACCTCCTTGGCGCCTTGAGCGAAGAGCGTAACGATCGATGAGCTGGCCCGGAGGACGTCGATGAGGAGGCAGGCGCTGTCTTCGGGGCGTCGGAGCAGGCCATGCCTACCGGCAGGCAGGCGCGGAAGGAGGGCGACATCCAGTCTCATCCTTCACCTGTACCGCAGCCACGGCCGGCCTGTCAAGCGGCGCTCTTCTTGACGTGGCCCATCGGCGGCGATACCATCAAGCTGACCCTTATGGCGTCTCCAGCCGAGGTGAATTTTGCGCTTCTTCGAGAAACTCGAGCGGGCTGCCCGGAAGAACGGCAGCCTTCTTTGTGTCGGCCTCGACCCCGATCCCGAGCTCATGCCCGTCGACGACGTCGCTGCGTTCAACCGCGCGATCATCGCCGCGACGTGCGACTACGTCTGCGCCTACAAGCCCAACCTCGGGTTCTATGAGGCGCTGGGCGTGAAGGGATACGCCGCCTTGCGGGAAACGCTCGCGGCCATTCCCGGCGACATTCCCGTCATCGGCGACGGCAAACGCGGCGACATCGGCAACACGGCGAAGGCATACGCCCGCGCCCTCTTCGACGAACTCGGCTTCGACGCCGTCACCGTCAACCCGTATCTCGGTGGCGACGCCGTCGAGCCCTTCCTGGAGCGAGAGGACAAAGCCGCGTTCATCCTCTGCCGCACTTCGAATCCAGGGGCGCGCGACCTTCAGGACCTCGTCGTGAACGATGGCGACGCCTCGCGGCCGCTGTTCGAGGTCGTCGCCGCGATGGCGAGTCGCTGGAATACGCGCGGCAACGTCGGCCTCGTCGTCGGCGCGACCTATCCCGACGAGCTGCGGCGCGTGCGCCGGATCTGCCCGGAAATGACGCTCCTTGTGCCCGGTGTCGGTGCGCAGGGCGGCGACGTGGCGGTGGTGATGGCGAACGGCCTCGACGCAAAAGGCGGCGGGCTCATCATCAACGTCTCGCGGCAGGTGCTGTACGCGTCGAAAGGAGCCGATTTCGCGCGGGCCGCCGGAGAGGCGGCGCGACGGCTCCGCGACGAGATTGAGAGGGAGCGGCAGAGCGCGCTGGAGAGAACGGACGATTGACGACGCCGCTGGAAGTACGCCTCAACGACATCGTGCGGATGCGGAAGATACACCCCTGCGGCAGCTATGAGTGGCGCGTCGTGAGACTGGGCGCGGACATCGGCATTCGCTGCCTCAAGTGCAATCATCGCGTGCTCATGGAGCGGCGGCAGTTCGAAAAGCGCCTCAAGGCGTTCGTGTCGCGAGGCGAGCCGCTTGACCCCGCCATGGAACGACTGCTCTTTAGGGAGGAGGAGGAGAAGGAGGCCTAGTTCCTCTCCTGTCGGGATATGACGGAGGCGCGGCCCGCGGGTTTCAACTTCTGGACGGTCATCGGCGGGAGATCGCTCCTCGAAGGCCCCCGCTTTCGACGCCTCTGGGAGCAGCACATCCTCGGCCAGATGGGCCAGTACGCGATAAACTACGCGCTGCTCATCCTCGTCGTCGGGAACACAGGTTCCAGCATCCGCGCCGGCCTGTTCATCATCGCCTTCACGTTGCCCTCGGCAACGCTCGGCCCTATTTCGGGCGTGATCGTCGACCGCCTGGCGCGCGGCTTCGTCCTGGGCGCGACGAACCTCGCCAGAATGCTCCTCTGCATTGGCCTCCTTCTCTCGACGAAGAGCGACGCGATTCTTTACCTCTTTGCGGTGGCGTTCTCCTCGCTGGCCCAGTTCAATAGCCCCGCCGTCGCGGCGGCGTTGCCTCACGTCGTCCGGCAGGAAGAGCTGACGGCCGCAAACTCGCTTCTCAATCTCGGCGGGTTGTTCGCGGAGGCAATCGGTATCGTCGCGCTGGCGGCGCTGATGCTGAAGACCGTCGGCGCTGATCCGCTGTTCATCGTTCTCGCCTGCTTGTTTGCTGTCGCCGCATTCCTCGGGGCGACGATTCGCGATCTGAGCGAACGCGCGACGGGCAGGCAGTTGCAGCGAGCCGTACGGGACGGTGTGCGAACTCCGTTTGCCCGTGCCTGGCAGACTCTTCGACGCGACGCGGCGGCCTACCTGGCGCTGATTGTCAGCGTGGTGAGCACCGCGGCGCTGCTGGTGGGCGTTGCCGTCCTGCCGCTCTACGCCAAGGAGGAGTTGGGCGTATCCGCTGAGAACATCGTCTTCATCTTCGCGCCCGGCGCGATTGGCATCTTCTTTGGCTTGCGTTCCGTGAGCGCTCTCTCCCGTTTCATCGGCAAGCCGCGCGCCCAGGCGTTCGGCTTCGCCGTCTTTGCCCTGTCGCTCCTCTTGTTCGGGCTGGTCGCCAGTGAAGCGAGCCTTCTCGTGAGCCGGAACCCTCTGGGCATCGCCGACCCGGGCCCGCTGGATGATCGCGGCGCCCGTATCGCCGTGACGATGTTCGCGGCGATTCTCACCGGTTTCGGCAGCTCGCTGACCAATGTGGCCAGTCGCGCTATCATTAACGAACGCATACCCTTGGAGATGCAGGGGCGTGTTTTCGCCGCCCAGAACGTGCTCACCAACCTGGCCTCGGTAGCGCCCCTGCTGGTGGCGGGCGCCTTCGCCGAGGTGGTCGGGTCGCGGCCGGTGCTGATAGGGGCCGCGCTTGTCATGAGCCTGTTCGTCGGTTGGGCGGCGCTCAGAGCGAGCTCAGTCCCCGCTATGGCGAGAGGTTTGCATGCGTGAGGCTCCGGGGAGCGATTTCCAGTCGCTCCAGCAGCGCGAGAGGGCGGTCCTTTCGAACCGCCGCTTTCTGGTCCTGTGGCTGGCGCAGCTTTTCTCGCAGGTCGCCCAGAACGCGATCCTGTTCACGCTGCTGGTCATCGTCCTGACGCGGACAAACTCGACGACGGACACGAGCGTGCTGGTGCTCTCCTACGTCGTGCCGTCACTGCTCTTCGGCATGATGGCGGGAGTGCTCGTCGATCGCTGGCGAAAGCGTGACATCCTCATTGCCACGAACGCCTTCCGTTCCCTCGCGGCAATCGCATTCCTGCTGAGCAAGGACCATGTGGAGGCGATATTCGCGGTCAACATCGCGTTCTCGGCTGTCGGCCAGCTCTTTGCGACGGCGGAGGTAGCGACGGTGCCTTCGCTGGTACCGAAGAACCAGTTGATGGCCGCCAACAGCCTTGTCAGCCTGGCCTGGACGGGCGCTCAGTTCGGCGGAATGGTGTTCTTCGCCCCGATCTTCATCAAGACATTTGGCGCGGATGCCCTCTTCGTCGCGACGGCGCTGTTGTTCGTGGCGGCGGCGGTCCTGGTGCGGTCGCTGCCGAAGGACGTGGGGGCGCGCGAGACCGAAGAGGCGCAGGAAGAGCGCTTCTTCCAGACGGCGCCGCGCGAACTGGGTCAGGCGTTGCGGCTTCTCCGCTCCGACCCGGCGTCTTGCCTGGCGATGGCGCAGCTTACGCTGAGCAGCTCGTTGGTGCTTCTGTTCGCGGTGCTTGTGCCACGCTTCATGCAGGAGGTCCTCGACATTCGCCCCGACGACGCGGTCTACATATTCGCCCCAACCGGCGTGGGCGCGATTCTGGGGTTACGGCTTCTTCCCTGGCTGGCGGCAAAGATCGGGAAGGACAGGGTTGTCGCGTTCGGGCTTGTCGGGCTGGCGGCGTGCCTGATTGCGATGGGGCTGGTGCAGACCATTGCCGATGGCCTTCAGAGAACGGAGTCGCTCAACCCATTCGGCGAGGAGCGACTGGGAGGGCTGTCGCTGCTCGTCGCCCTGACGATGATCTTTGCCGGGCCGCTGGGTCTGATGTATGCGATGGTGAACGCGCCGGCGCAAACCGTGCTCCACGAGAGGGCGCCGCCGGAGATGCGGGGCCGCGTCTTCGGCGCGCAGATGGCGCTGGCGAGCGTCGCCGCGATTATTCCACTGCTACTCGTAGGCGCCGTTGCCGACATATACGGTGTGAGCTTCGTTCTCTTCAACATCGCAGTCGCAGTAGCGGCGATGGCCGGGTTGAGCCTGTACCTGCTGGAGCGTCAACAACGAGCCGCTTCGGCTGCTCAAGCCCTCGACAGCCGCGCGTCAGGCGAAGCCGTCGAGCGGCCGGCGGAAGGGAGTCCAGCTTCAATTGACACTGGTGAGGGGGTCGGCTAGACTTGGTAGGCGAGTCCGTTCCCGGGAGTCGGAGGTGGCGGGATGATTGAGATGAGCATTGAGAGCATCCGCGTTAGTCTTATGAACTATCAGCGGGTGGTTATCCTTAAAGAGAAGGGCGCCGAGCGTTACCTGCCCATCTGGATAGGGCCGGCGGAAGCCGATGCCATAGCCGTGCGCCTTCAGGACGTATCGGTCGCGCGGCCCCTTACCCATGACTTGCTTCGCTCGGTGATCGACGCCCTGGGCGCCGAGATCAACTGCATCATCGTCAACGACCTGGCCAACGACACCTTCTACGCCCGCATCGTCCTCTACGTGACCGGACGATCGATGGAAATCGACTCTCGTCCCAGCGACGCGATTGCCCTTGCCGTCCGTGCGAACGTGCCCATCTTCGCCGATGAATCAGTTCTGGAGAAGGCGGGCGTGCTGCTTGACAAGGAAGGCGAGAAGGCGGCCGGTGAAGAGCTCGGCGAGGTGAGGCCGGAGGAGTTGGAGAAGATGTCGGCCTTCCGCGACTTCATCGAGAGCCTGGACCTGGACGATTTCGAGAAGCGCCGTCCGCACGGCAAATAACCTCTACGTTCGATTCCCACATCCTTCGGCGATGCCACTCATGGTTGGGCGCAATCGACGTCCGCCAATCGAGAAGCAGGGACGCCCCTTCCGCCGCAATCGACTTGACATAGCCGAAGACCGCTGATATAGTCGTCGCACATCTGAATACGGAACGGCTGTGAGCGGGACTAGTAGGCCGTAAGCGGGGCTTCCCCGTCGTCGAGGCGGGAGGCAGAGAGCCGGAGCAGGTGGAAGCCGGCGCCGGCGCAACGAGCCGAATGGACCTGGGAGCCACAAACCGAAATCCAACGCGAGAGTAGGCTTTGTCGGAGGGGCACCGTTAGCAGAGCCCGGGGTATCGCCCGCCTCTGGCGGACCGTACCCGCCAAGACGCCGCCGGTCGTCGATGACCGGTGGCAAGTAGGGTGGCACCGCGAGAAGACTCTCGCCCTTACGGGTGAGGGTTTTTTGTTTGGCGGGAATGCGTTGAGCAGCGTTCGCTCGCTGGACCAAACGGAAGGAGGAAGCATGGACACCAAATTCATTCTGCCCGAAAAGGAGATGCCGTCGCGCTGGTACAACATCCAGGCGGACCTGCCCTCGCCGCTGCCGCCGGTGCTGCACCCAATGACCAAGCAGCCCGTTGGCCCGCAGGACCTGGCGCCTCTCTTTCCCATGGCGCTCATCCAGCAGGAAGTGAGCACCGAGCGCTACATCGACATCCCTGAAGAAGTACAGGACATCCTGAAGCTGTGGCGTCCGACGCCCCTCTATCGGGCGCACCGGCTGGAGAAGGCGCTGGGCACGCCGGCGAAGATCTACTACAAGTACGAGGGCGTGAGTCCGGCCGGCTCCCACAAGCCGAACACCGCCGTCGCTCAGGCCTACTACAACATGAAAGAGGGCGTCAAGCGGATAACCACCGAGACCGGCGCCGGACAGTGGGGCAGCGCCCTGGCCATGGGCTGCAACTTCTTCGGCATCGAGCTCAAGGTCTACATGGTGAAGGTCAGCTATTTCCAGAAGCCGTACCGACGCTCTCTGATCGAGACCTTCGGCGCCAAGGTCGTGCCGAGCCCCAGTCCCGACACACAGACCGGCCGCGCGGCGCTGGCGGAAGACCCCGACGCCAACGGCAGCCTGGGCCTGGCGATCAGCGAGGCAGTCGAGGACTGCGTCGGGCGCGAAGACACCAAGTACTCGCTGGGCAGTGTGCTTAACCACGTCCTCCTGCACCAGACGGTCATCGGCGAAGAGGCGATGAAGCAGATGGAGATGGCCGGCGATTATCCGGACGTCGTCATCGGTTGTGTCGGCGGCGGCTCGAACTTCGGCGGCATCGCCCTGCCCTTTGCCCGCGAGAAGCTCACCCACGGCAAGAAGACGCGGCTCGTCGCCGTCGAGCCCGAAGCATGCCCCAGCCTGACACGCGGCGCCGATGTCTACGACTACGGCGACACGGCGGGCATGGCGCCCATCGTCAAGATGTTCACCCTCGGCCACACGTTCGCGCCGCCCGCGATCCATGCCGGCGGTCTACGCTATCATGGGATGGCGCCGCTCATCTCTGAGTTGCAGCGACTGAACCTGCTGGAGGCGCGCGCTTACCACCAGAACACCGTCTTCCAGGCTGCGGTGCAGTTCGCGCGGGCGGAAGGAATCGTGCCGGCGCCGGAGCCGGCGCACGCCATTCGCGCCGTCATCGAAGAGGCGCTGGCCTGCAAGCAGTCCGGCGAGTCGAAAGTGATCCTGCTAGCGCTTAGCGGCCACGGTCATTTCGACATGTCGTCCTACGACAAGTACTTCGCCGGCGAGTTGGAAGACTACGCCTACCCGGAGGAAAAGGTGCGCGAGGCGCTGGCCCATGTGCCGCAGGTCTAGGAAGGATTGCCCGCGCGGGCTCGACGCTGGATGAACAAGAAACGGATCCTCACGGGGATACGCCCCACCGGCGCGCTCCACCTGGGACATTACGCCGGTGCGCTCGAGAACTGGGTGCGGCTACAGGACGAGTACGAGTGCTTCTTCCTAATCGCCGACTACCAGGTCTCCGACTACGCCGACGACATCGACACCGTGCGTGGCGCTGTCTTCGAGATCGCCACTGACTGGCTGGCCGTCGGCCTCGACCCGGATCGCAGCCACTTCGTCATCGAGAGCCTTGTCCCGGAGCACGCGGAACTGACGGTGTGGCTGAGCTGGTACGTCGGGCTGGGCCGTCTTCAGCGCAATCCGACGCTCAAGGCCGAGATGGACGAGCTGGAATCGCGGTCGAAGGAATCGGTGCCGGTTGCCTTCTTCACGTATCCCGTCATGCAGGTGGCCAACATACTGATGCCCAAGGCGAATCTTGTGCCGACAGGCGAAGACCAGTCGCCGCACGTAGAGATGACGCGGGAGGTTGCGCGTCGGTTCAACCGGCTCTTCGGCGAAGTCTTTCCCGAGCCGGAGGGGCTGGTTGGGCGCGTGCCGCGTCTCGTCGGCGTCGACGGACAGGCCAAGATGAGCAAGTCGCTGAACAACGCCATCTACTTGAAGGACGACGCCGAGACCGTGACTCAGAAAGTCATGCGTATGTTCACGGATCCAACACGCATCCACGCCAGCGATCCCGGCCACGTGGAAGGCAATCCCGTCTTCATGTACCACGATGCTTTCAACCCTGACAAGGCGGAGGTGCAGGACCTCAAGGAGCGCTACGTCGTCGGCAAGGTAGGCGACGTGGAGGTGAAGCAGAAGCTGGCGCGGGCCCTCAACGCCCTGATGGACCCGATACGCGAGCGTCGCGCCCGCTACGAAGCGCAGCCGGCGCTCGTGCGGGAGGCGCTGGCGTCGGGCAGCGCCTACGCGAAGCGGGTTGCGGAGCAGACGATGTCGGAGGTGCGCTCGGCGCTGCGGTTGAACTACCTGGCCTGATAGCAAAACATCGATGGCGGTCGAGAGCGCATCCGGCCGCCGTCGTTTGCCGCGGTCGCCCGCTCGTCGTGTTCGATGGCGCAACCTATTGACATCGCGCTATATATATGTCATGCTTACCTTGTCAGGGAGAGAAGCCGACAATGAAACCGGAATAGCTGAAGAGAAGCTGGAACAACGATGAAGAAGCTGATGATTTACCTGGACGAAGAGATGCACGAAGACCTGCGGGTGCTTGCGTTCCGCAGACGCACCACAATGGCAGCGCTAATTCGCCACGCCGTGGACAAGACGTTCGAGGATGAGCTGGACGCGATCGTCGGAGAACGCGCGCTGGAAGAGTACGCTGCGAATCCGCAGGCTGCTACAACCCTGGAAGAATACATGCAGAGGCGCGGTATTGCCATACAAAGTGGAACTGAGCCCGCACGCCATGCGCGACTTGGACGGGTTGCCGAAGAACGAAGTGAGCCGTATCGCGCAGGCCCTGGCGACCCTGAGAGATAGTCCACGGCCGCACGGGGTGCTCAAGGTGAAGGGCCCGGGACCGCCAACGTGGCGACTGCGCATCGGCAGGTTTCGGGCGCTCTACACTGTCTCGGACAAGATGCGGCTCGTCCTGGTCCTGCACGCCCGCCGTCGCTCCGAAGACACGTACAACGTGTGAGTACGACCTTTCTCGCATTCGGCGCGATGCCTCGACCAGAAACCCACATGTCGCGCATACTGAGCATGCTATGGCTGATCATCCCTTCCTCGATGCCATCGTTGCCGCCAAGCGCGAAGAGCTGCCGCGTCGACAGGAGAAGGAGCCGCTCGATTCGCTCAAGTGGCGGATAAAGCAGCTAACAGAGCAGAAAGAAGGCCGCGCCGAGCAGTGGAGCCTCATCCGCGCGATCGTCGAAGGGCCACGCGGCCCCTTGAGCGGCGGCAAACGCGTCCAGCTCGTAGCCGAGGTGAAGAAGGCCGTCCCCGGCAGAGGGCGCCTCATCAACGACATCGAGCGCCAGGGGCTTCCGCGCGCCTACACCCATAGCGGGGTCACCGGAATCGCCGTGGTGACCGAGACGAAGCAATACATGGGCGCCATCGACCATCTCCTGCAAACGCGCAACCTGCTCGACGGCTACTACCCGGGCGGACGCCCAGCCATCCTCCGTCGCGACTTCCTGTTCGACCCCTACCACATGTGGGAGTCGCGGGCCTTCGGAGCCGACGCCGTTGCGCTGCTACCCGCTATCCTCTCGGACGATCAGCTTCGCGAGTTGATGGCGCTGGCCGCGGAGCTGGACATGGAATGCCTGCTTGAAGTGCACACCGAGGAAGAAGCGGCGAGGGCGGTCGACGCCGGCGCGCGGATGATCGGCATCGAGAACCTGGACTATGAGACGCAGACTTCGGACCTCTCGACGACGGAGCGCCTGCGGCCGCTCATCCCGGCGGGCGTCGTCGTCATCAGCGAGCACGGTATCGCCGAACGCAGCGACGTCGAACGGCTGGCCGACTGCGGCGTCGACGCCGTTCTTGCCGGCGAGGAGCTCATTCTTGCCGCAGACGTAAAGCTCAAGGCACGCGAGCTGCTGGTCTAACATCCCATTTGAAGATGCCGTCATATACGGGCGGATGGCTGTGCGCCCCTACCAGTTGATTGCCTCCGGCAGTCCCCGTCACCGATAATGAAATATCGCCCTCGTCGGGGCTTCTTCGAGAAGGACATTCTGAATGACGTCGGAGTATGACCAGGAGCCCGAACAAGCGCGGGAGCCGCAGCCGGATCAGCGACGACGCGACTGGCGCGAAGGCATTTGCTGGGGGCCGCGTGAGGTCGTTCAGGGCGTCGCGCTGGCGGCGGCGGCGGTCATCTTCATTCCCGTTACCGCGCTGCTCATTGCGGCCGCAGCGGGCATCGACATCCAGGATACCAGGCGCGCGACAGAGGTCGCTCTCATCGCCAGCCTGCCATTCGAGGCGGCGTTGTTCGCCATCGTCGCCGCGCTGACCCTCTGGAAGTGCCGCTCGCGATGGAGCGACCTTGGCTTCCGGCCGATGGCGTTGACGCGGGCATGGGTGCCGGTGGCGATCGTGATCTCCGCCTACGCGGTGGTCTTTGTCTACTCCATGATCGCCGATGCGATCGGCGGCGACGACTTTGTGCCGAAGAGCACGCTTGGAGAGGACGTTTTCAATGAGAAGGCGTTCGTGGTGCTGGCGGGCATCCTGGCTCTAGGCATGGCGCCTCTTGTCGAGGAGACGTTCTTTCGCGGCTTCGTCTTCGGCGGACTGACGAAGCGTTTTACCTTTCTGGGCGCGGCGCTGATGAGCGGTTTCCTGTTCTCGCTTGCCCACGGCCAGCTAACGACACTTGTCCCTTTCACGCTCGTCGGCATGCTGTTCGCCGCCGGCTACGCCTATACCGGCTCGCTGTGGGCCACCATCAGCGCCCATTTCACGTTCAACCTCATCAGCTTCACGGTGACGCTGGTGACGCGATAAGGGCGGCGGTCGAAGATGACGGAGGGGCTTTTCGCGGCGACGAAGTTGTGGTAGGATTACGCTACGCAACGGCGAGGAGCGGTTTTGTCGTTCGCGTCGTTGGAGCGGCCCGCTGTCGATGAGCGGACCGCGTCGGTCGATACTGAGACAACAGGCGCAACATTCACTTCGAGGTGCCAACCGGCCATGGGAGGAACAAGGTCACAGGCTGCGACGATACGTGTCGAGGCGGAAAGCCGCGCCCGCCGTCGTAGCCGTCCGTATGCCTTCCTGGCCGGCGTGTTTGACCCGCTTCACGCAGGGCCCCCTTAGCGGGAACGGCCGGCGTGTTCGAGAGTTGGTAGCCGCGTGCTCTGCAGAGGTATCCGAGGCGCTATCACCGTAGATAGCAATACTTCTAACGACATTCTGGCAGCCAGCCGCGAGCTCCTCGAGGAAATGGTCGCTGCTAATGACGTTCGCCACGAGGACATTGCGGCGGCGCTCTTCACCACTACCACCGATCTTGACGCCGATTTCCCGGCAAGGGCAGCCCGCGAGATGGGTTGGAGCGATGCGCCGCTGATATGCGGCAACGAGATCGCAGTTCCCGGAAGTCTCGAACGCTGTCTGCGCATCCTTCTCCTCATCAACACGGAGAAGCGCTCCGACGAGATCGTCCACGTCTATCTCAGAGGAGCCCGCTTTCTTCGACCTGACAGAGAATACCATCCGCAAGGATGACGCTGGGAGTGATTAAGTGATGATGGTGGTAATGAAGAAAGAGCATAGCCAACAAGACCTACAGGCGGTGCTCGACCACCTGCAAGAGGCGGGCCTTTCCGCCCACACAAGCACAGGAGTCGAGCGGACCGTTATCGGTGTCATAGGGCACATCTACCCGGAGCTTTCGGACGAGCTGCAGGCGTTTCCCGGCGTGGATCAGACGGTGCCCATCTCCAAGCCTTACAAGCTAGCGAGTCGCGAGCTCAAGCCGCACGATACCATCGTCAAGGTCGGCGATGTCAGAGTAGGCGGCGGCTCGACCGTCGTTATTGCCGGGCAGTGCTCCGTCGATACGCCCGATCAGATGATGGCGACGGCGCAGGCGGTGAAGGACGCCGGCGGCCACATCCTTCGCGGCGGCGCCTTCAAGCCGCGGAGCAGCCCGCACGCCTTCCGCGGCCTCGTCGAAGAAGGGCTGCGGATTCTGGCGGAAGCAGGCGCCGCCTACGGCCTGCCAACGGTGAGCGAGGTGATGGACCCGCGAGATGTCGAAGTCGTCGCGGAGCATGTCGACCTGCTGCAAATCGGCACGCGCAACGCCCAGAACTACTTCTTGCTCGACGAGGTGGGCAACTGCAACAAGCCGGTACTGCTGAAGCGCGGAATGGCCTGCTCGGTCGAAGAGTGGCTTCTCTGTGCGGAGTACGTTCTGGCGCGCGGCAACCCGAATGTGATCCTCTGTGAGCGCGGCATACGCACCTTCGAGACCGGCACACGCTTCACCCTTGACGTGGCGGCGATACCGCTGGCGAAAAGGCTGAGCCATCTGCCGGTTATCGCGGACCCGAGCCATGGAACGGGACGGTGGTACCTGGTCGAACCGTTGTCGATGGCGTGCGTGGCCGCGGGCGCGGACGGCTTGATGGTGGAGATTCATCCTAATCCGGACCGCGCCCTCTCCGACGGCGCTCAGAGCCTCAATTTCGAGAACTTCCGCCGTCTGATGGAGCGCGTAAGAATCGTGAGCGAGGCGGTGCAGCGCCCCTTCGCTCGTGCATAAGACATCGATCCAGGAGAATGGGGGCCTCGACGACACGAATCGTTGCGAGGCCCTCATCGCCATGTACGAGTTGAAGCTGCCTTATTTTGAAGGCCCTCTCGACCTCCTCCTCCATCTGATCGAGAAGGATGAACTCGATATAACCACCGTGTCGCTCTTCCAAGTGACAGACCAGTACCTCGCGCAGTTGCACTCCTGGGAGCAGATCAACCTCGACGCGCTGGCGGACTTCGTGTCGATAGGCGCGAAGCTGATCTATCTGAAGTCGAGGGCGCTGTTGCCACGGCCGCCGACGGAGGCGGAGCAGGCGGAGGAAGAGGCGGTCGGACGCGAGCTGACGGAGATGCTGCGGGAGTACAAGCGTTTCAAGGATGTGGCGCTGGCGCTGCGGTCGATCGAGGACGAAGGGCTGAGGGCGTACCGTCGGACGGCGCCGCCACCTGACGTGCCGTTGCCCTCGGGCCTGGACAAGGTGACGCTGGACGGGCTGATGGCCCTGTTTCGCGACGCGATGACGCGTCACCCCGACGAGCCGGTGGCGGAGATCCCGCGCGACATTGTGTCGGTAAGAGAGAAGGTTCGGGAGATAGAGACGGCGCTCAGAGAGACCGGACAGGTCAGTTTCCGCAAGCTCGTGCTGGCGTGCCGGTCGCGCGTGGAGGTCATCGTCTCGTTCCTGGCGGTGCTGGAGCTGATCAAGGCGGGCCGGGTTTGGGGTCAGCAGGAAGAGCTTTTCGGCGATATAGCGCTTGTCGCCATCGGAACGAGCGCGTCCAGCGGCCAATGACGGCGAGGGCGAGTACGGCGCCGAGCGTATCGACGGCGAAATCGACCCAGGAGGCGTCGCGGCCGGCAACGAAGCTCTGATGGTACTCGTCGGATGCGGCGAAGAGCACGCTGAGAACGAAGCTGAGGACGAGCCCCAGACGAAGATTCCCTCTCCAGCCACTACCAGAGAGCTGCGCCCAGAAGAGGAGAGTCGCCAGGACGGCGTACTCGCTGAAATGGGCGACGTACGAGAACGCCGGCGACGGCGTCTTCCCGAGAGGTCGCGACTGGGCGGAGAGGTAGAAGATGAGGGCCGTCCAGATGATCGCGGGCAGCCAGCCGACGGCGAGTCGTCTCATTCGCATGTAGTCATGGTAGGACATTGCGTCGCGACCTGTCGACGCACGGGCCGGCGGCGGCGAGATGCGGCGGCCCTGGAGGGTCGCCATCGGCGGAGCGGGGCTTTGCTGTCGGCAAGGGGGGTGTCGCTCGGGGTGCCGAGCGACGGGCCGCGCACGCCTCGCGATATCCCGAAGCGTCCTTTTCCCCTATACCGCTGGCCCACCCTATAATTGAGGCGACTACTTCGAGTCGTAACGCGGAGCAGAAAATGAAGGGGCTTTTTGCGAGCTCGCGCCTGCCGTTGCAGGCCCTTGCCATCGGCGCCGTCATCGTCGGTATCAGGCTTATCGTCGAACGCGCGGGCGTGGAGACCATTTCCGTCAGCCCTCTCGTGGCGACGATAGTAACCGCGAACGTCTTCATCATCGGGTTTCTGCTGACGGGCGTCATCTCCGACTACAAGGAGAGTGAGAGGGTGCCGGGCGACCTTGCGGTCTCCCTGGGCGCAATCGCAGACGAGTGCGCGCTCATCTGGCGACGTAAGGAGGCGGCGCCCGCCCGCGACGCCCTCCGCGAGGTGTTCGAGCTGGTGCAAGCGGTAAGGGGCTGGTTCTACAAGGACGTGCGCAGCCACGACCTGCTGGAGCGCGTCAGCGGACTGGGAGACCACTTTGCCGAGATCGAGCCGTTCACGCAGCCGAACTTCATCGTCCGCTTGAAGCAGGAGCAGACATCTATCTCAAGGCTGTTGACCCGCGTTCACACCATACGCGAGACATCCTTCGTATCTTCGGGCTACCTCATGGCGAAGCTGGCAACGGCGCTTGTCCTCCTCGGTCTGTTGCTGCTGGAGGTGCACCCCTGGTACGAATCGGTCTTCCTGGTCGGCGTCATCGCTTGGTTCCTCAGCTACATAATTCTCCTCATCGCGGACCTGGACAACCCGTTCGACTACACGAAGGACGGCAAGGCGCGCGGGCAGGAAGTGTCGCTGAAGCCGCTGGAGGACGTTGAAGTCCGCATCGCCCACAAGCTCGGCTTGTCGGACTACACGCCGGCCGTGGCGCACGATATTGCCCCTGCCGTAGAGACCGAGCCAAGCGTCGGCGCCTGAACTTCCGCAACGATTCCGGCAGCCGCGACCTCCGCCAGCCATCCCCTTCGCTCTTGCCGGAGCCGATAATTCGGGGTGACCGTCTCCTACTCTCTGGGGACATTGTCCGGCAGAGGTTCATTGAACCGCTTGATCACACCTCCTTCACGCCCACGGCAAGGCCTTTCACGCTGCCTTCATGTTGCGCCTGTAGCATTTGATCCGGCGCATCAGGAGGAAGGAATCTGGTGACTCGTATCACTGTGCCCGTCCGGGCTCCCGAGTTTCCCAGCGACGTGACCTGGCTTCAGGGTGGGCCGCTCACCATGCACGACCTCCACGGCCGGCCCGTCCTCATCGATTTCTGGGACTACACGTGCGTCAACTGCCTGCGCACCATCCCCTATCTCAAGAAGTGGCACGTCCGTTACGCGCCGCACGGGCTGGCAATCATCGGCGTGCACGCGCCGGAGTTCGCCTTCGCGCGGGAACGCGACTACGTCGCGCGCGCCGTCAAGGACCTGGGCATCGAATATCCCATCTTGCTCGACAATAGCTACGCCATTTGGGACGCCTACGCCAATCGCTACTGGCCGGCGAAATATCTCGTCGACACAAACGGCTATGTGCGGTTCTACCACTTCGGCGAGGGCGCCTACGAGGAGGTTGAGGGTCAGATCCAGTCGCTGATCAAGGAGGCGTCGCTGGACGCGAAACTGCCAGAGATAATGCCGCCGATGCGCGAAGAGGACAAGCCGGGAGCGGTTTGCCATCGCGGCACACCGGAGCTGTACTTGGGATACGCTCGCGGTCGCATCGGCAACACAGACGTTTGGCCTGACAAGGCGGCGTCCTATCGCGAGGAGATGACCGAGAGGGACGGCTATGCCTATCTGGCGGGCGACTGGCTCCTTGGGAAGGAAAGCCTCTCGCGGCCCGAGGGAGCGACCGGCGAAAGCAAGCTATACTTGCGCTATGCGGCGAAGGAGGTGAACCTCGTCATCTACCCGCCGCGTCAACCCGGCCGCGTCGAGCTTCTGCAGGACGGGCGTCCGCTTCCCGCCGAAGACGCCGGCCCCGACGTACGCTTCGAAGAAGGACGCAGCGCCGTCACCATCGACCAGCCGCGCATGTACATGCTGGTTAACAATCGCGAGTTCGGCACGCACGATCTGAGTCTATCGACAACGAGCGACGGCATCGGGCTGTACGCCTTCACCTTCGTCACGTGTGTCGCGGCTTAGCGACTTCCCGCTATCATAGGAGAACGACGACAACGTGGACGCCAGGATAGCGAGCGGCGTTGCCCTCATCGTCGCGACATGCTTCTCAGCAACGTGCGGCGGTGGCACGGCCGGAAAGGCAAGTGGCCATTGGACAGCGGTCTCACACAGGCAACGCAGATAGCGGAACTCGTCGACTACCAGGAAGGCTCGGTTGTCAGCCGCCAACTGATGAAAGGCGAGGGCGGCAATGTTACCCTCTTCGCCTTTGACGCCGGCGAGGGGCTGACGGAGCACACGTCGCCGTTTGACGCGCTTGTGGTCGTCCTCGACGGCGAGGCGGAGGTGACGGTGTCCGGCGTCGCCTCACGGCTTCGCCCGGGCGACATGATCCTGATGCCGGCGAATGCGCCGCACGCCTTGAAGGCGCCTTCGCGCTTCAAGATGCTGCTCATCATGCTCAAGTCCTCCGGTCCATAGTAGACCGGTCCCTCCCGGGGAGTGCAGAGGACCCTCCCTCTGCCGGGGTCTCAGGGGTGTCCCCTGATTCCCTAATAACCCCCTGGAGCGGGAGGGTGGGAAAGAGAACGTAGCTCTTGCGGCCGCGACAGCGCCCCCGGCGGGTGCCCTCGCCAATACAGGCGCGACGCGCCCCGCGTTGACAACCTGATCCGCCGATGGTTCAATGGAGATTAGGCCTATGAGCAGGACGGGCGGAACCGCGAAGGCGCTTCTCGACTTGCGACCTCCCTCTGTCGTGAGCTCTCTAGCCGGGGAAGGAACCTAATGGCAGAGTACGACATAGCCATCATCGGCGGCGGGCCCGGCGGCTACGTCGCCGCAATCCGGGCGGCGCAGCTCGGACTCAAGACCACGCTCATCGAGAAAGACCGCGTCGGCGGCCTCTGCCTCAACTGGGGCTGCATCCCATCGAAAGCCCTTCTCTACAACGCCGAGCTCGTGCGCCTGTTTCGTCGTTCTCAGGAGTTCGGCATCAGCCACGATAATCTCCGTTTCGACTTCGCGGTCGCCATCGACCGCAGCCGGCAGGTCGTCGACCGCATGGTCAGCGGCGTCGAGTTCCTGCTCCAGAAGGGCAAGGTCGATGTCATCAAAGGCGCGGGAGCCCTCAAGAGTAGGAGCGAAGTCGCAGTCGAGCCCGAAGGCCGCGTAGTCGAAGCCGCGAACGTGATCATTGCGAGCGGCGGCTTCACGCGCCTGCTGCCGGGCGTAGAGGTCGACGGCCGCGCCGTCATCACCAGCCGCGAAGCCCTTGAGCTGCGCGAAGTGCCGGAGAGCGTCGCCATCGTCGGCGGCGGGCCAATCGGCGTCGAGTTCGCCTACGTGTACGCGAGCTACGGCGCGCAGGTGACCGTCATCGAGATGCTCGACCACCTCCTGCCGCTGGAGGACGAAGACATAAGCCGCCAGCTCGAGCGGTCATTCAAGCAGCAGGGCATCGGCTATATGACGCGCACCGCGGTGACCGAGCTACGCGTCGTCGACGGCAAAGCGCAGATCTCCGTGAGCAGCGACGGCCGCGACCAGGAGCTGACGGCCGAAAAAGCGCTGATCGCCATCGGCTTCGGCGGCAACAGCGCAGGCCTGGGCCTGGAGGCGGCCGGCGTAGCGACCGAGCACGGCTTCATACAGGTCGACGACCACATGAAGACGAACGTCGACGGCGTCTACGCCGTCGGCGACGTCACCGGCAAGCTGATGCTGGCGCACGTGGCCTTCGAGCAGGGGATCATCGCCGTCGAGAGCATCGCCAGCCTCAACCCGCCGAAGCCCGACTACGTGAAGATGCCGCGCTGCACATACTGCCAGCCGCAGGTCGCTTCCTGTGGGCTGACGGAGGCGCAGGCCCGCGAGCGTGGCTACAAGGTGAAGACCGGCCGCTTCCCCTTCCGCGCCAACGGAAAAGCGATGGCCGCGTCCGATACCGACGGATTCGTCAAAGTCGTCGCGGAGGCGGAGTACGGCGAAGTGCTCGGCGTCCACATCATCGGGCCGGAGGCGACCGACCTGATCGCCGAGGGGGCGCTAGCCCTCGGCATGGGGGCGACCGTCGCCGACGTTTCGCGCATCGTGCACGCCCATCCGACGCTCACCGAGGCTGTGAAAGAGGCCGCGCTGGCGGCTGAGGGCAAGGCGATCCACTTCTGGTCGGAGCCTTCAAGGGGGGAAGCGACACATTCCCTCGGTTGACTTCATCCTCGGCCTGAACCCACAATGACGCTGTCCGCGCTCCATTCCGCTCATCCGAACACCGCCGACTCAGGAGCCGAAGCCGTGAAAGTCCGCGCCAACGGAATCGTCATCAACTACGAGACGGTCGGCGATGGCGACTGCCTGGTCCTCATCCACGGCGCCGGCGACAACCTGCGCATGTGGTACGAACAGACGCCTGTCTTCTCGCGGCACTACCGCGTCCTCGCCTATGACGTGCGCGGCTTCGGCGAGACGGAATGCCCGCAGTCTGACGTGGACATGCCGCTGCTGGCCGCCGACCTCCGCGAGCTCTTGCGATCGTTGGACGTCGAAAGCGCCTTCCTGCTCGGCTACTCCACCGGCGGCCGCATCGCCCTGCGATTCGCCGTCGATCAGCCGCAGACCGCAAGAGCGCTGGTCCTGGCGAACAGTAACACCGGGTTGGGGACGCCGTCGCCCGAGGCGCAGGAGAGGCGGCAGCGCCTGATGGACGCGCTCGAACGCGGCGACCTGGAGACCGTCGCGGAGGAGATGACGGCGTCGTCGTTCTCGCCCGGCCTGAAGGAGCGCAACTCCGCCCTGTTCGAGCGCTATAAGCAGATCAAGCTTGCCAATGACGCGGCCTGCTTCGCGCGGGTCTGGAAGGCTATGGCACAGGCACGGCCCCCCGATCTCGGCCGCCTGTCCTGCCCCGTCCTGCTCATCGCCGGCGAGCATGACGCCTTCGCCCCGCTGGAGTCGATGCGACAGACGCAGGCCGCCATCCCGGGCAGCCGGCTCGAAGCGCTGCCGGCGGGCCACGCGTCGGCCCTCGAAGCGCCGGAGCAGTTCAACAACGTCGTCCTCGATTTCCTTGCCGCCGTGCGAAGGAACGAGAGCGCGTAGTGAGGAGCGATTAGACCGCATGGCATGGGACCCCAGCTTCGAAGCGGCGTTCACGCCGCGATCCGTCGCCGTCATCGGCGCTTCCAGCAGGGAGCGCGGCGGCGGCAACCAGTTCATCATGTCCATACAGTCGATGGGCTACGAAGGTAACCTCTACCCCGTCAGCCCGACAGTCGAACAGGTCGCCAGCCTCAAGTGCTACCCTTCGCTGGCGGACGTGCCGGAGGTGCCGGATCTCGTCATCGTCGCCGTGAGCGCGGCCAGGGCGGAGCAGGCGTTGGAGGAGTGCATCGTCAAGGGGGCCCGCAACATCCACATGTTCACGGCCGGGTTCGCGGAGACCGGCGACGAGGAAGGCGCGGAGCTGGCCGAAAAGCTACGCGCAATCGCCGCCAGAGGCAAGCTCAACATCGTCGGGCCGAATTGCATGGGAATCTACTCGCCGCGGGGCAAGATATCGCCCTGGGGGCCGCTGCCGGCCGAAGTCGGGCCTATCGCCATGATCACCCAGTCCGGCGCCCTCGGCAGCGAATTCGTCCGAATGGCGCCGGACTACGGCCTGCGCATGAGCAAGGTCATCTCCTACGGCAACGGCTACGTGCTCGACTGCACCGACTACCTCGAATACTTCGAGAACGACTCGGAAACCAGGTTCATCGCCATGTACCTGGAGGGCGTCCGCGACGGCCGCAAGCTCCTCGACATGGTGAAGCGCATCAACCCGAAGAAGCCCATCATCATTCTCAAGGGCGGTCTCACGTCCGCCGGAGCGAAGGCGGCAGCCTCGCACACGGGCTCGCTGACGGGCCAGAACGCTGTCTGGGACGCCTTCTTCGCCCAGTCCGGCGCCATTCGCGTCGACTCCATCGAAGAGATGGTCGACGTGTTGCAGGCGCTCGCACGATTGCCGCCCTGCACCGGTCGCGGCGCAATGCTAATCGGCAGCGCCGGCGGCAACGGCGTCATCGCAACCGACGTCTGCGCCCGCGAGGGTCTGGAGGTGCCGGAGATGTCCGACGAGATTCAGAAGGAGTTGCGGACCTTCGTCGGGGTTGCCGGTACTAGCGTGAAGAACCCGCTGGACGTCGGCATGCAACTGCGCGGCCCCGACGATTTCTTCCGCGTCCTCGAGGTCGTCGTGAAGGACCCGAACATCGACATCATCTTCATGATCGCGATGATCTTCTCGCGACGGCTCGGCTGGTGGGGCGGCGCCAGGAACCTGCTGAAGACGCTCGTCAAGTTCGCCAAGCAGCCGAGGCGACAGCCCTTTGTGATTGCCATCCGCTGTCCCACCGAGCAACTGGAGAGCGAGAAGGACCGTCTCTGGGTGACAGAGCGCTTCATCAAGGCGGGCATCCCCGTGTTCAAGACGGTCGAACGCGCCAGCCGAGCGCTGTACAAGTACACCGAGTACTACCGCCGGCTCGAGGATATTGAAGGGGCCTGACGGAACAACGCCGTGGCCCTGCGCCAGATAGTCGAGGAGCGGCTCCAGAAGCGCCTGGCCGCCTGAATGGCAAACGCATTCCATCAACCGGGGCGCCAACACTCACAATCGACGAAGATCGGGGAAGGTAGCGGTCCTATGAGGGAGCGCGCTCAGCCGTTTGCGCAGCAGTAGTGGTACCGGCCGCACCGGCGACTAGAGAGAGCGCCTGTATCTGCCCCCAACGGCATAGAGCGCTTCCGTTATCTGTCCCAGGC